>Ga0315282_10006928_pt1 | contig 18774 bp, 14 predicted proteins | sample YL17G07_20_MG_FD_203693 | JGI IMG/M metagenome (GOLD analysis project Ga0315282, IMG submission 203693) | Sediment microbial communities from Yellowstone Lake, YNP, Wyoming, USA - YL17G07_20 | ecosystem: Environmental > Aquatic > Freshwater > Lake > Sediment | place: USA: Wyoming | collected...
CACCACCTCGACTGCCAGGTCGGGGGCCCCCTCGAAGAAGCCGCTCGGCAGCCTGCCGCCGGGCAGGCGCTCGGCCCGGACGAACGCCGCGTCGGGCACGCGGACGGTGTCAGGATCGCGCGCTATGCGGTACCCGCCGTCGGCTTGAGTGCAACCTCCCGCGCCGGTGTTGTCGGCGTGCGCCAAGAGGCAGGCGAACGCCCTGCCACCGAGGTTGGAGTGCGTGCATCCGGACGGCGGCATCTCGACGATCTCCCCCTCAACAAGCTCCATGCGCGCGCCATCGTCGCCCATGAGGAAGAGATCCTCAGCCGTCAGGAGCGCCCCGGCGGCGTCCGGGCGTGGTCTCGTCCGCCTGGCCTCTTCGACCGCGACAGCCATTGCGTGCACCTCCCGCTTGCGTCCGGCCCGGCCGCATTGTACATCGCGCTAGTCCCGTCGGCCCAGGTGAGACAGAACAACGTCCGCTATACCGGGGCCGTCGAGACCGTACCACCGTCGAAGGGCTGCGGGGTCGCCCTGCTCGACGAACACGTCCGGCAGCCCCAGCCGGTGGGCGCCGAAGCCGTTGACATGGGCCGATTCCAGCATCTCGAGGACACCGGAACCGAACCCTCCGTGCAGAGCGTTCTCCTCGACCGTGACGAGCAGCTTGGTCTTCTGCACTGACTGGCGGATCGTGGCGAGGTCGAGCGGCTTCACGAACCGCGAGTTCACCACCTCGGCGCTGACCTCATGGCGTTCGAGCAGCTCGGCCGCCTCGAGTGCGTCTCGCAGCATCACGCCGACCGAGAGTATCGTGCAGTCGCGTCCCTCCCGCACGACCTCCGCCACACCAATAGGAAGCGGGGCCATCGGCCGGTCGGCCCGCAGGCCCCACGACGTGCGCCGGGGGTAGCGAATGGCCGAGGGTCCGTCGTGCTTAAGGGCGGTGCAGAGCATGTCTCGCAGCTCGAGCTCGTTAGCGGGAGCCATCAGTATTACCTCGGGGAAGTCGCGCAGGTACGACAGGTCGTACACCCCGTGGTGCGTCGGACCGTCGGCCCCAACCAGGCCCGCACGGTCCAGGCAGAACACCACGGGCAGGCCCTGCAGGCACACATCGTGCATGATGCCGTCGTAGGCGCGCTGCAGGAAAGTCGAGTAGATGGCCACTACCGGCCGCAGCCCGCCCGCAGCCAGCCCCGCAGCGAACGTCACGGCGTGGCCCTCGGCCATCCCGACGTCGAAGTACCGACCGGGGTAGGCCTCGGCGAATCTGCTCAGCCCCGTGCCTGGCCCCATCGCGGCCGTGATGGCGACGATCCTCTCATCCTTGGCCGCCAGATCCATCAGAGCATCCGCGAAGACGTCAGTGTAGGCCTGCCCGCCCCCTCCGCTCTCGATGGGCTCGCCGGTCTCGATGTCGAAGGGCGTGACGCCGTGGTAGCGCTCCGCGTTGTCCTCGGCGTGCGGATAGCCCCGGCCCTTCTGCGTATGCACGTGCACGAGCACGGGTCCCTTGACACGTGAGATCATCTCGAACGTGGCGATGAGCTGGTCCACGTCGTGCCCATCCACGGGTCCGATGTAGTCGAACCCGAACGCCTCGAAGAACCGGCCCGGCATGAGCGCGAACTTCGCGCTGTCCTTCAGCCGGCTCATGGCGTCCAGGAACGCTGTCCCGACACCCAGCGGGTCGTGGCTGGAGACGAAGTCGCGGATGTACTCCTTCGTCCGGCGGTAGCCGGGGTCCATTCGGACCCGGCTCAGGTACCTGGCGAGCCCGCCGACGTTCGGGCTTATCGACATGCCGTTGTCGTTCAGGACAACGATCAGGTCGCTCGAGAGGTGGCCCGCCTGGTTCAGCCCTTCGAGCGCGAGCCCGCCCATCATCGCCCCGTCGCCGATGACGGCCACGACCTTGTAGTCCTCCCCCTGCCGATCTCGGGCGATGGCCAGTCCCAATGCCGATGAGATCGAGGTCGACCCGTGACCGGCGCCGAACGCGTCGTGCTCCGACTCCTCACGCCTCGGGAACCCCGAAATGCCGCCCTGCTGCCGTAGCGTATGGAAGCGTTCGCGCCTGCCGGTGAGAATCTTGTGCACGTAGCACTGGTGGCCGACGTCCCAGACGATCTTGTCCCGAGGCGAGCTGAACACGCGGTGAAGCGCGATGGTGAGCTCCACGATCCCAAGGTTCGGCGCAAGGTGCCCGCCCGTCCGCGACACCGTTTCTACGAGCAACTGCCTGATGGCGGCAGCCAGGTCGGGCAGCCGCTCGCGCGGCAGCGCCTTCAGGTCCTCAGGGGAGTTGATCTCGTCGAGGAGGCTGCTCATCCGGTGTGTGTGTCACTCATCCTCAGCCATGGCATCGGTAGTCGCGCTCTGACGCGAGAGATCCGCCACCTTGTCAGCGGCCGTCTGGAGTCGCTCGGCACACAGCGTGCGCAGCCTCGACCCCTCCTCGAAGAGCGTGAGCGACTCGTCTAGAGTGCAATCGCCGCGCTCCAGCTTGGACACGATCTCCTCGAGGCGCTCCAGGGCCGCCTCGAACGTCATCTGCGCCCCGTCCGACATCATTGTACCCCACTCTCCGCACTGGCGGCGGAAGTTGCCTCGACGCGGGTGTGCACCGTACCGTCGGCGACCAGCACATCCACTTTGTCACCGGAGCCGACGTCCGTCACACTCGCGATGACCCTCCCATCGGAACGCCTCGCCACGGCGTAGCCCCTGGCCAGCGTGGCTATCGGTCCCAAGGCTCCGAGCTTCGCGGACAGCGTGTCGAAAGCCGCTTGCCTTCGGCGAATGCCGGAGTCCGCGGCCGCGATCAGTCCCGAGTCCAAGTCATCGAGGGCCAGCCACTTGGCTGCGAACAAGTCCTGCGGCCGCCCGAACGGCAGCCTCCCGTCGAACGCCTTCAGAACCAGAGCGCCACGCTCCGCCGCTCCGCGAAGCGCGACGGTGAGCCGCAGGCCCAGCGCGTCGACATGTCTTCGCACCTCGGTCGCCTCCGGGACCGCGAGCTCGGCGGCCGCGGAGGGCGTTGGCGCGCGCAGGTCGGCCGCGAAGTCGCACAGGGTAACGTCGGTCTCATGGCCGATCGCCGAGATGACCGGCATCCGACACCCGGCAACGGCCCGAACGACCCGCTCATCGTTGAAGCACCAGAGATCCTCCATAGAGCCGCCGCCGCGTCCTACGATGGTCACGTCGACGTCGGCGATCTCGTCCGCGGCGGCGAGGGCGGCGCGGATGCTCTCCGGCGCCGCGTCTCCCTGCACGGTCGCGGCGATGAACTCGATCCTCGCGGGCGGGAATCGCCGTGCGAGGATCTTGAGCATGTCCTGCGTGGCCGCGCCGGTGGCCGAGGAGATGACGGCGACGGCGCGCGGGAACGGGGGCAGACTCCTCTTGCGCGCCTGAAGGAAAAGCCCCTCGGCCTCCAGGAGCCGTTTGAGCTCCTCGAACCGCGCCCACAGGTCACCGGTACCGACGCGTCGGAGGCGATCGACGTAGAGCTGGTACTTGCCCTGGGGCGCGTAGACGCCGATGCGCCCCTCGGCGATGACCTCCAGACCGTCGGTCGGCTGGAACGCCACGCCGCCCGCGGCCGAGCGCCACATAACACACGACAGTGCCGCGCCCTCGTCCTTCATCGAGAAGTACAAGTGGCCGGAGGTATGGCGCTTGTAGTTCGAGATCTCTCCGCGGACCGCGCAGTCGGCCAGGGCGGGGTCGGCGGCGATGGCGCCGTCGATCCGCTCTGTCACCTCGGTCACTGAGAGCGGCGCCGTCACGCTGGGCCCGCCGCCCTCTCCGCCGCCTCAACGGTGTTGAGCAGGAGCATCGCGATCGTCATGGGACCGACACCTCCGGGCACTGGGGTTATCTTGCCCGCGACCTCCTTGGCCTCGTCGAAGTCGACGTCACCGACGAGCTTCCCGTCTGCGAGGCGGTTGATGCCGACGTCGATCACGGTGGCGCCCGCCCTTACCCAGTCGCCCCTTATCATGCGCTCTTTACCGATGGCGGCGACGAGGATGTCCGCCTCGCGGCAGACCCCCGGAAGATCGCGGGTTCGGCTGTGACAGACCGTGATCGTCGCATGGCGAGCCATCAGCAACAGCGCGACGGGCTTGCCGACGATGTTGCTGCGGCCGCAGATGACCGCGCGCGCGCCCTTGATCTCCGTCCCGCTCCGATCGATCAGCTCGATCACGCCGCGCGGAGTACAGGCGATGAAGGGCGACGTGCCCGTCCGCAGCAGCAGGCCGAGGTTGTGCGGGTGGAACCCGTCGGCGTCCTTCTCGGGCAGCACGCGGGCGCACGCCGCCTCGGCGTCGATCTGCGGCGGGAAAGGCTGCTGCGCGAGGATGCCGTGGATCCGCGGATCGGCGTTCAGCTCGTCGATGTGCGCGAAGGCTACCTCTTGCGAGACGTCCGCCGGAAGCGTGATCTGGCGGCTGAAGATGCCGGCCTTCTCGCAGGCCCTTTCCTTGCTGCGCACATACGTCGCGGACCCGGGGTCGTCGCCGATGAGGACCACACCCAGGCCCGGCGGGCAGCCAAGCTTATCCGCCACGGCCGCCACCCTGGCCGGCAACCCCTCGCGAATGCTCTCCGCGATAGCCTTGCCATCGATGAGTTCGGCAGGCATTACCAGTCATTCCCTTCGAGACTCGTCAGGCCGCCCACGGTGTGATCCTGCTGGACGGCCGCCAGGAGGCCGTTCACGAAGCCGGCAGCCTCCGGGGTCGAGTACCTCTTCGCGAGCTCCACCGCCTCGTTCAGGCTCACCTGCCACGGGATGTCAGGACGGTGCAGCACCTCGTAGAGGCCGAGCCTGAGCACGTTCTTGTCGATGACCGGGATGCGCTCCAGCGCCCAGTCGACAGCGTAGGCGGCGATGATCTCGTCCAGTTGCCCTACGCGATCGGCCACGCCGTAGACGAGGTCGGTCACGAATCGCTGCGTCGCCTCGTCGGGCCGCGCCGTGGCGATCCACTCCTCAGCGCACTCGTTGGCCTGGTCAAGCGGCAGGTGCGCGCCTCCGCGCAGTTCGATCTGGTACAAGAGCTGCAGCACGGCCCGCCTGGCCATTCTGCGTGTCGACATGCTTGCTACTCCGACCCTGTCTCTAGGGCATCCGCGTCCTTCAGCGCCTCGGCCTGCTGATCAAGCGCACCCGTGGCCTCGAACAGCGCGGCGGCCTCTAGGAACGCATCCCTTGCCTCGTCAGCGCGCCGCTGGCCCGCGAGGGCGTCCCCGAGGTGCCACAGGTCGAGGGCCCTCAGGTCATCGACCCCAAGCTCGCCGTGCACTCCGGCGGCCAGCCGGGCGTGCGGCTCGGCCGCCGCGAACTCACTGAGCCGCACAAGCGCCCCAGCCAGCCGGCCCGCGTTGTTCGCTCGCCTCATCGCGTCACCGGCCAGGTCGGCTGCTCCCAAAGCGGTTTCGTACGCGTCCCTGGCGCCCGCGAGGTCGCCGCAGTCCTCTGCCATCTCTCCCAGCCCGGCATGGCAATCGCTCGCGAGCGCGTCGTCTCCCGTGGCTTCGGCGGTCTCGAGCGACCGGTGGAAGAGCAGCCGGGCCTCTTCCACCTGTCCCTGGAGCGCGAGGCAACGTCCCGCGCCGGTTCGACACGCCGCCGCCCCGCGCGGGCGATCACAGCGGTCGAGGGCGTCCGCGCACTCCAGGTACATGCCGACGCTCTCGGCGAGCCGCCCCATCGCGGCCAACGCGTCGGCTTGCCCCTGCATGGACTCGGCGGCCAGCCGTGACAGACCTGCCTCCCGCGCGACCTCCGCGGCGGCGGCGTACGCCTCAACGGCAGCCTCGAGCTCGCCGACACGGAACCGTACCTGTGCGGCCCGCCGGAGCACCAGGGCCTGCCCCTCGGCGTCGCCTGCCGATTGAGCGGCCTCAAGCAGTTGCTCCAGCACGCCAAGCGACCTTGCGGGATTGGGCGACGTGAGGCTGCGGATGAGTTCATCCTCCACGGTGAGCTCCCGCCCGGGGGCGCGAACGATCGGGCACAACGGCGTAGTGTAGCGGAAAGCGGGAGGGGCGTTAAGGCGGGCAGAGCACCGTGGCCACCAACGCGGGGAGGCGGTCCGCGGCGCGGACCCATCGCGCCGCGGCCGTCTCCGAGGGTCCAGCCGACGGATTGGGGATAGCGCCCGGTGTAGATGCATCGTGCATCCGTGCCGGCGCGCGAACGAATGGCCGCTAGACCAATTCGCCTGAGCCGGATGGACCAGCGGGCCTCAGTCGCGGAGGTGAGAGCTCACCCTTGACGTCGGTGAGGCTGCTCGCGGCGTCGGATAGGTCGGCGTGGGGTCGCATGCGCTAAGCCCCGCAGGGTGGCAACTGCGAGCACTGCCACTCGCCCCCTCGCATGCTACGCGTTCTCCGCGTTCGCCCTTGTGCTACAATCCTTCGACTTTGCGCGCCGGCTTGGCCGGCGCTAACGTTAGGAGGGTGTAACGTGTCAGCTCTTGCTGGTTTGCCGCGTCGCTCGCACCGCTGTGGGGTTTTCCGCACGGAGCACGTCGGCGACGACTGCTGCGTGATGGGTTGGGTCCACTCCTACCGTGACCACGGTGGGATTATCTTCATCGACCTGCGAGACCGCAGCGGCCTCATCCAGCTTGTGGCTGATCCGTCGACATCACCTCAGGCCCACGCCGAGGCCGAGCGCGTTCGCGGCGAGTGGGTTGTCGCCGCCGTCGGGCGAGTCCGTCCGCGGTCGCCCGAGCGCGTCAACCCGAAGCTCGACACCGGCGAGGTGGAGATCATCGTATCGGAGCTGCGCGTGCTCACGGAGGCGAAGACGCCGCCCTTTCCGATCGAGCCGGGCGACGATCTCGACGAGACTCTCCGGCTCAAGTGGCGCTTCATCGACCTGCGTCGACCCGACATGCTGGAGCGGTTGCGCAGGCGCCACGAGGTCATTCTTGGTGTCAGGAACTACCTGAGTGGGCTCGGCTTCTGGGAGGTCGAGACCCCCATGCTCATCAACTCGAGCCCCGAGGGCGCCAGGGACTACCTCGTGCCATGCCGCGTCAACCCGGGCAAGTTCTACGCGTTGCCCCAGTCGCCGCAGCTACTTAAGCAGACGTTGATGGTGGCCGGCATCGACCGGTACTTCCAGATGGCCCGCTGCCTCCGCGACGAGGACTCGCGCTCTGACAGGCAGCCCGAGCACACGCAGATCGACATTGAGATGTCGTTCATCACTCAGGACGAAGTGCTGGAGACCGTCGAGGGGCTCGTCAGGCACATCTACCGCGAGGGCATGGGAGCGGATCTGCCCGACCCGTTCCCCCGGCTGTCGTACGCCGAGTGCATGGCGCGGTACGGGATCGACAAGCCCGACCTGCGGTTTGGCTTCGAGATAGTGGACGTGACCGAGATTGTCGCGCGGTCGGAGTTCCGTATCTTCACCGAGGCCATCGAGCGCGGCGGCCGCGTGAGGGCGATCAGCGCGAAGGGCGGGGCGTCCCTCTCGCGCAGCCAGCTCGACAACCTACAGCCCATGGCCCGCGAGTTCGGGGGACAGGGCGCTGCGTGGATCGTGTGCGGTGAGGACGGCGAGTGGAAGTCGCCTTTGCTGAAGTACTTCGCCGCCGACGTGCTTGACGATCTCAGGGCCGCACTCAATGGGCAGGCCGGCGACCTGTTCGTCTTCGGCGCCGACGACGAGGAGACGCTCGCGCCCATGATGGGCAAGATGCGCCTACACCTCGCGTCCCTCGCCGGGCCGGCGGAGCCGTCGGGCATTGCGCCCTTGTGGGTCGTCGACTTCCCCATCTTCGAGAGGAACGAGGAGACCGGCGGCTGGCAGCCGATGCACCACCCGTTCACGATGCCGAAGGACGAGTTCATCGACAACATGGAGGAGGACCCTGGCAAGGTCGTCGGCCGGCTCTACGATCTTGTCATCAATGGCGCAGAGCTCGGATCGGGGTCGATCAGGATCCACGACCCCGAGATCCAGCGACGGGTGTTCGGAATTGTCGGGTTCTCCGAGCGTGAGGCGGAGCTGAAGTTCAGCTTCCTCCTGCGAGCGTTCCAGTACGGCGCTCCGCCTCACGGCGGGATAGCGCTCGGCATCGACCGCATCGTGGCTCAGATCGTGGGCGCGAAGTCCATCCGCGAGGTCATCGCCTTCCCGAAGACGGCGGCCGCGGCGGACCTCATGATGGGCGCACCGAGTGAGGTCGACGATGCCCAGCTTAGGGAGCTCCACATAAAGGTCGTTGGGTAGAGGCCGAATCCCGGGCGGCCGCGCGTGCGTCTATTCCTGCAGACAGGGGTTGGAAGCGCCCTCTCTCTAGCCCTCCCCCTGAAGGGGAGGGGACTCCCTCTCCCCTCGGGAGAGGGTCGGGGTGAGGGCGCCTCGGCCCTGCAGGGAGGAGCGGGATTATGCGCATACTCAGTGGCGCTGTGATCGGGATTCTCATCGTGGCGCTGGCCGGCGTCGCTTCGGCCCAGGGCATGCCCTATGGTCCGGGCGGCGGATCGGGCACCGGGCTTGGCATAGGACCCGGCGGCGGGCCTGCCGCCGGACCGGGTGCGGGTGGCGGGCCGGGTGGCGGCATCCTGTCCGGAGGCACGGCGGCTTCCGGCTCCAATGAGATCTACTACGTCTACTACCCCCAGTACTGGGACGTGACAGCGCTTGTCGAGGCGCTCGGCGGAACCGTCATCTACCAGAACGGCATGGGTGGCTATGGCGGCAACGGCGGAGGCTACGGAATGGGCGGCCGCGGAGGCTACGGATCGGGTGACCGCGGAGGCTACGGAATGGGCAGCCGCGGAGGCTACAACGGCGGCTGGAGCAGCGGCGCCTGGGGCAGCGGCGGCTGGAGCAACGGCGGCTGGAGCAACGGCGGCTGGAGCAACGGCGGCTGGGCCGGTGGTGGCGGCGGCTCCGGCGGCAACTGGGGAGGCATGGGCGGCGGCTTCCGCGGCGGCTGGTAGTCGGCACCGTAGGATTCGGCGGACGAGCGGCCTGGCGCCGCTCGTTCGCCTGTACGCCACCGGAACGGAGGCCGCGACGCCCGTCAGGCTGAACACCCCGTGCGACAATCCTCGAACCAGCCCGAACGGATGGTACACATGAACGCCACACTGTGCGCCGCGACCCTTGCGCTCGTGGCCTGCGTAGCCGGGGCCGCGCTCGGACAGCCCAAGGTCACGATCAGCGCCAACAAGACCCGCGTCGGAATGGGCCGACCCATCGAGATCGCTGCCACGGTCACGGATGAGGACGGACAGCCCGTCGGCGGCGCTCGCCTGTTACCGTACGTCAACGGGAAGCGCTGGGGTCCCCACGAGTTGACGGACGACAAGGGCCGCGCAGTGATGATCATTCCGCTTCCCGATGTGGGCAGAGCGGACATCGTCGCCGAAGCCGCCCTGGGCACCAAGGACGCGCCCGAGCGCTGGATCTGGGCGGCCTCGCCTGGCGACGGGCAGAAGCTACGCCTCGAGGGCTCCTTCGACTTGCCCGTCGAGCCGCTGGGCGCCACGCTCTGGCTGGCGGTGGACGATCGAGCAAGCGTCAGCGTGAACGACCAGCACCTCGCGGACACCGGCGGCTGGACGGACGTGAAGCCGGTACGGATCGACGCACACCTCCTGCACCGGGGACGGAATGCCTTGTTGGTCGAGGCGGAGAATGGCTCCGGCCCGGCGGGCCTGCTGGCCTACATGCAGGTTGACACGGCTGTCGGCCCGCAGGTGGTCGCGACCGACGGTCGCTGGAAGGTCTTCGAAGGCGACGGGCCTGCCGTGCCGGCAACCGATCTGGGCGGGCCCGACACCTACCCATGGTCTGAGACCATGAACACCTGGCCGCATGTCCTTCCTAAGGCAAGGCTGTTCGCGGGGACGCCGATTCCGGAAGGCGCAACCCTCTCGAACACCGTCACGGTCGATGTCGAGCCGCGCGAGCTGAGCTACATCAAGGAAGACCCGGCGCATCTCGTCGGCGCCCAGTGGGAGCCGTGGTTCACGCCGCTCGCGGCCAACTGGGCAACCGCTCAGGCTGTGCCGCTGATGGGCTTCTACTGGTCGGACATCCCGAGCGTCACCAGGCAGCACATGATCTGGCTCATGGAATCCGGCGTCGACTTCCTCGTGGTCGATTGGACCAACCACATCTGGGGCTGCGAGCACTGGTACGAGCGCGGCCCCGGGGCGCAGTCGATCGTCGACGCGACCACGTCCGCGCTCGACGTGCTCGCCGGGATGCGCGACGCGGGGCTGCGCGTCCCCAAGATGGTCCTCTACCCGGGCCTCAACAACGGCCCGACCACGACCATGACGGCCGTGAACGAGGAACTGAACTGGATCTACGACAACTACGTCGCGAGTCCGCGATACCACGATCTGTTCCAGGAGTACCTCGGGAAGCCGCTCGTGCTCATACACAACGGCGGCGGCCCGGCCGCCCTCGACGCCAGCCCCGTCAAGGTGGATGACACCCACTTCACGGTCAGGTGGCACTCATCGCAGAACCAGATCGGTCGCTGTCACGAGCAGGGCTTCTGGTCGTGGATGGACGGCAGTCTGGAGCCCATGGTGACCTACTTCCAGGGCGAGCCGGAGTGCCTCACCGTGTCGGTCGCGTTCTTCGGGAATGGCGGCTGGCTCTACCCCGAGGCGTACGGCCGCCGCGGCGGCTGGACCTACGTCGAGAGCTTCAAGGCCGCGCTGAAGTACCGTCCGCGGGTGATCGAGCTCCATCAGTTCCAGGAGTTCGCGGGCCAGCCCGAGGGCGGCGGCTACGGCGAGAAGCACGATATGTACGTGGACTCGTACAGCGTCGAGCTTAGCGACGATTTCGAGCCCGTTTCCCTCACAGCGCCCGCCTATCGCGGCAGCGGCGGATGGGGCTACTACTACCTCAACCTGACCCGCGCGCTCGTCGATCTGTACCGTCAGGAGCCCGCTGAGACGACCGTCGTGGCCGTCGACCAGCCCCGGTACGGCGCGAAGGTGCCCAGGGGCAAGCTCGACGTGTCCTGGACCTGGGCCGGCGCTGAGCCCAAGGCCTTCACAGTCAGCGTCGGTGGGAAGGTCCTAGGCGAACACCTGCAGGGCACCAAGGCCACGGTCGACCTCAGTGCCGTTCCGCCCGGCCCCGCGGCCCTGCGCGTCACGGCTGGAGGCACGAAGTCGCGCTACCTGCTGTCATACACCGAGGATTCGCTGCCGCTCGACGAGCCCGTCGAGGCCTACGTGGAGGTGCCGATCGAGCTGGTCCCCTAACGGCCCGCTCTACCGTTGAAGCTCGGGGCTGAACCATACGCCGTGGTCGGAGTTCCGGCCGTTGCCGCCGTCCTCCACGATGAGCTCGAGCTCGTCGGCTCCAGTCACGTCGATCGACACGGGTCGCTTCTCGTTGTCTGTGACGAGGTCGGTCCGTAGGACCTCCTTGCCGTCGACCTTCACCACGAACACGACCGATCCCGGGCAGCCTCGCGCGAGCCCGAACCAGCCCCTGAAGGTCGTCCACTTGCCGCCGAGCCTGTAGACGTAGCTCGATGGCGCGTGAGCATAGATGCTCTGCGGGTGCCACTTCGCGGCCGACCCGTAGATGGCGTACTTCGGCTCCTCCCAGCCCACTGTGGCGGATTCCCAGCGGGCGTCGGTGAGCGACACGGTCTTCCGGTCCTCCCGCACCTGACCCAGCGTCGGGAGCTGCTCTGGCGGAGTGTGGGGCGCATAGTAGTAGCGGATGTACTCGATCTCATCCGGCGTGTACACGGACCACGCATCGAAGCCCGAGAACTCGCTCAGCTTCTCGTGCCAGGCCCTGAACTTATCCCACGCGGTCTGCGGCACCTGGTCCGGCGGCAGAGACAGGAACCATCGGTAGACCTTCTTGAATGGCTCCCACCCGATCTTGTCGCGGATGAGGATGCTCTTGTAGACCTGGCCCACCTCGTCCACCTCGCCCAGCTCGCGGTTGCCGCGCGAACGCACCTCCCAGCGGTGCCGCGTATCAGGCCCGCGGGTCCAGCCGTCCTCGCCGATCGCGAGGTCGAGCACCTCCAGGGCGTAGGCCATCATGAACTCGCTGAAGTGCGTGTGGAACATCGAGCTAGGGGGGTCCCAGTTGTGCGCGAGCTCGTGGAGGAACACCTCGGCGCAGTAACCCTCGCGGGTCCAGTACTCGCTCATCCACTTCACATCGCCGGTCCACATCAGGGGGTTGCCGCTCCACCCGAGTGCGTCGATCGTGAACATGCGCGGCGACCACGCCGACTGCTTATCCCCGCCTGGCGAGTAGCCGGTGAACTCCGTGTACGCGTCGCAGACGCGGTCGATGTACCGCATCTGGCGTTCGACGCCCTCGCGCGTGGCGGCCTCGATCTCGTCCCTGTAGAGGTGCAGGATGAAGTGCTCGCCCTCGAATGTCTCGACATCCGGGTTCCGCACGAGCGTGACGTCGTCGAAGTAGACCGTTCCGCGGCTAGGGTCCCCAAACGCGCCGAGGCGGCAGACAATGGCGGCCTGCCCGTTGGGGTCGGTCGCGAAGTCAACGGCGAACCGGGTCCAGTCGAGCGACGCGGTGTCCGTTGCGGGACCGTTCTCGCACTTCCACAAGTTCGCGGCGCCGACCGCGGCGGGGTACTTGCCCTCGGCCTTCAGGCCCTCGCCGCGGACAAAGCCTGTCAGCAGGTAGGGCGTGTAGGGGGCGAGCTGCAGCGCCTGCTCCCACGCGATGTCGACCGGCCTGTCCGAGTGGATCGAGATGCAGCGCGAGCCGCCGATGCCCGCGCCCTCTTCCCACCGACACGTCACGCCCTCCGGCACCCGGCCGACCGTCCACCCGGTGGGCGTCCCGCCCTCGCCGGACTCGAAGTCGCCGTTCCGCAGGACATCGGTCACGAGGACGCTGGTACGCGCAAGTCGCTCCTCGCCGCCGACACGCGCCGCGAGCTCGAACTCATAGCAGCCCGACTGGTCGCCCGCGAAGGTGGCCACCGATGATTCCGCGTCATTCAGAGTCACGGACTTGGCGCCGGGGAACCGAGGGCTGGTAACGAGATCGCGGACCGACGAGCCCGGGACGCGAAGCCACACCTCGCGCGAGATGCGGCCGGTCGGTGAGTCGGCGCCGGAGCCCCACTCGGACAAGAAGCGGCCGTCGATCACCTCGGGAGCCCCGCCGGCGCGCGCCCAGGCGACGGAAAGGTGGTCCCCTCCCTCGCCCTCCTTCTGAAGCGCCTCGGTGTAGTACCGTCTCCCCTCCTCCAGCCGGACCGGCGTCGAGCGCTGGCTCGGGAAACGGTCCCACTGCCGGGGCGCGCTGTAGTCATCCACGTGTGCGATCAGCGTCGCGTGCGCCGGGTCGGCGTCCGTGCTCAGGCGCAGCTCACTCGCGTCGTCCGAAGCGATGAAGAACACGTAGTCCCCTGTCGCGGGGGGATGAACGTACCCGCGAACCCGGGTCCCGTAGTTGTCGGCCCAGTCCACCGGACACTTGAAGCTCGGCAGAGGGTCACCCACATCCGGCTCCGTGACCTGTCGCCAGCGGCACGACTCGATCTGGGCGTCGGGTAGCAGCGTGCTCGCGTCGAGGCGAACCTCGCTACCGCGCTCGACCGTGAGGTCGCGGCCATCGCCGGCCGCCAGCCAAGGCGTCACACCCAGCCATAGCATCAGAAACGGATGGACCATGTTCGGGTCACGATCCTCTCTGTCAGACTACCCCAGCGCCTCCGCGATGCGCGCCAGCACGGGCAAACCCAGCGTCTCCGCGGCGCCGGCCTCTCTGATGAGCGCGGCGGCTTCATGGCTCTGAAGCGTGTCCTCGCATGGGTCCATGAACGGGTGCAGTTCGTGCAGAGCCCGCAGTTTCGCCGCGACGACCTGGTAGTGCGCCAGGGCGTCGTCGAACAGGTCGTCAGCTCTGCCGGGAAGCCGCTCCTTGGCCTCCCGCAGGAACGCCACCGCGTTCCGCCGCAGCTCTGTCCAGGTGGCGGTGCAGTACCGGTGCCCGAACCCCTGCGCTGTGCCATCGTCGAGGGCCTTCGCCCAGACTTCGTACGCAGCCGGCCCGATGGTTCCCCAATCCGGCGCCTGCGGGTGGAGCGTGCGCTCTGTGATGCGCGACAGCGCCTGGCGCACCACCACGTCGTCTGGCGCGGGTGGGTGGGCCTCGACACTGCTGAACCTGACCCAGTGCACGTCGGGGCTGACGCTCTGCCACGGAGCAGGCCCCTTGATCGTGCCCGGCGTCATGCCCGGGCCTGGCTCGAAGTAGTAGTACCCGGTGTCGTCGTAGCCCGCGATGGTGAAGAACTCGGGGTACGCCAGCTCGTAGCCGATGCACGGCACCCCGCGGTCGATGTTGTCACGCACGAAGCGCCAAGCTGCCTCCTTGGCCGAGTCCTCATCCACCTCATCGGCGCGCCTGCCGTGCGGGCACCGGCAAACGGACTCCGTGCGGAACCCCACGTTGGTCTGCAGGTCGATCACCGCGCCATGGTCCGTCCGGTCTCCGCACTTGCTGACGCACAGCCCGTCCCAGCCGATAGGACCCCCGGGGTCCGCGTTCGGGACCATGTGCATGAAGAAGGCGTGGCCCGTGCCGCCACTCAACCACGCGTCCGACACATCGACACCCAGCCAGTCGAGACACCCGTGTACCGCCCCAAGGTAGGACAGCCAGGTCGGGCGACCTTGGAGACCTTCCAGATGCTTGCTCAATAGGGCACCTCCAGCGCCTTTGCTGTCTCGGGATTCCAGGAGGCACGGGCGGGCGCCTGCACTCGGCAGGTGCGGGCACGCACATGGGCGCACAGGTTCCGGTCGCCGGAAGGAGCCCGTCGCAGTGTCCGAGGACCGCGATAGATGGATCATTCGTGACCTTGCTCACCGGTACGCCGAGGCGGCCGCGAAGCCCATCCAGGCCGAGCGGCGCGACCTCTGGCGCCGGCACAACAGCCTGGGGCGTACGCGCCCGCTCATCTACATGCGCTGGCTCGCCGCCTGGCACGAGGCCCCCGAGTCCAAACTGGAGTGTGAGGACCCGTTCTGGCGCCATCATGAGAACTGGCTGCGCCAGATGCTGTTCCAGGACACCATAGGCGACGACTACATCCTCGAGCCCTGGATTGCGCAGCCGGTCGCCCTGGTCACGCCGCCGCAGGGGCTCTGGGGAGTCGAGGTCAGGCATAAGCCCAGCCCGCTGCCGGGCGGATCGTGGATGTACGACCCGCCGCTGAAGCGCCCCGAGGATCTCGACCTCCTCGTCGTCCCGGAGCATCTCGTCAACGAGGAGTCGACTCGGCAGTACGTCGGCCGGCTCCGCGACACGGTCGGCGACATCCTGCCTGTCGTCGAGGACCGTGCGCCGGCTTGGCGCGTGTGGCACGCCGACATCTCCACCGACCTCGCACACCTACGCGGCCTGGAGCAGGTCATGTGGGACATGCACGACAACCCGGAGTGGCTGCATAGGCTGCTCGCGTTCATGCGCGCCGGCGTCCTGAAGGCCCAGGGCGAGGCCGAGGCCGCGGGTGACTGGCGTCTCTGCGATCACGAGAACCAGGCGATGCCCTACGCCGAGGAGCTTCCCGACCCGTCGCCCAGCCCGGAGCCGGTCCCGCGCAGGAGCCTGTGGGGCTTCTTCGCGGCGCAGGAGATGGCGCAGGTCTCGCCCGCGATGCACGAGGAGTTCATGCTGCGCTACCAGCTTCCGATCATGGAGCACTTCGGCCTCGTGTCCTACGGATGCTGCGAGGACCTGACGCAGAAGATCGACATGGTGAGGCAGATCCCGAACCTCCGCCGCATCGCGATCACGCCGTGGGCGGATGTGGCGCGTTGCGCGGAGCGGATCGGCACGGACTACGTGTTCTCCTGGCGCCCGAGCCCGGCGGAGATGATCTGCCGGGGCTTTGACAGGGAACGGGTGCGGCGAATCGTGTCGGAGGCGATGGAGGCGAGCCGGGGCTGCATCGTCGACATCACCCTCAAGGACGTGCAGACCGTCCGCCACCACCCCGAGGACCTGCGCGAGTGGGTCCGCATCGTCCGCGATGTGACCGATCGGTACGCGTGAGGGAAGGCCTCAGAGACAATGGGCTTCAGCCCATTGCGCGTTGACCCAATGGGCTGAGGCCCACTGTCTGAGCTGTGCCGCTCACCACGCCCAGCGCCCCGGCGGAAGGCGAGGGAATGAAGGTGTGACATGGTCCACGCTTGCATCAGTCTCGCGGCGATGATCGGGCAGGCGCCGGTCACCGGGGTCGTCTGCGCGGATGCCGGGGCTGGCGGGTACCAGGCGTTCCCGGACGTGGTGCGGCTCGCGAGCGGGGACATTCTGTGCGTGTTCTATGCCGGCTACGGCCACATCTCGTTCCCGCGCGAGGACTTGCCAAACGGCGCGCGTGTGTGCCAGGTTCGCTCCACCGACAACGGCCAGACCTGGGGCCCGCCGACCGCTGTCGCGGACACCCCGTGGGACGACCGCGACCCCTCCATCGCGGAGCTTCCCGACGGGTCGCTCATCTGCAACTGGTTCACCTACACGGCCGGACAAGAGAAGCACCGGGTGGGCAACATCGCGAACTACAAGGAGATCTACGTCGCCCGCAGCCGCGACGACGGTCGCACATGGTCTGAGCCGGAGCTTGTCGATTCGGCGGCCTGCGACTACTACGGCTGCAGCTCGCCCGTGCGCGTTCTCGCGAGCGGCGCCCTCATCATGCCCATTTACCGCGAGCTCACGGACCCGCTTCGCTGCTGGAGCTACGTCATCATCTCCGAGGACAACGGGCAAACGTGGGGCAAGCCCATCTCCATCGACCCCGCCAATGACGATAACGACGAGCCGGACATCGTGGAGCTGCCGGGCGGCCGCCTGCTGTGCGTCATGCGCACGAACCATGTCGACAGCAGCAGGATGTGGCGGTCGGAGTCGACGGACGGCGGGCGAACCTGGTCCAAGTCGGAGCCCATGCCGTTTATCGGCCACGCGCCCTACCTGCTGCGAACGGCATCGGGCGTGCTGATCTGCGGGCACCGGCTGCCCGGCACGTCTTTCCACTACAGCCTCGACGAGGGCATCACATGGAGCGCCAACATCCTCGTGGATGAGCACATCGGCGCATACACGAGCATGTGCGAGCTGCCCGATGGTCGCGTGCTGTTCGTCTACTATGAGGAGGGCGAGGGCTCGGCGATCAGGTCCGCTCTCCTCGACGTACGAGGCGGGCGAGTCGACGTGATCGGCGGGCGCCACCTGGAATCGCGGGTGAATGCAGGCTAGACGATCCCCTTCACCGCGTCAACGATGCCATCGGCCCTCACCAGCGCGGCGGTCTCGAGCGGGTGCGAGTACGCGAGCGGCACAGGCACAGAGCACACGCGGCGCGGGGGCGCCTTGAGCAGGTCGAGATGCCCCTCGGCCACCTGCGCGACGATCTCCGCGCCCACCCCGCAGAACGCGTGCGCCTCGTGAGCGATGACGAGTCGGCCGGTCTTCGCGAGCGAGGTCAGGATCGTGTCCACGTCGAGCGGCCGGAGGCTCCGCGCGTCAACCACTTCGACGCTGACGCCCTCTTGCGCGAGCTGCTCCGCCGCCTGGAGGGCCCATAGCAGTGTCCGCGACCATGACACGACCGTGACGTCGGTGCCTTCGCGCTTCACGTCCGCGACGCCGATGGGGATGACCTCCTCTTCCCTCGGCACCGGCCCCTTGTACGTGTAGTGCGACTTGTGCTCCAGGAACAGCACCGGGTTGTCGTCGCGGATCGCGGACTTGAGCAGCCCGCGCGCGTCCCGAGGCATACACGGAGCGACGACCTTCAGCCCGGGGATATGCGCGAACCACGCCTCCAGGTTCTGCGAGTGCTGTGCCGCGTAGCCCGACCCTCCGCCACCGGGCGAGCGAACGACGATGGGGCACGTGAACTGCCCCCCACTCATGTACCTCCACTTCGCGGCCTGGTTCACGATGCCGTCCGAGGCGTGTGAGAGGAAGTCCTGGTACATTATCTCCACAACCGGCCTTAGTCCCATGAGAGCGGCTCCGACGGCCATCCCGACGATCGCCATCTCGGAGATGGGCGCGTCGCGCACTCGCTCAGGACCGAACTCGCGCTGCAGGCCCGTGGTGGCCCCGTAGACGCCGCCGTAGACGCCTATGTCCTCACCCCACAGGACTACGCGCTCGTCGCGCTTCATCTCCTCGCGGAGCGCCGTGCGAACGGCCTGCGCGAACACGATGCTGCGGGCGCTGCCCGCCTCAGCCACCGGAGGCCACCTCCTCCGCCCACAGGCCTCGCGTCAGCTCCCCCGGGTCGGGCCACGGCTCAGCCACGGCCCACTCGAACGCTTCCTCGACCTCAGCCCTAACCTCGTCGCGGATCGCGATGGTCTCGTCCACGTCGGCGATGCAGTCCTCGAGCATCGCGCGCTCGATGTGGTGGATCGGGTCCTTCTCGCGGAAGACCTCGATGGGCTCTTCCTTTGGGCGGTACTGCTCGCTGTCGGCGGTGTGGTGGCCGACGAACCGGTAGGTGTCGAAAACGAGGAATGACGGCCGGCACTCCTCTCGAGCCTTGTCTATGGCCGCCTTGGTGAAGTCGTGGACCTCCATCACGTTCATGCCGTCGATCCTGTACCCGTCGATGCCGTAGCCGATGGCACGCTTCTCTATGTCGTGGCTGGACATGGCTGTGTCGAAGGCGACGGAGATGGCGTACTGGTTGTTCTCGCAGAGGAAGACGACCGGCAGGCTCCACAGCGCGGCCATGTTCA
>Ga0315282_10006929_pt1 | contig 18773 bp, 19 predicted proteins | sample YL17G07_20_MG_FD_203693 | JGI IMG/M metagenome (GOLD analysis project Ga0315282, IMG submission 203693) | Sediment microbial communities from Yellowstone Lake, YNP, Wyoming, USA - YL17G07_20 | ecosystem: Environmental > Aquatic > Freshwater > Lake > Sediment | place: USA: Wyoming | collected...
CCCAAGATTCAACAACCTAGACCACTTCCGAGAAGCCTACAACCACAAACCGCACAGAAGCCTTAACTACAAAACACCAGCAGAAATCTACTTCAACTAGCTGTCCGACATGTCATTGACTCCCGCATCGTGATTGTTGCCCCGTCAACGTTAAGTAGTTTCAGGTTTGGGAGTCGTAGGAAGCTTGCGCCTTCTGCTGCTGCTTTCTGGGGGTCGAAGAGTTTGCGCACGACCCATGTGACCTCGTCCCAGGTGAGCGCGGATGTGTATGCGTGGATGGTGCCGGAGACCATTTCGTGAAGCTTCGCCGTTGAGGTCGCTGCTTCGGGGACGGTCTTGGGGTTGTAGATTGCAGAGTAGATGAATACGTTACTATCGATGTAGATCGATTTCTTCGAGAGTCTCGGCTTCAAGGATCTCTTCCAACGCTACTTTCCTCTTCAGCTTCGGGTTTAGGATCGATAGGTATTCGTCAAGCAACTCGTTTGGTGGTTTGCTGGATTTTATGAATGCAGTGTCGTCTTTCACTTCGAACACGATCTCCGATCCTGGTTCCACGTTCATAAACTCTCTGACATCCTTAGGAATTACAACCTGTCCTTTTGCTCCAAGCCGCCGCCTAAAGCTCATGCAATAGGTTAGGTTGGACTAATGATTTTAACCTATTCCTACCAAGCGGTATAACTTCAGAAAAGCTCACGGCTCTTTCCAGTCAGATCCGGAATCCTCACCTCGATCTTCAAGGCAGAGCAGAAGTTCGTGCATGCGGTAGACGGGATCTCATTCCAAGTCGAGAAAGGCGAGATTTTCTGCATGGTTCATTGAACCCTAGAAAGACTGTCTTCAAGGTAATATCGGAACCGCTGGAGATTCACGGTATTGCTAACACATATCAAGACAAAATGGCGCGCGTAGTAAGAGCACTTGAGGCCGTCGACATGACGCCTCCGGAGAATTTCATTTTCAAGTTTCCACATGAACTCAGCGGCGGGCAACGCCAACGGATAGCCGTCGCCCGAGCCCTCGTACTCGAACCAACTTTCATCGTAGCAGATGAACCAGTCTCAATGATCGACGTATCTATGCGAGTGGGAATTCTCAACCTCCTGCAAGAGCTCAGAAATAAACTCTGCATCACAATCCTATTGATCACGCATGACCTCGCGGTCGCACGATACATGAGTGACAGAATAGCAGTGATGTACCTTGGTCGCATAGTCGAGATTGCTCCCGCTGAGGAGCTTATTCAAGAACCTAAACACCCGTATACAATGGCACTCGTCTCTGCAGTTCCTAGGGTAGGCATGTCGAAGGCAGAGAGAATCAAGTTGAATGGAGGAGTACCATCGCCAATTGACATTCCCTTGGGATGTCGGTTTAGAAGCAGATGTCCTTATGCCGAACCTATCTGCCAGAGCGCGGATCCATCTCTACGGGAGACCAAACCCAATCATTTGGTCGCATGTCATGTTGCCTGAGAGGTCATAAGCGATAATAGAGGAAGCTGCTAAGGTCGAGGCAATTCAGGTTTCCTTGGCACTATCGAGCTGGATTCCAAAGTCTCCGCGCTTCAACGAAAATCGAATGAAAGTAGCGGTCACGTAATGCGTTAATGATTACTCCGCTTGCTCTGCCCGATGAGTGAAGAAATTCCCCATTCCCTAGGTAGATTCCGACATGAGTGATACCTGTGCTCTCGTTTGAGAAGAATACTAGGTCTGCGGGCGCTATCTCTCCAGTCTCTACAGGCCTGCCGACCATGTACTGCTGGTCTGCATCTCGCGGAACATTTACTCCGTTCATCTTGTAGACCAATTGAACGAATCCTGAGCAATCGAAACCGAGTGGAGTGATCCCACCCCAAAGGCAGGGTACTCCAAGAAAACGTTTTCCCGTCTCAGCTGTTCTTTGACGGTTAGTGACAGGGTAGTTGAAATCTGCGGATCGAATGCTCACATCTTCCCTCCGAATCCAACCATACCTGAAGTCCGGCAAGCGTACTTTGCAGCGATGCGTTTGTTCCGAAACCAATTCAAGCCTCGTATCCACTGTGACCGTAATGCTCTCCCGAGGCTCACCAAAGGGTTCCAGATAGATTACGGCCACGTTACTCTTCACGAGCGCGATTCGCCCTTTGGAGGCGTAGCGTGGTTCGCGGAACTTCAGTCTCCTCGTCGCTGCGACCTCTATCCAACCCCTGTAAGCGTCGGCAGTTGTCACCCACAGCCAAGTACGCTTTTCCTTACCAACCATGAGAGGGGTGCCGAGTATTACTTGCGTGACACGTTCCGATCGTGTGTTGGTTTTGGCGTGTAGGTCAACGACTGTTCTTGTTACAACAGCCTCATTGTAACGCATCTTCCCGATTCGATTATTCTTGCCCACTAGCCTTATGCCTTCCAGATTCGAGAACAATGGCAAGCGTCCAATAACGTGTTTCTGCTGACTCCTCTACCCGACAAACAAGGCTTGAGGGGTAGAAGATTATATCCGCCGAGCTTGAAGCGAAAATTCGGGGAATCTGTGAACAACTACCTAGAAGGATCGGCGTCGCAGTAAAGAGCCTAGACGAGAAATCGTCATTTCTATACAATGAACACACAGTGTTTCCGGCGGCAAGCACAATCAAAATCCACATTCTTCTCGAATTATTCAACCAAGTCAATAGGGGCGAGCGCAGACTCGACGAATACGTTGAGATACCTGGAGAGCGGACCGGAGAAATGTGGAGTCGCATGTGAAGTGGAATTCTGAAGGATCTCGAATCTGTGAAATGGCTGACCCTGAAGGATGCGGCTACAATAATGATTAGCGTCAGCGATAACGTAGCTGCCAATCTACTGATAGATCTTCTAGGAATGGAGAAGATCCAACAGGCAATACGAAGTTGGGGCCTGACGGATACAAAGCTGCAAAGGAAAATGATGGATCTGGAATCAGTGGCTCAGGGAAGAGCGAATCTCTTGAGCCCTTATGACATGATGGTAGCATTGGAGAAGATAGCCGACGCTGAGATTCTCGACAGGAACAGTTGCGAGATCATATTGGACATCCTCAGCCGGACAGAATTCCTTCCGGGATTGCGGATTCAGATTCCTGAGAACATTGTGATCCAGCACAAGACGGGAGACATTGCGGACGTGTGCAACGATGTGGGAATAGTGCGGATTCCAGGCAATCCGTTCATAATCTGCGTGATGACAAAAGGCGCGTCAGTAGCTGAACGGTGGAAAACGATAGGAGAGGTGGGCAAGGCGTTTTACGACCATCTAACCTCAATGGGTGAGAAGAGGATCGAATGAGAATAACGCTCATAGAACCTATACCACTTCAATTCGCACGAATCTTACAACAAGAGGGCGTCGAGTGCATGATAGGAAGCACGATGGAAACTGGAATAAGTTCCGCAGCCAGCGTACACCTCGGAATTGCCTGCTCTAACCTGAAGTATTTCGACGTAGCTCCCCCAACCGACTTCATAACCGAAGATATTGTGAAGGGAATTGAATGGAAGGGCCTGAGCGTGGAACCAAGCGAACACCCGGGGCTTGGCCTAGAACTGAAAGAGGAATTACTATCGAAGTACGCGATCTCATAGCCGCTTCCACTCTTGAAAGTCGACAGCGCGGAACATATATCGAGATAGGCTAGCTTCGAACGTGGGTTCACGGCGATGGTCCAGAAGCCTACCGCGCTTCGAAAGAGTAACATGATTCGTGCAGTCGCGCCCGCCAGCTCAGAAAGCGATTTCTCGGCGCTGAACGTGGGTCTGGCGAAACTACGCGAACTCGGGTTCAATATCACACTTGGCGAATGTGTCGCGAAACTGAAGACGAGAGGTTACTTGGCAGGGTCAGACCGAGAGAGAGCTGAGGAACTTAACGAAGCCTTTCGGGAGCATGAAGTTGACGCTGTCTTCTGCGTAAATGGAGGGTACGGTACTGCTAGAATGCTTCCTTACGTAGACTACGATCTGATAAAGACAAACCCGAAAATCTTCCTCGGCTACAGCGATATCACTGCGCTCCACGCTGCGATTAACCAGAGGTCTGACCTAGTCACCTTCCACGGCCCCATGATAGCCTCGGAGATGGGTTCAGAATTCACCGACTTTACAGCACGTTGGTTTCTAAGAGCCGTTCAAGATTCTGCGCCACTAGGCGAGCTCACAAACCCATCGGATGGGCCGATAATCAAGACGATCAACGAAGGTAGGGCATCAGGGAGGCTAGTCGGAGGCAACCTCTCATTGATGGCTAGCACAATGGGAACCCCCTACGAGATCGACACGCGGAACAAGATTCTATTCCTTGAAGATACCCAGGAGCCACCTTATCGCGTTGACCGTGACCTAACCCACCTCTGGTTAGGTAGGAAGCTTGACGAAGCAGCAGGCATCATAGTCGGCGAATTCACAAAATACGACCTAATAGACAAGGAGCCGTCACTCACTTTGTGGGATGTCCTGCGGGATCGGATTTGCGAAAGCGGAAAACCTGGAATCTACGGGCTCTGCTGTGGTCACGGCAAGCATCATTTCACCCTGCCAATCGGCGTGGAAACAAGGTTAGATGCAACGCAGGGGCGAGTCTGGATAGAAGAAAGCGCCACGGAACCATAGAGGGAAGTGAAGACAATTGGCCAATGATGTGATCAAACTTCTAGCCGACCTTGTGAAGATTCCGAGCGTCTGCGGTGAAGAACTGAAAGTAGCGAAATTCATTGAAGGATGGCTACGAGAAAATGGCCTTCCCGCTGAGATGCTGCAAGTCAAGCCAGACAGACCTGACGTCATAACGCGACTCAAGGGGTCTGAGGCTGGTCCTCGGATCCTTCTCAACGGCCATATGGACACCGTCGCTCCAGGGAGTGGATGGACGCGGAACCCCTATGGCGCCGAAGTGGAAGGTAACAGGATGTATGGCCGTGGAACACTCGACATGAAGTCGGGTCTCGCCTGCATCCTCTCCGCAGCAGCTGCATGCAAAGAGAAAGGGCTTCCGAGACGGGGCGAACTTCTCGTGGCCGCTGTAGTAGACGAGGAAGCGTACGACTGGGGCACCTACGCCCTCATACAGCAGAATGTCACCAAGGAATTGGACTTCGCTATGATTTCCGAGGCAACGGACCTTGAGGTGGTAACCGCGCATCGTGGCAGAGCCGTGTTCGAGGTGGACGTGCGCGGGCGAGCAGCTCATTCCTCGTGGCCTGATCACGGCGTGAACGCGATAGAGAAAGCAGCCATACTGTTGAATGCTCTGCCCAGAATAGGCGGACCCGTTCACCGCAGACTTGGCGGCTCCACCGTGAACACTCTATCGATCGAAGGAGGACAGGAAGAGGTCATGCTCGTTCCCGATCACTGTCGAGTCGTCATCGACAGGTGCTTGGTGCCCGGCTACAGCTCCAAAGCGGCTCTCTTCGATTTGCAGGAACTCGTCAAAGAAATCGGAATAGATGCTGAAGCTCGACTCATCAAACGGGAGACACCATTCTGTGACCCGTTCGAGATCCCTGACGATGATCAGAATGTGCAACACGTAGTCCGAGCTGCAGGAAGGGTACTCGGAGCAAAGCCAAAGATCCAGTTCCACGACGGACCGTGTGATTCCTGCATCCTCGTAAATCAGGGTAAGATTCCTACAATCGAATTCGGCCCTTCAGGCGGCAGGTTACACGAGTCCGATGAGTTCGTTGACCTGGAATCTGTGAGGAAGACGACCGAAGTCTATGAAGAGATAATCAGGGCACTGATGTCGTGATTATCGTTGGTTTACAGCCAGCACAACTAAGACGCACGCCTGACACCGCTATGGGGGTTGCTTGACGTGACCGAAATCAAGTCTCGATCATCCCGGCAGCATTTGAAGATTCAAAATGGTTCCCTTTTTGTTGACGGAGTATCCTGCAAGGGATTAGCAGAGGAGTTCGATACTCCAGTCTACGTTCTGAGCCAGGATAGGATACGTCAGAACTATCGTGCGTTCCATGAAGCTTTGGCCCGAATCTACCCGCATATTCTAATCTGCCCAGCTTACAAGGCAAATTCACATTCGGCGGTTTGCAGGCTCTACGAGATCGAGGGAGCCGGAGCAGAGGTGGTGTCGCCAGCGGAACTCAGGATGGCGCTGGACGCGGGCGTCGACCCCGAGAAGATCGTGTACAACGGCCCCATGAAGAAAGAAGCAGACTTAGAGCTGGCCATAGAATCGGAAGTGGGCTTAATCAACGCCGATTCGATCCCCGAGCTGGAGCACATGCAACGGGCGGCGAGCAAAGTCGGGAAACGCTGCAACGCAGGCTTAAGAATAAACGTGGGAATAGAGCCGCTAGTCCACCCACACTTGGCCACAGGGCAGAGAGAACACAAGTTCGGCATCTGGATAGGAGAAGCAATCGCAGCTTACAGAGCAGCCTCCAACAAACCCGAGCTGAACATGATAGGAATGCACTGCCACATAGGCTCTAACATCAGCGAACCCAAAGTTATCAGTGAAATGGCGAGCAAGATTCTCGGACTCGCAACCCAGGTCAAGAAAGAGGCAGGAGTCAACTTCTCCAAGATAGACATGGGCGGAGGCGTCGGCTATCCCTACCAGCCTGGTTCGCCAGTTATGAGCTTCGAAGAATACGCCTCTTCACTCTTAACAAAAAATATCGCCAATCTCGTGGACCTACGAAATCCTACGTTGATCTTCGAGCCGGGCAGAGCGATTGTAGCAGATGCCGGCATCCTGCTAACAAAAGTGAATGTTCTGAAACGGCAGGGAAACGTGAATTGGGCAATAGTTGATGCTGGCATGAATGCCTTCATCAGACCGGCGCTTTACGATGCGAAACACCAGATTCTCCTTGCCAATAGGGACGCCAACGCCCACGACGTATACAGCGTAGGGGGGCCGTGTTGTGAATCGGCAGATGCCTTTGCCAGAGGCATCACACTGCCCACCCTCCTTGAAGGGGATTTGCTAGCAGTTCTGGACGTCGGCGCGTATGGATACACGATGGCTAGCAATTATAATGGTCAGCCGAGACCAGCAGTAGTACTGGTCACCGAGGGAAAAGGAGAACTCATTAGGCGACGAGATAGCTACGAAGATATGATGGCGGGAGAAATCGTCCCCGCCCACCTCGCTAAGTGAGTCCCGCATGACAAAATCTCATCTGGCATTTGCTCATCTGGATTAACCTGATGATTATCTTGGGAACTGCAGATTGCGATTTCAAGGTCACGAAATAGTCTTAACCCATCTCACTGATTATTCGAGGCTGCTATTACCAGTTGATTTTATGGTCGTGTTCGATTTAGGTGGTTCGAGCAAAATCGCGATTCCAACTATCGTGATGAAGAATGATGCCATGATTAAATACCAAGAGAATAATCTGATTCGCTAGTTCCATCCCTTCCAACCGGGACCCCGCACCACTCGTCCGGGTTTCGCGTCGGTGTTTTCACCGTCCTTAACAACAGGTACGCCATTTACGAGTACATGCACGACCCCAGTCGAGTACTGGGCCGGATTGTCGAAGGTTGCACGGTCTCTAATTTTGGTTGGATCGAACACTACCATATCAGCGTAGTATCCTGTCTTTAGCATTCCGCGTCGTTTGAGTTTCAGGTTCCCTGCGGGCAGAGACGTCAAACGTCGGATCGCGTCTCCCAAGGGTGCGATTTTTTCTTCACGTACGTATTTTCCGAGAAATCTAGCGAAGGTTCCGTATGCACGTGGATGTGGAAGAGATTTCATGAATACCCCTTCGGGGCTCATGCATGCCGCGTCTGATCCCAAGCTCACCCAAGGCAGTGTCGCGTTTTGGCGAACGTCTGCTTCCGACATCGAGAAGTAGATGGTGCCAACTCGGCTGTCATCCTCGATGACTAGATCCATTGCGGTCTCGGGAGCGGATTTTCCCCGCATTGCTGCCACATCCGCTAGGGTCTTCCCGGCAAACGGCTTGAGTTTCTCAGACTTGAATGCGGCTAACAGCATATTTTCCGGTCCGGTGGCAAAGTACATGTTCTCCCACTCGTCCGTTGCTGTGCACATCTCCTGCTTGACGCGGTCCCGAATAGAAGGATCCTTCAGCCGCTTGACCCAAGCCTCGTGGCCTCCCTCCTGTACCCAACGCGGCATAACCGCGTCTAGGCCGGTCATGCTTGCAGCATAAGGGTACATGTCAGCGGTGATCCGGAGCCCCGCGCGCCGCGCTGCTTCAATCTTCTGAATCACAGCGTCGCGGTTAGGCCAGTTCGACTTACCGGCAACCTTTAGGTGATATATCTCAGCTCGTACATTGGCTTCTTGTGCTATACGTATCAGCTCATCGATCGCCTCAAGCAGTCGGTTTCCCTCGCTCCGAATATGCGAAATGTACAAGCCATCATACTCGCCTACGACCTTGGCCAATTCAATTAGCTCTTTTGTGGGAGCGTAGCATGCGGGGGCATAGATCAGGGAGGATCCGAGGCCAACGGCGCCTTCCTCCATAGCCTCACGCACTAGTTCACGCATCGTGTTGAGCTCTTGCGCACTCGCGAGCCTATCATCATATCCGATTGCGTGAATGCGGACAGTGGTTGCACCAACGAATGATGCGACGTTCGGAGACACGCCGCGTTCCACGAGATATTCAAGATATTCTCCTACGGTGGTCCATTTAACATCGTATTTGATATCCGCCTGGCGTTTGATCAGATCCTTCTTCATTGTCTCGCTTAACGGACCCATGGATTCACCTTCTCCGAAAACCTCCAAGGTTACACCTTGCCGGATGTCGCTCTGACCGCGACCATCCTCGATAAGCGATTCTACGCCCCAGCTCAACATATTAATGAAACCAGGAGACACGGCAAGGCCGGTTGCATCAATCTCCATTGTGCCGTGGAGGTTTTTTCCCACCGCGGCGATGATATCATCTTTGATGGCTACGTCGCCGCGAAACGATGCGGATCCACTCCCATCGTATATCATTGCGTTACGAATCACCGTATCGAACCCCGACGCAGTTCTTTCGTTCGTCTTCGCCCAACGCATGATCGTCGAACGTGCAGGATAAGTCGCTGATAGTTTCAACGACAGCGCCCAGATGCCTTGGAGACAACGTTAGCTAAAGGCGATACGTTTCAAGGTTTGCGATATCTAGTGGAGAGAAAAAGTTGTCACTTGAATACGGGATTGGTTGTCGCCATTCATTCCGTTGTCTCCAGAAATTCTAATGAGTTCTCATGGCAACTTACGCAAGATGTCTAAGTTGTCGCAAAAAGTGCGCAGAAACCTAAACCCGCCGACTAGCGAACAGAGCCGTAAATAGATAGTTGTAAATAGAAGTGCTAAACACAGTACACCCATTGGTGTCCGGTTCTTGAAGAAATCACTTTTGATAGCTGCAGTAATAATTATCGTAATCATCATAGTGGGAGGTTCAGTCGGGTACTACTCGATGACCCGACCAGCGCCAACTGCAACCAGCGTAACGGGCGTCGCAACGTCCGGAGTTGAACAAGTGGTTCGGATAGGCGATGTCACAGCGTCAGAATCCACCTCAATGGACCCTGCAATGAATTTCGAAGATCTGGACCCAATCTATTCCATGTACGATCGACTCGTAACATACGTGCCTCCGGATTACTCAAAGGTAGCGCCGATGCTAGCAGATTCTTGGGATGTCTCGCCTGACGGACTCGTCTACACGTTTCACCTCCACAGCGGAATAACCTTCACTGGAACCAGTGATCCGGTGAACGCTGCAGCTGTAAAATTCTCGATTGAGAGGGCCGAGGCAATCAACGGTCCTCCAGCGTGGCTTCTCAGGCCAGATGGCGGAGTGATCAATATAACGAGCATAGACATCTTAGATCCTCAAACTATAAGATTCACCTTGGGAGCGATCTCAGGCTCGTTTCTGCCAATAATGGCAAATGCCGTGTCGTCCGTTATGGATCCGAATCTTATCGCTGCCAACAATGGTACCGACTTCGCTTCCTCATGGCTGAACGAACACTCGGCGGGAAGTGGACCATTCTCGCTTCAACAATGGACCCGAGGCCAAGAGTTAGATCTTGTAGCAAACACGAACTACTGGAGAGGGGCGGTGAAATTAGACAAAGTCATATGGCTTTACGTCGCCGAAGCCACGGACAAGATCTTCGGTGTTCAACGCGGCGATCTCGATGTCGTCGGAAGCCTTTCACCAGATCAACTTGCCTTGGTATCGTCGATACCTGGAGTCCAGTTGGTGAAGGACTGGGATCTAACCACAGTGTACTTCGGCATGAACTTGAAAGCTCCCATCACGCTACCGAGCGGCACAGTCGCCACGCCTTTCTCGGACCGGAGAGTTCGAATGGCCGTCAGACTGGCTGTGAATTACACTGCCATAGTTGACGTGCTGGGGCAAGGCGTCACCGTACGCCTTGGCGGCTTCATTCCGAAGGGAATGCTCGGATATGACCCAAGCCTCGTCGTCAATCAAGATGTTGCGCGAGCTAAGGAATTGATGAATGAGGCAGGATATGGAGACGGTTTCACGGTGACGATGCTCGTGCCTCCAGGTTCGCAATCCGCTGGCGTTTCATGGGCGGATATGGGTTTGGAAGTCAGACACGACCTAGCGGCGATAGGTATCACTGTAAACGTGCAAGTGACTGAAGGTGCCACACTATTACGAATCTACAGGGCTAGACAAGCCCAAATGGTTATCATGAACTGGAACAAAGATTACGCCGACCCTGACGACTTCACATTTCCATTCTGTGACGGGTCACTATCCCACCGTGTGAATTATGACAATGCAACCATCGACAACTTAATCACTCAGGCGTCCCAGCAGCCCGATCAGGCGAAACGTGCTCAACTCCTAGTCCAAGCTCAACAACTGCTCATTGACGATGGCCCATGGGTTATCCTGTACCAGCCTTTGCTAGTCACCGTGTTGGGATCACACGTACAACCATTGAGCGCGTTCCAGAATATCTTCTGGTTCGATTATTGGCAAATGTACAAGGTCGCTCAGGCCATGACAACAACATCGCTCGTCATGATTGCACTGGTAGAAGAGCGCCGACCTTTAGCCTCCTCTTCCTTTTTCTTCTATACGTAACACTCTCGATAGCAAGCGGAGTTTGGCACGTTGGCCCTATTGGGATACGTGCTTCGACGCGTTACTTTGCTCATTCCAGTGATTATCGGGATTGCAACGCTTACTTTCATCATAACGAGACTCATCCCAGCGAACCCTATAATCGCCTTCCTAGGCGAGTTTGCGAGACCTGCTCAGGTGGCCGCCCTTGAGCAAAAGTGGGGGCTTGACAGGCCGCTCTACGAGCAGTACTTTCGTTACATGAATAGTCTAGCTCACGGAGACTTGGGCATTTCGATTCACACGCAGCGACCAGTCTTAGCTGACCTGGAGAGTTTCTTTCCTGCAACCGTTGAGCTCTCTACGGCAGCTCTGCTTTTCTCAATCGTCTTTGGTCTGCCCTTTGGGATATTGTCAGCAACCCATAGGAACAAGGCACCGGACCATGCCGCCAGAGTCTTTGCACTATCCGGAGTGTCCATACCAGTCTTCTGGCTCGGTTTACTGTTGCTTTTCGTAGTATATTACAGGCTTGGTGGCCCAGGATTCGGCAGAATCGATCCATCTATAGCTCCGCCCACGAGAATTACTGGACTGTACGTCGTGGATTCGATTCTGACTTCGAATTGGCAGGCTTTGGGTAGCAGCCTTGTTCATCTTGTGCTGCCTGCCTTTGTACTTGGATACGCCACCACCGCAGTCATCTCACGAATGGTTCGCGCAAGCATGCTAGAGGTTTTATCGCAGGACTACATCAGAAGCGCACGCGCCCATGGGCTCTCCGAGAGGATCGTAATCTACAAGCATGCTCTCAGGAACGCGATGATTCCCGTGACGACCGTCATAGGTCTGTCGTACGGTAGCCTACTTTCCGGGGCAGTCCTTACTGAGACGATATTTGCGTGGCCTGGAATTGGCAGATACCTTGTAAATTCAATTTATGCTTTGGACTTTCCATCGATTACGGGCACCTCCATCTTGATCGCAATGGTTTACGTTGCAGCCAATCTTGTCGTGGATCTTGCATATGCGTACCTTGATCCCAGAATTAGACTCGGGTGACTCGGGTGAGGTTCAGACCTCGTCCGTCCGTAAAGGTCCCCTTCGCAATTCGTCTGCTTAAGAACAGCCCGATGGCGATTTTTGGCGTTGTCATCATAGCCCTTAATGTTCTGCTAGCCGTCTTCGCCCCGTCGCTCTCCCCTTTCGATCCTTACGGGATGGATTTAGGTAATAGGTTGTTCGCCCCCGGTGCAACCCACCTCTTCGGAACCGACCAACTGGGAAGAGATATACTAAGCAGAGTGATATGGGGTTCTCGAATTTCGTTCGAGATAGGCGCCGTTGTTGTGATACTGTCAGTCGTTATCGGTGTCTCACTGGGCCTGGTCGCGGGTTACGCGGGTGGATGGGTGGATGAGACTTTGATGAGGATAACTGATATCTTTCTCGCTTTCCCTGCACTCGTGCTGGCAATCTTCATCGAGGGAGCCATTGGACCAGGTCTTACAAATGCTATACTCGCCATCGCGGTAGTTTCTTGGCCCACATATGCAAGGTTAGTGCGAGGGTCAGCTATGTCGATCAAGGAAAACGAGTTTATTGAAGCAGCGCACGCTGTAGGTGAGGGAAAAATCCGGATTATTTTCGGCCACATATTTCCAAACCTCCTATCACCGATAACGGTTCAGTCTACACTGGACATGGGCGGTGCAGTGTTGACCGCCGCGGGCTTGAGTTTCATAGGATTCGGAGTGCAGCCTCCCACAGCTGAATGGGGAGCAATGGTTTCCAATGGACGCGACTTCATAGCCTTCGCGTGGTGGATGACCGCGTTTCCAGGATTGGCAATATTCCTTTTCGTACTTGGGTTCAACCTCCTAGGAGACTGGCTCAATGATTACCTAAACCCGAGGCTGAGAGGGGTTGAGTAGACATAGAACTCTTATCGGTTGAGAACCTAAGAACTCACTTCTACACGTACGAGGGCTTGGTCAAAGCAGTTGACGGAGTGACTTTCAGTCTTAAACGCGCTAGCGCATTGGGGATTGTCGGGGAAACAGGTTCAGGCAAGACAGTAACGGCTCTTTCTATGATTAGGCTGATTCAAGAACCTGGAAGAGTCATAGGCGGGGCCGTAAACTTCGATGGAAGAGATCTCATGTCGCTGAGTGAACGAGAAATGCGCGAGGTGAGGGGGCGTGAGATCTCGATGATCTTCCAAGACCCGAACACGTCACTAAACCCTGCCTTCCGAATTGGGGATCAGTTAAGTGAATTAATCGTTAGATACAATAAAGAAGTTGAGCGAAGCGACCTGAATTTTGCGGGCGTTTCATGGCTCGAAGCAGTCGGGATCTCCGACGCGAAGAGAAGAATCTCAAGCTATCCGCATGAATTGAGCGGCGGCACCAAGCAGAGAGTTATGATAGCCATGGCACTACTTTCAAAGCCGAAGCTACTGATCGCCGATGAACCCACCACTGCCTTAGATGTCACAGTGCAGGCGCAGATTTTAGCACTCATCAGGAAGCTCAAGGCTGAGAGCGGCACTTCACTGCTACTGATCACACATAACTTGGGAGTAGTAGCCGAAATGTGTGACGAAGTTGCGATCATGTACGCGGGAAGAATTGTTGAACAATCGTCCGTCCGTGACATTTTCAGTCATCCGAAACACCCCTACACGAAGATGCTTCTCGAGGCAGTTCCAAAGCCTGGAAGAAAGAAGTTAATTCCGATTCCAGGTTCTGTCCCTAATCTCATTAACACACCGCCTGGCTGCGCATTTCATCCCAGATGCCCCCGCGTTATGGACATTTGCTCCAAACAAACTCCCCTACTGAAGAGTACAGCCGAACTTGGTACCGTGGCTTGCCACCTATACGCAGAAGGCGAGAAAGAGGTAAAGGTGTAGCACGACAGCCCAGGGTTTGCTCACACAAATGAAAACGTCAGTACTTGTTGAGACGGACGGAGTTGTCAAGAACTTTCCCCTAAGAAAGAGTTTCACCTTCTTAAGTAAAGAAAGACCCGTGGTTCATGCTGTCGATGGGATATCACTTCAAATCCTCCGAGGCGAGACGTTTGGGCTGGTCGGCGAGAGTGGCTGCGGAAAAACAACCCTAGGCAAAGTCATCCTTAGGCTGATAAATCCTTCAGCAGGCAAAGTACTCTATGGAGGGGTTGATGTCCTCACTCTAAAGGGAAGGAAACTAAAGAATTTCCGCAAGAAAGCGCAAATAGTTTTCCAGAACCCGTTTGGCTCCCTCGATCCTCGGATGAAAGTCAGAGACATAGTGGGCTACCCGGCCAAGCTTCACGGCCTGGTCAATTCCGCTGAGGACTTGAGGCGGGTGGCTCTCAACTTGCTCAAACGCGTGGGATTGGAAGAGGATCACCTCCTGAGACTGCCACATGAATTTTCCGGCGGCCAAAGGCAGAGGATCGCGATCGCCCGCGCATTATCCGTGGACCCGGAGTTCATAGTATTGGACGAGCCGACATCATCCCTTGACGTGTCAGTTCAAGCTCAGATAATCAACCTTCTCCAGGATCTGCAAGCCGAACTTGGATTGACATACCTGTTCATCTCGCATAATCTCAGCCTCGTAGGATCAGTGAGCGATCGAGTGGGCGTCATGTATCTGGGCAAAGTGATCGAAACAGGACGAACCGAAGAGGTCTTCAAGACCCCCAGTCATCCTTACACGCAAGCCCTGATGGCTGCAAATCCGATACCTGATCCTGAGGTAAAGCATTCGATCGAATTGATCAAGGGTGAAGTGCCTTCGGCGATATCCCCACCGTCAGGTTGCCGTTATAGGACTAGATGCCCCTTCGTGATGGATATCTGCAGCACAGCTGAACCACCGCTCCGCCCAGTATCTCGCACGCACTTCTCCGCCTGTCATCTGGAAAAACCAGCAAACTGAATGTGGGCATCGACAGCGAATGCTTTCGCTCTGCGCCCTCGATAATCCTCTGCGCGAAATCACGCCGCTTCTAATCCTTCAGGAGAATGCTGTTCTTTACTCTTCAACTCAAATCGTTAGACTACCGTGACCGTGACATCAGTATCTGAAGCGCAGCGTTATCCACGCTGAGACCCAACCCCGCTCCTTCCATGAGACGCTCAGAGGATCCTTTGAGGTCTACTCCACCCTTGACCGGGTCGACTGTGAGCGTTGTGTGACTGTCGAGGTCGGCGAACTTGACAATTCGTTCTGATGCTGCAAAATGGCACCCAGCGGCGATCCCGACCTTCGTTTCAATCATGCACCCAACCATGCACGGCATGTCGGCGCTTTCCGCAATAGCCGCGATTCTCCTCGCTGCGAGAATTCCACCAGATTTCATGAGCTTGATGTTGATCATGTCCGCTGCTCTGCGTTTCACCACTTCTAGAGCATCTCGGGGCGAGTGAACGCATTTATCCGCCATGATTGGAATAGTGGAATTGCGTCGAACCTCCGCTAACCCCTCCAGATCCCGGTAATGGACGGGTTGCTCGCAAAAGTCGATCTCGAACTTGTCAAGCTCCTTCAACGCGTAGATTGCTTGCCTTATGGAGTAACCCTGATTCGCGTCAACCGTTATCTGGAAATCGTCTCCCAGTTCATCCCGTACAGCGCGGATTCGTTCAACATCATCGCGAGGTTCACCACCAATCTTGAACTTGATCCTAGTAACGCCACTATCACGCAGAGCCTTCGCCTCTCGTACTGTTTCCTTGAGGTCCTCAAGCCCAACCGTCTGAGTTGTCTCAAGTTGATCCACTCCCCTACCTAGGAACCTGTTCAGCGGTAACCCCACGTGTTTCGATAGGGCGTCGTGGACCGCTATATCTAAGGCGGCTTTCGCGCTTGGGTTACCGAGTATCGCTCGATCAATCTCCTGCCATACATCTTGGAATCGAAAAACGTCTCTTCCAATCGCACGGGGCCTGATTTCATTTTCAAGGATCGTTAGCGCTGTTCGCCAGGTATCGCCTGTAATCGCAAGGTCGGGGGCCGCCTCACCCCATCCATCTGTACCGTCTGAAAGTTCCACTCGAACTAAGACTCCTTCGTAATCGGTCTGCGTTTCGAGGGCGATCCTGAATGGTCTTACTAACGGGATCTTAAACGGATATGTCTCTAGTTTCTCAATGTGTATGCCGGACAATCTCCTCTCCTCAGTCTGCAGTAGAGAGGAAGGCTCATATCTTCTTTGCGTCAATAATGGCTCCGCGAAGCATACAATGCGCACGCGCGTAACTCGGTTGACGCAGGGGTCTGGTCGTAGTTATGTGCTTACGTGGGGTGCGGAAAGCCGTGTCATACCACACCCACGAATTGACATTCATCGCGAAAAAAACTAACTAGAAATTCAACGACCCCAATGACCGCCCGGACTCGTTTATGAAAAAGAGAAGAGCCGCACTCGAAGTGTGTGATGGCGTGTCCGATCTGGCTCTTGCTCATCGCCAGGTCTCTGCGTTCCGTTCGAATACTCGGTAGGCGTTTTTCCACGCAAGATTGGCAATCTCATCTTTACTCATGCCAAGCGCGGACAACCTAGCGAAAAGGTCGCTTAATTTCGTGATATCCTCAAGGCCTGCTGGCGTCGTGGATATACCAAGATAGTCCGTTCCAATAGCGAGCAGATCTGAACCGAATCGATTCCGGACAGCAATGACATGTTCGGCGAGACTTTCCACGCTAGGCTTCGGACCAATGGTACTGTTGATCATGGTGAACCCGACCACGCCCCCGTTTCCTGCCAGGGCTTCAAGAACTTGGTCGTCCACGTTCCTAGCATGAGGTTGAATTCCAGCATAGTTGGCGTGACTTATCATAACGGGGCGCCTCGACAAGGCCAGTACGTCAAGCATAGTGGCCTTGCTGGAATGTGCCAGATCCACTATGACACCATGGTCATTGGCCTCTTCCACGAGTCGTTCGCCTTCCCCCGTCAGACCGTAATCCTTCTTTGACATGCAAGCAGAAGCGTATCGCGTATCAAAATTCCAAGTCAACCCCACAGCCCTGAGACCAAGCCTATAGAAGATTTCCAAATCAGACACATCTTCAAGCGCTTCGGTACCTTCGAGGCAAATAATGAAGGCCAGGCGCCGCCACTTCACTGAATCTTCGAGGTCGTTGCGGTTCCAGATTATCTGAAAGAAATCTGAGAAGGTTCTGCTCATCTGATAATATATCTTGAATTGCTCCAAAGCGTTGGCGGTCGGGCTTCTGGGGATCAAAGCGGGTGAAGAATCGCCGTATCCGGCGCCCAAGTGATCTGAAAGCTGCGGGTTCCAGGTTCGTATCAACGAAAAGATTGCGGCCACTATGACCGTTGCGCAGGCCTTCCGGTACTTTGGAAAATCCGCCTGTCTACCTGAAACGTCCTTCGAGAAGTCATCCTTGGGGTTGCTCTCGGTCATGTTGTAATTTGATACATCTTCATGAAGGTCGATAACTGGCGTGGAGATTGTCAATGTGTTGGATGGCGGCAATTGATCATCGAACATTTCCAAATACAGTCGTCCAATGTAAAGGATTCGCGATCGCAACGGCCAGCGACAATGAATCAGTAATCCGGAAATCTGACCTAGAGCTTGCCATTAGATTAGACGCAGGTCTAACAAACGCTGATTCTTTGCTCGAACTGCTCAGAGAAAACACGAGTTCCGCGTTTGCATACGAGACGCTATCGAAGCCTATGAAGAGGCCGCCCTGAAACCAAACCTGAATACAATTGGCATGCACTGCCACACCGGTTCAAACCCAAGCGAACCGAATGTGATCTCGGGAATGTCGAAAGAAGTCTTCACGCTTACAAAGCAAATCCCGGCAAGCCTCGGGCTAAGGATTACTAAGATAGATTTCGGCGGAGACCTTGGCTTTCCATACCAACCAGCTATGACCTACGACGAATGCGCATCTTCAGTCTTAGCCGACAATATCACGTCCTGCAAGGACTTCATAATCCTACACTGATTTTCGAACCTGGGAGAGCGATTGGGGGCAGATGCAGGAATACTCGGCATCGACTGCGCATTTCAGAACGAATGAACCACCGGCGTTTTGGAAGAAGATTCTGCGCCGCCCGTTCGCGGCAAATTCCAATCTTGAGATTTCATTTCGTATCGCCGCCAGAAGCTCGGAGTCAACCAATTGCTCAGATCCTGGAAAAGCGAACGCATCCTCCTTCGCTAGCGCAGAATTCGCCGTATCAAATTTGATTCAAAGTTGTAGGCGAGATCAACCAGTTTAGTCTTCTAATCATCTGGTGAAACTGGAAATGGGTTTGCCTAATCGCAACTTGAACCGTTCCAAATTCTATCTACTGAAAACTCGTCTAAACTCGAGCACTCGTGATCACAACGGATGGTTTAGTTCAGGTAAACGAGGTGCAATGAAAGCACGAGGTGTCTTCAAATGGGTAGAATAGAATGACTTGCAACAAGTGCAATGAGAGCATTCTCCGCCAAATTCGCGAGCTGCAGGCTGAGATCAGCAGAACAAGCAGCGAAGGTTGTGATGTTCACCGTGCATGGCCTTCGGATTACGCCCGAGTGTGAATCCAATTTTCAGCCCGGCACCTTGAGCGATTGGGGGCAGCGCGCTAAACACGTCGACCGAAGTCTTCGTGCGTACACGCCTGCTCCATCAAACCCATCTTCTATGGGAGCCCTCGTCTAACCC
>Ga0315282_10006930_pt1 | contig 18773 bp, 17 predicted proteins | sample YL17G07_20_MG_FD_203693 | JGI IMG/M metagenome (GOLD analysis project Ga0315282, IMG submission 203693) | Sediment microbial communities from Yellowstone Lake, YNP, Wyoming, USA - YL17G07_20 | ecosystem: Environmental > Aquatic > Freshwater > Lake > Sediment | place: USA: Wyoming | collected...
GCGTGTCCCCGGTATAGACAATTTTTCTTCCCTTCCGTGGTGCTCCCATCACATCAGAAGGGTGTATTGTATGTTCTATACCCTCCTTTTGCAGGGTGATGGTCTCACCGCGCTGGAGCCTGCCAAAAAGTGGACCCGGCGGAACACCGAGTGCGATCGCGTGATCCCGATCGAACCGCCCAGGTCTGGGATCTTCTTCAAGGACATAGCCCAGTGCAGGCATCCCATGGTTTGCCGCAAATGCAGTGACGGTATAACCGGTGAACCGGACCCACGAACCTTGGGACAGTTCAGCAGATTGGATCTCAAACTTCAGGTTGCCCTTACTCAACAGCCGCAGGGCATCAACAAATTCATGGATCCAGAGGGGTCCGTAGATCGTCAACGGTTCGGTGCGCCCATTAAACGACATCGTCTGGACAAGCCCGAAGATCCCAAGGAAATGATCGGCATGCCAGTGAGTGACAAAGATTGTGTTCACGGTAAAGCCGCATCGCGCCCGCATCATCTGCTGCTGTGCTCCTTCCCCGCAGTCAAAGAGCAGCGTATCGGTTCCGCGCCGGATCATAATACAAGGCGGATTTCTTACCGGTGTAGGAAGTGCACCTGCAGTTCCAAGAAAATAGACCTGAAGTGTCTCACCACTCATACAAAATACTCCTTAAAGACCGCAAGGCTCTTTTTCGCTTCGGGAATCGAGCGTCCCTCGATTACGACCACCCCGCTGTACCGAGCAGCAATCGTCTTCCCTGCCACCTGCCAGTTGATAGTACCGTCCCCAAGTGCAAGGTGTTCATCGGCACTCCCGCAATTATCATGGATATGGATGTGATGAGATCTTCCCACTTCTTTGAGGAAATCATTTACTTTCCCGACAGTGTTTGCATGCCCGAAATCAAAGGTCATGCCGATCCCTTCAATACTCTCAACCATGCCGATAAGTTCGCCGGGATCCCGGCAGAGGAACTCTTTTATCCCAATCATGTTCTCAAGGCATGCCAGAACAGAATATTCCACCGCTTGCCTGCCAATCTGGTGCAGTGCCTCCTTCTGCAGGTCCCACGCTCTTTTCGGCATCAGTTTTCCTGCCGGAGACAGATAACCCGGATGGATGGTGACGCGATCGGTGAGATTTGATGCGCGTTCAATACAGGAACAGATCTGCCTGATGGATTCGTGCCAGATGGGGTCATTGAGTGTTGCGAGATTGAGATCCCCGTACGGTGCGTGCACCGAAACACCGAGATGCGTGCTCGCGATGACCTCTTCTATCTGTTTGTACCGGACAGGATCATCAAGCCGGTAATTGCCATCAGCAACAATCTCCCAGCCGGTATAGCCGGTTTCCTCAATACCGTATACCCAACCAATGTCATCCCAGACCTTCGCGGATGATGAAAAATACGGGAGCAGGCTCATGTTTGTCCTCCCTGTTCTGCGAGCAGTGCCCGGACTTTTTCTGCATACGATTCAAGACCGCCATCGTTTGTGATATGTATATCAGCAAGTTTTAATGCCTCTCCCAAACCCCAGCTGCATTCGCGTTCGTCGCGTACACGGAGGGCACCGGCAGATCCGACATCGTCACTGCGCCCCCGTGTTCCAAGGCGTTTCAACCGGGTCTCAAACGAGGAGTCAATACCGATAAGGACAAATGTCGGAAAGTACTCCCGGAATACCCGTACCTCAGAATCGCCTCGTATTCCATCGACGAGCACAAGCGGAGCGTGCTGTTCCTCAATTGCTGCAATACAGAGGTGCGCGATTGCATCCATTCCCCGCTCTGCCCGGAGTTTGTTTGCGATTGTGCCAAGGTTTGCATCAGTCGGTTCGAGCCCGGCTTTTTTTACAATGTTGCGGATGACATCGCCCATGACGACAACAGGAATACCCATCGCAGCCGCGATCTTTGAGAACTCTCCTTTACCGCTTGCGGGCAGCCCGACGACTCCGATCACTTTCATAGACAATTTCACCTCCTTCACGGGTACGGATCTTTACGCTGCGGCACATGTCATCTGCAATTTTTTTCATCTCTTTTTCCGAAAGAGGAGGAACCTGTTGTGTCACACCCTGCTGGAGGACAATATCAACAGTGCCTGCTTCAGAAGCAATTATGGGGACCTCGTCATCATACCCGCGAAAGAGGGTGATGACGACCTCGAATTCCGAAAGTGCCCTCGTGGTATGTGCCTGTTTGCAGAGTTCCAGTGAACGCTGCACGTTCGTAACATAATTTCCCCCGAGGAGGTTATTATACCGCGCCCAGCGTGCCTTGATGTCCAGCGCAACGCGATCGATCACCCGTTCGCTGATGAGAACTGCAAGCGTATCCGGATAAACGCCGTTCGTCTGGACACCGGTTGCAAGTCCCATCCCTTTTGCCTCCCGCGCAAGAGCGATGAGCGCATCCTTCTGCATCGTGGGTTCTCCCCCGGAGAAGACAACCCCGCTGATTGCAAGGAGTGAACTTTTGATCATTTCAGTAATCTCATCGATTTCGCGCAGGTCTTCTCCGGAAAGAATCGCAGAGTTCTGGCAGTATGTACAGCGGACCGGGCACCCCCGGAAAAAGATGGTGCAGACCGATCTGCCCCGCCAGTCCACAGTCGAAAGCGGGACGAACCCCCCGAAGTTCAGTTTGATAAAATCACCGTGCAGGAGTATTTTGGTAACGAGGTTATTTGATTGTATTTGAGTTCGAGATTATGCAAGCGAAAAAATGGTAGCGATTTAGAATTTGAAATACCGGTTCACAATTTTTATGGCGCAATAATCGCCGCACATGGTACAGCCATCAGCATCCGCAGGCATCCGCTCGCTGCGTATCTGGCGTGCCCGTGCCGGGTTCATGGCAACAGTAAACTGGCGCTCCCAGTCAAGTTCGCGGCGGGCATGTCCCATCTCAAGATCCGCTGCCCGGGTCTTTTTGAGTTTGACCATATCCCCAACGTGGGCAGCGATCCGTGAGCTCATGACACCCTCGTACACTTCCTCGGGAGTTGGGAGGGCGAGGTGTTCAGCGGGAGTCACGTAGCAGATGAAGTCTGCTCCCATCGATGATGAAATGGCAGCGCCGATAGCGGCGACCCGGTCATCATAACCCGGTGCAATATCGGTGACAATGGGTCCGAGCATATAGAACGGTTTGTTGTTTGTGACGCGTTTCATCAGGGTAACATTTGTTTCAATCTCATCGATTGGGACATGTCCCGGGCCTTCGACAATCACCTGAACACCCTCGCTATGCGCCTTATCCGCAAGTTCCGCGTTGATGAGAAGTTCCTGTATGGCAGCACGGTCGGTCGCATCGTGAATCGCACCCGCCCGCATCCCATTACCCATCGATAGCGTGACCTCATGTTCTTTCATGATTTCGAGCAGGTAATCAAATTCTGAGTAGAGTGGATTCTCTTTTTCATTATGGAGCATCCACGCGGTCATGAATGCGCCGCCCCGGGAAACGAGCCCGGCATGCCGTCCCTGGTTCCGGAGTCTTTTTACGGTTTCCCAGTTGATGCCGGTGTGGATTGCCATAAAGTTGGTCCCGAGTTTCGCCTGTTCCGCGGTAATCCGGAACAAGTCATCCTCCTTCATGTTGACAACCGCACCATCTTTTATTGCCGCTTCGATAAATGCCTGGTACAGGGGCACGCACCCGACAGACAATTTTGTATTTGCGATCACCTGTTTCCGGATCTCAACAAAATCTCCACCGGTTGAGAGCTCCATTAAGGTGTCTGCACCGGCACGTTCAGCCTGCCGGGCTTTCTCAACTTCCATTTCTATATCCACAATGTCAGTGGAAGTCCCGATGGAGGCATTCACTTTGGTACGGAGCCCTTCACCAATCCCGCAGATCTTCACGTTCCGGTAAGGCGATACCGGGATCACAATATGCCCTTCCGCCACACCGCGCCGGACAAAATCTTCGGTAACTCCTTCCTGCGCTGCGACCTGTTTCATCTCATCTGTGACGATGCCGCGTCTGGCATCTGAAATAATACTCATACCTTAACGGTTGCAGTAAAGACAAGATAAATGCTCGGTTTTTCGATTCTGGACTAAATCCGGCTTGTTAAGTGAGCAAGTAAAGTTGATTTGGAATAAGGAAAAAAATTTTGTTTTGGGGCCGCTATCCTCGTATTTACAATGGGGTTGTCCTGATGACGATTGCTGATACATAAAATCGAGCTAGTGAGAGATCTGAATAAGATCTTGCATGACATGAGGATGCGCGACGATGCCCGAAAGCATATAATTATTGACATTGCTACAGTCCCATTGAGTGCATAGATAATACCACTAAGAACAAGGCCAGACAAGAACGTAATTTTTTTCCGGTTCAGCAGTAGGGCTTTTTCCTTATAGGATCGTGAACGCATCGTGTCGAAGGGCTCATGGAACTGGGATGATATCGGTGCGAAAACCTGGCATACCATTATCGGCGCAAAAAAGAACATTGCGGATCCGGGCATATTTCATAAACTCGCCCTGATCCCGGTCCTCGCGTGGATTGGCTTAGGCGCAGATGGCGTCTCTTCTTCATCGTATGGTCCTCCAGAAGCGTTTGTTGCACTGGGGGAGCATACTTATCTTGCAATTTTTCTCGCATTGGGCACCGCACTCACGGTTTTTATCATCTCATATGCCTACACCCGCATCATTGAACATTTCCCCGGCGGGGGCGGAGGCTACATCGTTGCCAACCACACAATCGGAGAGCGAGCCGGGGTTATCTCCGGGAGCTCCTTACTTATTGATTACATGCTGACCATCACGGTCTCCATCGCTGCCTGTGCAGATGCAATTTTTTCTTTTTTACCGGCATCAATTCGTCCGTTCAAACTTATCTTTGCCTGCCTGCTCATCCTCTTTCTCATCTTCTTAAACCTGCGGGGAGTTAAAGAGTCAGTCACTGTACTAGCCCCCATCTTTCTCGTTTTTATCGTTATGCACGCTCTTCTTCTGGGTTACGGGCTCTTTGCCCATGCTCCCCAGATGGCTCCGGTTGCGGACGGGATCCAGGCAAGTCTGTCAACAGATCTTGCAGCAATCGGGTTGCTGGGTATAATCGCAATTTTTTTACGGTCATATTCTCTCGGGGGCGGCACATATACCGGAATCGAAGCTGTCGCAAATGGCATGCAGATCATGAAAGAGCCACGGGTAAGGACCGGTAAACGCACGATGCTCTATATGGCAGTCTCGCTGGCGCTGATCTCGGGGAGTCTCTTTGTATGTTATCTTCTCTGGAACGTCCACCCGGTTCCCGGGCAGACCCTGAATGCGGTGCTTGCCGCACAGGTCTTTGGCGGCTGGCCGTTGGGGGGTGTACTTGCCCTCATCACCATCTTTTCTGAGGGCGCTATTCTCATGGTCGCTGCGCAGACCGGGTTCATCGATGGTCCGCGGGTCATGGCGAACATGGCGATGGATTCGTGGCTCCCCCGTTCTTTTTCCCTCTTATCGGAACGGCTGACGATGACAAACGGTATCATCTTAATGGGTGGGGCAGCGCTCCTCCTCATGATCTTCACACACGGGTCGATCACATTTCTTGTCACCATGTACGCGATCAATGTGTTTCTCACCTTTTCGATCTCTGAGTTCGGGATGTCCCGGTTTTTCTATAAAAACCGGAGAACCGAGAGAGACTGGAAGCGGCACATCCCCATCCACCTCACCGGGCTGGTGTTGTGCAGCACGATCCTCACCATCACCCTCTTTGAAAAGTTCAGGGAAGGTGGGTGGATCACGCTTCTTTTAACGTCCGCACTGGTTGGTTTATGTTTTTTAATTCACAGGCATTACCAGTCGGTAACCCGTGGGTTGCGCAAAATGGATCGTCTTCTTGATACTGTCCCAACCACTGGCGTAAAAAATGGTGACGTGGTGAATCCGCACAAGATGACCGCTGTACACCTCGTCACCGGATTTCATGGCTTTGGGGTGAATACATTCTATTCGATTACAAAGAATTTTCCCGGGGTCTATGAAAACTTCATCTTTGTGTCGATCGCCGTTGTTGATTCCGGGACGTTCAAGGGTGCAGCTGAGGTAGATGCCCTCTCTAAATCCACAAAGTCTGCTCTCCTGAAATATGTCGATCTTGCACGGGACATGGGATTTGCTGCTGATTACCGGATGGACATCGGCACTGACGTGGTCGATCTGGCGGTGCCGCTCTGCAAGAATATCGCGAAAGAGTTCCCAAGCTCGACGTTCTTTACCGGGCAGATCGTCTTCCGGCATGAGAGCCCCTTCCATAAGATCCTCCATAACGAGACCGCTTTTGCCATCCAGCGCCGGCTCCAGTACAGTGGTATTACCACCGTGATTCTTCCGGTTCGTGCGGAACAATGACGGACTGATTCTATTTTTTCCTGACTTTGCGCAGCTTCCATTGGCATTGAACGTACGTGCCTCACCCATCCGGTGTGATCAATCGCAAATGCACCCAACGGATTACGTCTTTTGCAACAACCCACCGCAGACGCAACATAACCCTATGTAGTAACAATTATATCGAGATACAAATCGAATTATGTCTATGGATGATACCGATGATGTGCAAATCACAAGAAAAAAAGAGGTTGCACGCGAAATAATTAATCATCCGAAAATACCGGAAACCGATTTGCCACCAATAAAAGCGAGAAAGATAGTTATACCTCATGTCTGTGACACATGCATTTATGCGGGTATTGACTATGGATTTGTAGAAAATGGTGAAACAAAAATATATTGTAAAAAGTTAAACTACCACGTAAAAAAATATAGAGACGGAGAGAGCACGCGGAACTATTGCACATTTTGGGATTTAAAAGCGTGACTTTTATTTTTTAATAAAGGACACGATGTCACTTTACACCACAACTAATCTCCCCGCATTGATAGCAATAGATAAACGAAAAAAATCACGACGTCAAGAATATCATATGAAAAAAGGACATGTTATTGGCATGGCAAAATTGTTGATAATCGTTTTGTTAATAGTTGCCAAACTTTACGGGTTTTTTTGAAAAGTTCCAACAACGTAACAGAACTCGTTAATCTATCAGAACTAATTATTCTATTGTTGTGTGCGTCCCGTCATTCCAAGAAATTTCAATTTTGATGATTATATCTTCGTTTGAAATTTCTGATAATTTGGCTGAATAGCGACGCCCGACTATTACATCCTCTTCATTAGCACTCTGCGGCTCGAAAAATTTCAATCCGTAGTCGGTTTCAAAAGCAACAATCGCGTGCCCAATCAGACTTCTATGAAAACTGATTGTTACAAGTCCGCATCTTATTCCACGTTTCGTGGCAGCATCTTGTACATCTTTAGCGAAATTAGAACAATTATTTCTGTCAAGATCATAATACCCCTTTATTATATGGGGTATTTCAGTCAAAAACATTTTAACGCCAAGTAGCAAGGGATTCCTTACTTCCAAGATCTTTATTAATAATTCTTCATCTGATTTCTGTCCTCTCGCGTATGCAGTCCAATCTGGCTTCCATTTTATTTCTCTTATTATCTCGAAATTTCCTTCATCTATTATCACACGTTCCTCATTATTTCTCTGATCATTTGGACTCTTTTTAGATTCTTTTTCTTTAATTTTTCTGATATTGTCTTTTAGTGCCTTCAAATCAAAATCCGAATACTCCAGTTTATCTTTATCTTTGAAAATAAATTGATAGATCTTGTCTAGAATACCCATGTTTGGGTTAATAGAATTAGGAATTATAAAAAGACTGTTACTATTAGGTTCTGTTAAACTGATAAACTGTTCAAAGTCCCGCCATTTATCAGGGCGATCAAAAAGTCCCGAAGTCCCGTCATCTTATCAGAACCCTGCCAAGCAACGTTTATATACATTTGAACGCTAACTTATGGTAAACCTTGAATAACAGAGGTGTTTTACGATGACCGAAAAAGATTACGCAGAAGTAACTGTAAAAGAAGCAGCCCACGACGATGCCGGGAGGGGCATTGCACGGGTGAGTATCGAGGTGATGAAAAAACTCGGGCTGGTGTCCGGGGATGTCATTGAGATCCAGGGAAAAAAGAAAGCCGCTGCGATTGTCTGGCCCGGCTTTTCACAGGATACCGGGTATGGTATCCTGAGAATTGACGGGAACATCCGGGGTAATGCCAGCACAGGTATCGATGAAAAAGTACGGATGTACAAGTCAGAAGCTGCATACGCAAAGAAAGTAGTCATCCAGCCGACGCAGCCTATCAGGCTTGTTGGAGGTGAACAATATCTTTCACGGGTGTTGCGTGGGCGATCTGTCATTGAGGGGCAGACTGTCCGCGTGGATGTGATTGGTAATTCCATCACCCTTGTCATTGCAAAGGTAATGCCCAAAGGTATTGCAATTGTTACGGATGACACAGAGATCGAATTAAAGGAAGAGCCCTACAAACCCGAGGAGGGCAAACAGGAGTTATCAGATATCCACTATGAAGATATCGGCGGTCTCGGGCGCGAACTCCAGCTTGTACGGGAGATGATAGAGCTCCCGCTGCGGCACCCGGAGATCTTTGAACGGCTGGGTATCCAGCCACCGAAGGGTGTGCTGCTGTACGGTCCGCCGGGCACCGGTAAGACACTGATCGCAAAAGCAGTGGCAAATGAGGTTGAAGCGCACTTCATCTCGCTGTCTGGTCCCGAGATTATGAGCAAGTATTACGGGGAGAGCGAGAAAGGACTGCGCGAAAAGTTTGAGGAAGCGGAGCAGAATGCACCCGCGATCATCTTCATTGACGAGATCGATGCAATCGCACCCAAGCGTGAAGATACAAAGGGGGAAGTAGAGCGACGGGTTGTCGCCCAGCTCCTGTCACTCATGGACGGGCTCAAGGGGCGGGGGCAGGTCGTTGTGATTGCAGCGACCAACCTTCCGGATTCCATTGATCCGGCACTGCGGCGGGGCGGGCGGTTCGACCGGGAGATCGAGATCGGCATTCCCGACAAAAAAGGACGCCTTGAGATCTTCCAGGTACATACCCGGGGCGTTCCAATTGGGGATGACGTGAAGATTGAGGAATTTGTGAACTCGACACAGGGTTTTGTTGGTGCAGATATCGCACTCCTTGTCAAAGAAGCCGCCATGCATGCACTGCGAAAGGTGATCCCCCAGATCAAGATTGATGAGGAAATCCCTAACGAAGTTCTCGACAAGCTCCGGGTAACCCGCGAGGATTTCGATGAGGCGCGAAAACATGTCGAACCGAGTGCCATGCGTGAAGTGCTGGTCGAAATTCCGGACATAACCTGGAAACAAGTTGGAGGATTGGAAGAGACGAAGCAGGAACTCCGCGAGGCAGTGGAATGGCCACTCAAGTACCCGGAAGTCTTCGAGCGTCTCCAGACCAAACCCCCGAAAGGCATCCTGCTCTTCGGTCCACCGGGCACGGGAAAAACCCTCCTTGCAAAAGCAGTGGCAAACGAGAGCGAGTGCAACTTCATCGCGGTGAAGGGCCCGGAACTTCTCTCCAAATGGGTCGGGGAATCAGAAAAAGGTGTGCGGGAGATCTTCAGGAAGGCGCGACAGGCATCGCCGTCCATCATCTTCTTTGATGAGATCGATGCGCTCGTACCGAAACGTGGAACCTACAGCGGATCATCGCATGTCACCGAAAGCGTTGTCTCCCAGATCCTGACAGAACTGGACGGCATGGAGGAACTCAAGAATGTGACGGTCCTTGCGGCAACCAACCGCCCGGATATGTTAGACGATGCACTGCTACGCCCAGGACGACTCGAACGGCACATCTACGTACCGACACCGGATGCAGAGAGCCGTAAGAAGATATTCGAAGTCTACCTTGGCGGTGAAACAGGGACAATTATCGCAAAAGATGTGGATATTGAGGCGCTTGTCGGGCAGACTGAGGGGTATGTCGGTGCCGATATTGAAGCGCTCGTCCGTGAAGCAAAGATGGCGGCTGTCCGGGATTTCCTTGCAATCATGGGAACAAAGACCGAACAGGAACGCACGGATGCAATCAAAAATGTAATGATCACAAAAGCGCACTTCGACGCTGCGATGGAGAAGGTCAAAGGATCCCTTGACCGTGACGCGATCGAGAAATCGGAACGACAGGCGTGGGGCATGCTCTACAACACGGACGAACGGAATATTCTCGATCGTGCGACAACGGCTATCCGGAGCGCTGAAATGCTCGCAAAGGAAGGTGCCAGCGCGGCAATTGATGAACTCCGTAAAGCGGTCTACGCATCCAAGAAGGACATGACCGCGATCAAAAAACTGACAGAATCGCTGGAAGAAAAAATGGCATCAAAGATGGGATAAGGAGGAATAGAAAATGAAAAACGATCCACAGGATGTATTCGCACAGATGGACGCCATGATGGCGCGCCTCTTCCGGGACATGGATAGTGGCTCCTCGTTTGATCAACCGCAAACAGTTGGGTTCCGCATGGTGATTCAGGGTGGCAACTTACCTCCTGAATTACCGGATCCAACTGCATATCAGTCACGGGATACCGATGAGCCGGTAGCTGAGGTCCACCGCATTGGCGACGATGTGAAAGTTGTTGTCGAGATGCCCGGAGTGTCAGAAGAGAACCTGAACATCCGGCTTAACGGACAAGAGCTTACCATTGACGCAGCAGGAAGTATACGGACATATTATACAAATACTGGTGTGCCACCCGTCGATCCAAAATCCCTGCAGCACTCGTTAAGGAACGGCGTGCTTGAAGTTACATTGCATGCTCTTCCTGAAACACCGGTACAGGAACCGTGCGGAATTATCTAATCTCTCTTTTTTACTCTTCAAATCTATCTCTTTAAAAAAATTTTCAGTTCATCATTTAGCGATACAATACTCGGGGCTGGTTTTGTCAAAGAACAATTCCAGGAAGCATATATTCTCTGGTGTGGATGCGACTTTTGTCGTTCCCAAATCGTTCAAGGGACAATGCACAGAAGATCCAAACGCGATAGAACCGGAAGCACCAATAAGGGAAATCAAGAGCCCGGGTTAAGTGCCGCCAACTCTTCAGCGCATGGATAATAATCCTGATAAACCACAGAGTCAAAAGACTACACAGAATCGGGGAGTCCGTATGGATTATCCGTGGTTAGTGCTCTTTGTGGAAGAGGATGGCGGTACATGATGAAACTCAAAGATTTCCTTATCGATGCAGGAACAGAAGAGAATCTGTCAGTGTTAATTCTCTTTTTCAGTAGAGAGGCCCAGCACGTAAAGAAAGGATTTCTCGCATCGTCCCTGAAAAGATCTCCTGATGAACAGACCAGAAATATATTCGGTGAAGAGCAGATGGCTCTTGACAAATATGCTGACGGGGTATTCATTTCCGGGCTGAAAAAAACACGCCTCGTCCGGTATATCGCAACAGAAGAACAGGACCAGATCATTGAAATTGAAAACCCAAAAAACAATTTCGGTGTAGTTATCGATCCCCTTGATGGGTCATCCCTGATAAACGTCAATCTTGCCATTGGTTCAATTATCGGTATCTATCCCGGGCATGTCCTTCGTAAAGGCAACACCATGGTTGCTGCCCTGTATATCCTGTACGGGCCACTTACTATCCTGACACTCACAACGGGAAAAGGCGTGCATGAATTTGTCCTTGATGAAACCGGTGAATTTATCTTAAAGGACCGGGACATTAAAATTCCGGAAGGAAAAATTTACTCGCCCGGTGCTCTCCGGAAGGATTACCTCCCGGCTCATGCACGATGGATTGAAGGAATGGAAAATGAAGGATACAAACTTCGCTTCAGCGGTTGTTTTGTCGCTGACGTGCACCAGATCCTCCATAAAGGAGGGGTATTCACCTACCCCGGATTCAAAGGGAAGGAGAAAGGAAAATTACGACTGCTCTATGAAGCAAATCCTATGGGAATGATCATTCATGCAGCGGGTGGAGCGGTAAGCAACGGGAGATCTGATATTCTCTCTATTACCCCACAAGCGAACAATGATATTACCCCCATCTACATCGGGGGCAAAAAAGAGATCGCACTGATTGAAAAGTATATGACTGAAGGATGAGTAAAAAGGAGTGAAGATCTATGAAAGAGAACAAGTTTGGTCCAATCTCTGGCTCTGCAATTTTTCAGGGTGTTTCCGGTCACAAAACCATCGTTATGGCGGCAAATACACGGGTTGCCACCGTTGCAAAAGGAATCTTCCAGGCCGCAAAAGATACCGGTTCTGCAGTATTCATGGAACTCGCGCGATCGGAATGTGACCTGAAAGGCGGGTACACCGGGTTGACACCCCAGAACTTCTCAGACCGGGTGAACAAAGCTGCCGCTGAGGTACAGTTTGATATCTGGGCGCTCCATGCCGATCACATCACCATAAAAAAGGGCGATGCAACCGAGATCGAACAGACAAAACAATTGATCGATGCCCAGATAGAAGCAGGGTATACCTCGTTTGCCATCGATGCCTCGCATCTCTTCAACTTTGAAGGGAAAACAACGAGAGACGAGTTAGAACCGAATATTCTGGCAACCACAGAGCTTGCGCAATTTATCAAGAACCGGATGAACAAAAAAGAGTTCGGTCTTGAAGTGGAAGTGGGTGAAATCGGAAGAAAAGACACAGAGGGACTCGTCCTGACAAAACCAGAAGAGGCCGTGGAATTTATAAAAGCCCTCAATGAGAATAACGTGTATCCCCAGGTGCTTGCAATTGCGAACGGGAGCACACACGGGCATACCTACGATACGAACGGGAACGTGATCGCACAACTTTCGATCGATATCCCGCAGACCAAAGCGATCGCAAAAGCCCTGAGGGAGAATAAACTGCATGTCGGGATCGCCCAGCATGGCATTACCGGTACTCCCCGGGAACTAATCAACCTGCACTTCCCGAAAGGGGATATCATCAAAGGAAATGTCGGAACGTTCTGGCAGGATGTTGTATTCAACACGCTGAAAGTGTATGAACCAGCATTATACAAGGACATCGAGCAGTGGACGCTCGAAAAATACCGGGCACAGAATCCCGGAAAGAAAGACGCACAAATATTTGATGGTAACTGCAAGTTTGCAATAAAAGAATTTTTTAAAGAGATATATTCAGTTGAAGAAGAGACTGAACAGGCAATCCAGGCGATGGCGTATGCCGAGAGCCTGATCTTTTTCAGGGCATTTGGCTCGTATGGGTCTGCAGCTCTCGTAAGAAAAGCTATGGGTAGAGACCACGCATAATTTTTTCTCCAGAGAGGAGATTCTATAGTGTGATCTGATATGCCAAAGACTACCGTCTCCGTCATCAAAGCAGATGTCGGGAGTTTCCCCGGGCACTCCCGCACGCACCCGAAGATCCTTGAGAAGGCTGCAAAAATGCTCAAAGAGCAGGAAGGACATCTCCTGATCGATTCTTTTGTGACACATTGCGGCGACGATCTTGAACTCATCATGACCCACACCCATGGCGTTGATAACGAGAGGATCCACAAGCTTGCGTGGGACGTCTTTTTGGAATGCACGAAAATTGCCAAAAACCTGAAACTCTATGGTGCAGGACAGGACATGCTTGCCGATGCTTTCTCGGGTAACGTGAAAGGCATGGGGCCGGGTGTTGCCGAAATGGAGTTTGAGGAACGGGGATCGGATCCGGTCATGATCTTCATGGCTGACAAAACCGAACCGGGTGCGTGGAATTTTTACCTGTACAAGATCTTCGCCGACCCGTTCAACACAGCAGGGCTTGTCATCGATCCATCGATGCATGACGGCTTTGTGTTTGAAGTGCACGATTTGATCGAACAGCGCAGGATCATGTTCAAATGCCCTGAAGAGATCTACAGCATGCTTGCATATATCGGCGCACCGTCACGGTACGTGATCAAGCACGTGTTTAAACGTGACGGGACAATTGCCGCATCAACAAGTACCCAGCGCCTGAACATGATGGCAGGCAGGTACGTGGGAAAGGATGACCCGGTCATGATCGTCCGTGCCCAGAGCGGTTTTCCCTCCATGGGTGAAGTAATTGAACCGTTCACCATCCCGGTACTCGTCGCCGGCTGGATGCGCGGCTCCCATCACGGACCGTTCATGCCGGTGGGACTCTGTGACGCCAACTGCACGCGGTTTGACGGTCCGCCCCGGGTTATCTGTTTCGGGTTTCAGGTCTGCGATGGCAAACTGATCGGACCCGCAGATATGTTTGACGACCCGGGCTTTGACCGGGTCAGGCAGCGGTGCAACGAGCTTGCGGATGTGATACGGGCGCAGGGTCCGTTTGAGCCTCACCGGCTCTCGCTCGGGGAGATGGAGTATACCACGCTTCCCTCTGTTGAAAAGGTGTTAAAGAAACGGTGGGAACCAATCAGGGAATAATTTTTTCCGACCCCCTCTTCTCTTTAATTGCCCACTTTTTTCCCGCAATGTACTATACCGGTTTACGATGAGCAAACTTTAATTATCTTACGACCCAAATTAGGGCAGATGGTTAACGGAATTGTTTTGCCGATAAAAAAAGTGTTTGCACTTGTAGACTCAAAAATATCGGTAGAGATAAAAGATGAAAGGCGCAAGCTGCAGGGGCGGCTGGTCGCAGTGGATGAATATCTGAACATACATATGGATGAAACGATCGAATTTGTCAACAACGAGCGCGGGCGAAGCCTGGGCACGGTCGTTATCCGGGGCAATAATATTCTTACCATAGCCCCGGTTATCTGATATTTTCTGTGGAGATGTTGATGTCTGACCCTGTTGATGAAGGATTGAAACTGATCCAGTCAAGACCTGAAGGTGTACTCCAGAGTGATCTCTGGAAGGAACTGGGGGTCGACAGCCGGAAATGTTCGAGGATTGTCAAAAAACTTGAAGACAGCGGGCTCATCGAGAGGGTTGAATTCAAAAAGGACGGGATCAAGACCTATCTTTTGCGTGCGAAACGGATGCCGGTCAACCCCAAAGATCTTCTTGCCGGTGATGAATTGATCCCATGCATTGCCTGCGACATGGAATGTATTGTCGAAGAGTGCCACCCGCTTATGGACTGGATGTACCAACTCGCAATCGTTGAACACACTGACGAATAATTTTCTCTCTCTCTCTTTTACATCACTGATAAAGCTATTACGGGAAGCGCGGATATTTTTAGCAAATTACCCGTCGGTTTTTTAGATTTTTGAACAACTATTTATTGCCACAATATCCACCTCATATGAGCATATCATAGGCAATTGCCTCAGGGAATGCAGATGATCTCTGTTTTATTTGTCGATGACAATACCGATTTTCTCGCGCAGGTACGATCCTTCCTTGAGAAGACCGGAGAGTTACGCATTGACGTTGCCCAATCCACAAAACTTGCGGCAGAGAAACTGAAGAACCGGACCTATGATCTGATCGTTTCCTATGAGCAGGTCCCGGAAGTGAACGGGATCGAGTTCGTCTCTGATATGGATGGGATTGGATTTTTAAAATATCTCAGGTCAGGAGGCAATACCACACCTGTCATCCTGTTCGGGAGAAGAGGCGGAAACCGGATCGTTATTGAAGAAGTAAATAACGGTATCGAGATCGTCCTTCCCAAAGGCGGAGATCTCCGTCCGCAAATCGCAGAGATGGTCACTCTTTTTAAACAGACACTCTTAAAGAGAAAATCAGAGCGGGAAACGAAAGTGCAGAACGAACAGTTGACCGCAATCCTCTCCGCAACTCCGCTTGGGATCTTCCAGATGCGCAACAATATCATCGGATGGGTAAACCGCCCCCTTGCGGTGATGCTGGGATATACCGAGGCACAACTTGTTGGCAGACCGGTTCAGATCCTGTTCAAATCAGAAGAAGAGTATGCGCAGGTATCGCGGGATCTCCAGATCCACCGGGATATTCACGAAATCGGTCATGCGGAATGCGAACTTGCACGGAACGGCGGGGGGTATGTTGCCGTTACCCTGCAGTCCCATCTGCTCGACCCGCTTGACGCAAAGAAAGGCGGTACTGTTGTTGTCACGGATATCTCCGAGAACCGGAAGATCAAAGACGCATTAAAAGAAAGCGAGGCAAAGTACCGCGAGATGATGCAGAATGCGCAGAGCATCATCATCCGCATGGACATGCAGGGAACGATCACGTTCTTCAACTCCTATGCCCTGACCTTTTTTGATTACACTGCTGACGAAGTGATCGGGAAAAATATCGTCGGGACAATTGTTTCAGAAAAAACACGAAGCGGTCATGACCTGTCGATGATGGTCAACGACCTCGGCTTCAACGCGGAAGGGTACGCAATCAATGTAAGTGAAAATGTCCGCCGCAACGGAGATCTTGTCTGGATTGCGTGGATCAACAAAGCGATCCGTGATCCTGATGGGCACATCGTTGAGATCCTCTGCATAGGGAACGACATCACGGATCGCCGGCAAAAGGGGCAGGTCCGGATCAGCACCGATACGTGGAAAGAACAAGTGGTCGCAGATACTGATATCCGCGAAGAAGTGTTTGATGCAGTCTTCCATGTCTGCACCGAGATCTCCATAGAAGGCAGGGAAGGGAAATCTGTCGGCACTACGTTCATCATTGGCGACGTCCCGCACGTACTTGAAAAATCACGGCAGATCAATTTAAACCCGTACGAAGGTCATAAACCCGAGTCACGCATGGTGACCAGTTCTGACCAGAAAGAGAGTGTCAAGGAGTTTGCCCAACTGGATGGTGCATTTGTGATCACCGGGGACGGGTTTATCGAAGCAGCCGGGCGGTACATTACTGTTGATACCAGTGGCGTGACCCTGCCCAAAGGGATGGGCACCCGGCATAACTCGGTTGCTGCCATTACAAACGTGACGCATGCCGTGGGGATCGTGGTGTCGCAGAGCGGTGGCGGGATCACGATCTTCAAGAACGGGCAGATATTAAAAAAGATCACACTTTGACTGGTTGTGTCATTTTTTTAAAATTACCTCGAACTGGCGAATACCTCTTTTTATCACACGCCAGAGGGTTAGATTGAGAATCCATGATAATTTCAATAAGGATGCTTTTTTGATCACGGACTGAATGAAATCCACCTTGCCGTCAATTGATTTTAGTGAATCCGGTTCATGCCAATCCATTTGACGCTAGATGATGCATTTATGCCCTTTCTAACGATAAATCATGTGGGGCAACCTTCGGTATCAGGGAGAGCATACCTTCGAAATTATCTGATAGGTAAGGCAGAGTCCGAGATCCGGTGATCGGAAAAAATGTTACACAGACTATCTCCCCAAGGTGCTACCGGATGAAGCACGGTGATCACCCACAAAGTGGGAATTTGTTACGTCACAGAAAAGAGGTGGATTTCTTCACTTCGTCTGATCCTTTTATCAGTATCAAATCCCGGCGAGCCTGAAACATTTACTCGGGAATACCGGATCTGTATATATGAAAGAAAATCCCTAAGTCCATCCCCGTATATGGGTAACTGGAAAGGCGTATCACATGGATGCCGGTTATTTCTTCCGGAGCGCTATCTCGATTGCAATCTTGAGATCCTTATCCTCAAACGGTTTTGATACGTACCCGGCCGGCTGGGTTTCTGCTGCCCGGATCACGGTCTCTTCGTCGCTTTGAGATGTAAGATAGATTAACCGTGCGTTGGTGACTTCTTTTAACATCTTCGCAGTTGTTATGCCATCGTATGGTCCGAGAATTTTGATATCCATCAGGATAAGATCTGGATGGTGTTTTTTCGCCATTTCCAGAGCATCGGCACTATTGGTCGCCCTGCCGCAGACCTCGTATCCAAGCTTTCCCAGGCGCCAGATGGCAACCCGTGCGACAATATCATCGTCTTCAACAAGAAGGATTTTCGTCATCGTACATTCTCCTGTAATTCACGCATTTCCTCTGGAATCATGTTCTTTGCACTTGTTCACCGAACATGACCGCCATACATCTTTCGGGACAGTAATCTCAAACAGAACCCCGCTCCTGAATGTCCCGGTTTCCCGGATCGTCATACCGGTAATTCCTAGGATTTCCCGGATGATAAAGAGGCCGAACCCGGTATTTTTGCCATATCCCTGTTCAAATATCCGCTCCTTCTCATCGGCAGGGACCCCCATGCCATCATCACGGTACCGAATGAAAAGCGAATCGTCCTGCGCAATCTCCGTCTCGATAGCAATGTTCCGGACCGATCCCCCGTGCCGGAGGCTGTTGTCGATCAGGTTGTAGAGAACCCTGCCGAAAAAAGGATCGGCATAGATCTCAATATCGGATTCGGGTATCTTCAGGTGTACATCATCCAGCCTCATCATTGATGCTGCATAATTGATGCCCTGGCAGAGGCTTTGCCACTGCGGTGCTTTCACTCCCACGCTCTGGTAGTCGCGGGTGAAAACAATCTGGTCCTTTATCGTCACAATCAGGTTGTGGATCTCCGAGATCATACCCTGCGCTTTGCTGTCAGGAGTCAGCTCACCAAGCATATCGACAAGGCCGAGAAGCCCGGTAATATTGTTCAGGACATCGTGGCGTGTCAGGCTGTTCATCAGGTTAAGCTTCTGATTTGTTATCTCGAGTGCTGTCTCAAGCCGTTTCTGGTCAGAAATATCGACAATAATCCCGCGTATTCCCGCATATTCATTCTCCCGGACGATTGTCGAAGCATACATGATAACCGGAAGCTTGGTCCCGTCATTTTTGAGCAGGAGGAACTGGATCGGAGGCATATCCTCACCCCCGAGAATTCTCTGGATCGATTCCCGGATCTGATGCCGGCCAGCAATATCGACAAGGGAAAAGATATC
>Ga0315282_10006931_pt1 | contig 18772 bp, 18 predicted proteins | sample YL17G07_20_MG_FD_203693 | JGI IMG/M metagenome (GOLD analysis project Ga0315282, IMG submission 203693) | Sediment microbial communities from Yellowstone Lake, YNP, Wyoming, USA - YL17G07_20 | ecosystem: Environmental > Aquatic > Freshwater > Lake > Sediment | place: USA: Wyoming | collected...
GGAAGACCGACCACGATTTTCTCTATTTTATACTGGTCAATGACCATTGTGATCTCCTTTAAATCCTCTTCCATTAACTTTCTCCTGATCGTTTTGAGACCTTGAGCGGTCATCCCCAATTCATCGCTGATCGCAATTCCGATAGTGCATGAACCAATATCCAAACCCATGATTCTCATCTTTTTTATATCACTCATTTGTCAATTATTGTCAACCATCTCGTTGTCCTTCCCCAATCCCAGTTTTTGTTGATAGCCGAGGACTTAGGAACAACCAGTCAAGTGATAAAAGACATCCATTCCAGTCAGCGTTGTCGAAAAAAATGGAGTGGGCAAGTCTCGTTATCTTACTTAAGCAGGAGATGCATCCTGTCCCGAGTTGGGAATGGACAGGGACACGTGGCTGTTAAAGGCAGGTAAGCGGTTTGTGTCCTGTTGCCCCCGGCAAGCATCCTCTTTTTAGACATGGTTAGGGAATATGGCCATAACCCAAGAATGGAAAATTTCTTAAATAATTAAATCTTTAATAAATACGCTAACTCATAGATAATACAATAAAAATAAAATTTCCTTGACAAAAGAACAAAAAAAAAGTAGTTTGTTATTAATTGCACAATCCAATTATGAAGGAGGGGTCGTATGGATTTTAAATTAACTGAAGAACAAGAAGCAATGCGAGAAATGGCCAAGAATTTTGCAGAGAAGAAGATCGCTCCCACAATGGAGGAAGATGAAAAAGAACATCGTTTTCGGAAAGAGATTGTTAAAGAGATGGCAAGGCTGGGTTTTTTTGGGTGCATTGCACCTGAGAAGTATGGTGGAAATGAAAGTGGTTATCTTGCGGCCTCAGTGATGACGGAAGAGATCGCAAGGATTTCCCCGTCCTGGGGACTTCCCTTTAACCTTCAGATGAATTCTATCCAATCTGTTCTTCTCAATTTTGGGAAAGAGGAGCAGCGAGAACGTTGGGTTCCCAAATTGATCAACGCTGACTTGCTGGGCTGTTTTGCCATTACCGAACCCAACACCGGTTCTGATGTTGCCTCGATGAAGTCAACAGCCCAAGAGGTGGAGGATGGGTTTATCCTGAATGGAACAAAGATGTGGATTTCAGGGGTGCCCGTGGCCGATCTGGGTATCGTTTATGTTTATACGGATAAAGCAGCAAAGCATCGCGGCATGTCAGCCTTTATCGTGGACATGCATCTTCCGGGTGTCACGCAAAAGTCCATTGATTCGAAATTGGGACTCTTCTGTGCACCGACAGGGGAGATCGTCTTCGAAGATGTCAAACTGCCCAAGGACAGTCTGGTGGGTCAAAAGGGGGATGGGTTCAAAATCTGCATGGCGATGTTAGATAATACCCGGCTTTCCTCTGCAGCGAGGGCAGTGGGTGTAGCGCGGGCGTGTCTCGAACATTCTGTTCGTTATGCCAATGAAAGAGAACAGTTTGGACAGCCGATTGCTAATTTTCAAATGGTCCAGGAGCAGATCGCAGAGATGTATGTTGAAGAACAGGCTGCCCGGCTGTTAGTTTATCGGGCCGCTTGCAATAGGGACTTAGGACAGCGAAACACCATCGAGGTTTCCTGCGCAAAATTTTATGCAGCGGAGGTGGCTGTCAAAGCGGCGAATCAAGCTGTCAAGATTTTCGGATCCTATGGTTTTTCAACCGAGTATCCTGTGGAACGATTTTATCGAGATGCCAAGTCCTACCAGATTGTGGAGGGGACATCCAACATTCAGAAGATGATCATTGCAAGAAATGCGTTGGGTTTAAAATAAAGAGATAGCTTTGTGAGAGGAGGAAATTCTAATGGGAACACAGGTGATGGTGCCAATGGTGGGTAAGATCGTAACGGTGACGGTAAAGGTGGGAGACAAGGTAAAAGAGGATGATCAGGTTGCTGTGTTAGAGGCGATGAAGATGGAGATGCCGGTGGTTGCTCCGATCACCGGAACGGTGAAGGAGGTCTGTGTGACCCCAGGTCAGGAGGTCGAGGCAGAGGCCGTCATCGCAGTCATCGAGTGAGGAAGAAATAGAGGATGGGGAGTGGAGGATGGAAGAGGGGTTTTTAGCTGGATTGAACATACGACCTATGACCGTCGGAGATTTGGATGCGGTTGTTGAAATTGATCGTAAGGGTTTAGGAAAGGCCAGACCAGATTATTGGAAGAAGATTCAACCGAATCCTCGATGTCCTCATTCCTGTCTAGTCGCTGAACTGGAAGGGATAGTGATTGGGTTTATTGTGGGTGAGGTGAGTGGATGGGAGTTCGGAATCCCCGATACGATTGGGTGGATCAGTACCATTGGTGTCGATCCAGCATACCAAAATAGAGGTGTTGCAAGAAGATTGAGTCAAGAGTTTATAAAGAATCTCAAGGCGATTGGCGTAAGCATTGTTTACACTTTGGTCAATTGGAGCGATTGGGACCTCCTCAAATTTTTTCGTACGATGGGATTTACAAGAGGGGGAGATATGATTAATTTGGAACTTAAACTTGAATAGGTGAAGTTTATGCCATCCTCTCATCGGTAAGTGAGATGATGGCATAAAAGGATGACAGGAGGGTGATCGAATGGCGAGGTTGGAAGGTAAGGCTGCAGTCGTGACAGGCGGAGGAAGGGGGATCGGAAGAGCCATCTGTCTTGCCTTTGCCAAGGAAGGGGCGGATGTTGTCGTTAACTATGCCACGAAAGATCAGCCGGCACAGGAAGTTGTCGAAATGGTTAAGAAGATAGGAAGGAAAGCAGTAGCTGTAAAAGGGAATGTAGCAGTAAAGGCTGATGTAGATAGGATTATACAAACAGCTATTGACAACTTCGGAAAGATCGATATTCTCGTGAACAATGCAGGGGTATCGAAACCAAACATGCTCTATAAAATGACGGAAGAGCAGTGGGATGAGGTGCTCGACATTCACCTCAAAGGCCCCTTCCTATGCATCCAGGCAGCATCAAAATATATGATGGAGAAGAAGCACGGGAAAATTATCAATATGACTTCTTCAGCCGGGTTGTGGGGAACGAAAGGACAGATCAACTACAGCGCCGCCAAGGGAGGAGTCCTTGCCTTAACGAAGTCGGCTGCACGAGAATTGGCTGGTTATGGGATTACGGTGAATGTTGTCCAGCCGGGATATGTAAGTACTGAGATGTTCGAGAAGGTTAAAGCAGACCCAAAGCTGATGGAGATTTATACGGGCAGGATTTTGCTGGGTCGATTCGCTGAGCCAGAAGAGGTAGCTCCAACCTTCGTCTTCTTGGCATCGGACGAATCGAACTATATCACCGGCCAACTCTTCTGTGTAGATGGTGGACTCGGAATGACCTGATGAAGATGAAGTTTAGAGTTCGGAGTTAAGAGTTTTGAGTTTTCAATTAAATCATATTTACAATATCTACAATCCGAAAACGAATCATGATAGAAAGGGGGGATCCAAATAAAATCCGAAGCATGAAATTCGAAATAGTTGGACCAAAATGTCAAATGTCAAAGCTCAAAGTTCACATCGATGTCAGATGCTAAAGTTCAAATTTCAAAGATTAGGTTTTGACATTTGAAATTTAAGAACCTTGTTTCGGATTTCGATATTCGAATTCAATATTTTTAAAAAACGAAGGGGGTGAAATGAATGGCAACAATACCTGAAAAAATTGAGACTTGGCAGATGGTTCAGCCGACGGCAAAAGATAAGGAGACTGGCGAGGTGAAACCGGGAAAGTTGGCAAGGACTTCGATTCCTGTTCCATCCTTAGGACCCGGAGAGGTACTGGTGAAGGTGGCAGGATGCGGTGTCTGTCATACCGATTTGGGTTATTTTTATGATGGCGTCCCCACCGTGCAAAAACCACCTTTGACCCTCGGACATGAGATCAGCGGGACCGTGGTTGCCGGCGATGAAAAGTGGGTTGGAAAGGAAGTGATTATTCCTGCGGTCATGCCGTGCCGTCAATGTCTGCTTTGCAAAACCGGCAGAGGGAATCGTTGCTTAGTTCAAAAGATGCCTGGGAACAGTCTGGGAATTTATGGTGGGTTTTCGAGTCACATTCCTGTCCCCTCCATTGACCTCTGTGAGGTGAGAAACCGCGGGAACATTCCCTTGGAACAGTTAGCGGTTGTGGCCGATGCCGTAACCACGCCTTATCAAGCGGCCAAAAGGGCAGATCTCCAACCCGGAGATAATGTTATGGTGATCGGTGTTACCGGCGGGGTCGGTGTTTATATGGCTCAAACGGCAAAGGCTCTGGGCGCGAAAACGGTTATTGGCATTGCGAGAAATCCGGAGAAGTTAAAGAGGGCTTTAAATTATGGGGCTGATTTTGTGATCAGCTCGCAAGACAAAGTCATCAAAGATATCCGAAACGAATTTCGGGACATCTGCAAGAAAGGTGGCCTGGAAGCAGGTTTCGGTTGGAAGATTTTTGAGGTGACCGGAACCAAGGCGGGACAGGACATGGCCTTGGAACTCCTCTCCTTCACCGGCAAACTCATGGTGATCGGATTCGGGATGGCGAAAAATGAATATATGTTATCCCGGCTCATGGCCTTCGATGCGGAAATCATCGGGACATGGGGATGTCTGCCTGAATATTATCCTGCTGTTCTCAATATGGTTCTGGCGAAAAAGATCGATATCGGTCCCTTTGTGGAGACCAGGCCGATGAGCCAGATTCAATCGGTCTTTGAGGAGGTCCATAAGGCCGGTTCTCCGGCGAAGAGGGTTGTTTTGACGCCTGATTTTTAGTTTTCGAGTGGAACCATGACGCTGTAAGAAACGATTAAAATAGAAAGGAGGAGTAGGTATGGCATTAGAGTGGGTGCCGAGAGAAAGCGAAGAAAAAAATCATGACAGATATGGTTCAGAGCATTGGGGGACGCAAGCCCCCTGCACCATTTATGAAAAGAGACCTTTGAAGGATCCGAAGGGAAATGTCATCAAAGGCCTTCATGTGGCATGGGTGACGCTGAATAACCCGGCTCAGTACAATTCCTATACCACTGAAATGGTAAAAGGGGTCATCGCCGGCATGGAGAATTCTTCCACAGATCGTTCCGTCGTGGCGACAATATTCACAGGAATGGGTCCCAATGCCTTCTGTACGGGTGGCAATACCAAAGAATATTCTGAATATTACAGCCGGCGACCCGAAGAGTATGGGGCCTATATGGAGCTCTTCAATAACATGGTGGACTCCATCCTCATGTGTAAGAAACCGGTGATCTGCCGCGTGAATGGCATGAGGGTAGCAGGCGGACAGGAAATTGGAATGGCCTGTGATCTCGCCATTGCTTCTGATTTGGCCATCTTTGGGCAGGCGGGTCCGCGCCATGGTTCAGCTCCGGATGGTGGATCTTCCGATTTTCTCCCATGGTTTTTAAGCATGGAAGATGCCATGTGGAACTGCGTCAGCTGTGAGATGTGGAGTGCTTATAAGATGAAGATGAAAACCCTCATCTCCAAGGTCGTCCCGGTGCTCAAAGATGAGAAGGGGAATTGGGTCCGCAATCCCCAGGTCATCACGGATAAATACGTTGATAATGGTGAGGTTGTTTATGGCGAGTTTAAGACAGGGGATGCATTTAAACAGGCAAGGGAATGGGTCAATAACAAATTGAAGAATAATGATTATGACTTCTCTCTCCTCGATGCCGAAGTGGACAAAGTGGTCTGGACCTTTACCAACTTATTCCCCGGATGCTTGATCAAATCGATTGACTCGGTGAGAGCCAAGAAGAAATTCTTCTGGGATCAGACCAAGAACTACAACAGGCATTGGCTTGCTGCCAACATGATGGGAGAGGCCTTCCTGGGATTTGGTGCGTTCAATACCAAGAAGATTACAGGCGTGGATGTCATCGACTTTATCAAATATCGCCAGAATATCGCGGAAGGCAAGCTGCTGGATGACACATTCTTTGAGGAAGTGTTAGGAAAACCCCAGAAGAAGTAAGGAATGGATAATTTGGAGGATAGGTGTGCCCTTTGGGTCAAAAATATTTCTCTGCCCAAAGGGCATCTTTTTAAGGAGTTTGGAACTTTTCCATAATATTATCCTCTCCCTTGATGGGAGAGGATAGGGGTGAGGGTGAAAAGGCTTTTATTTTCCCTCCCCTTCATCCCTTGAGGCCGTGCAATAATTCAGTGGGAGGTTGGGCAAGGATATCTTCAAAGTTTTACAATATCCCCGCCCAACCTGCGGCTTTGGGTTATTTCTTCACACATCCCCTCCCGCCAGGGGAGGGGAAATGTTTGGAAGGAGGTGATAGAGATGGCGTTTAAACATATTCAGACAGAACTGAAGGACGGGGTGGCCACCCTCACATTGAACCGGGCTCCTCTTAATGTCCTCAACATCGAGATGATGGAGGAGATCAATACTTATTTTGAAGGATTGATGAAAGAGAAATCCCTGAAACTCCTCGTCATCCAAGCCATGGGAAAAGCGTTCTCTGCAGGTGTGGATGTGGGAGAACATCTCGGTGATCTGGTTTACAAGATGATTGAGGTTTTTCATAGGATGTTTCGCCTCATGGATGTCCTGAAAGTCCCTTCCATTGCTGTGGTGGGTGGCGCGGCCCTGGGAGGGGGATGTGAATTAGCCCTCTATTGTGATATGGTCATTGCAACAGATAGGGCAAAGTTTGGACAACCTGAAATCCAGGTTGGAGTCTTTCCACCTATCGCTGCTTTAATCTTCCCGAGAATGATGGGAAGGAAGAAGGCCTTGGAGCTGATCCTATCCGGAGAGACGATCAGTGCCCAAGAAGGATTGGCATTGGGGTTGGTCAATAGGATAGTCCCTGAGGCTTCTCTCACTCAAGAGGTGAACGCCTTTATTGAGAAGTTCACCAAATTGAGCGGTATCGTTTTAAAAATGGCGAAAGAGGCGACGCTCGCGGGTCTCAATGATGATATGGACAAGGGGCTTAAAACCATCGAGAAGATCTACCTGGATCGTCTGATGAAGACGAACGATGCCATGGAGGGCCTCAAGGCCTTTTTGGAAAAGCGAAAACCAACCTGGAAGGGTGTATAGAATTTTTTCATTACTCCGGCGCCAGCGGGGGACCGTCTCTGCAAGGCAACTATTCCACGAACCACGGCCCGACAAAAAAAGTAGACCGGGAGGCTCCCAGGAGCCTCCCGCGCATTCTTTTCTCCCCCCGATCATCTTCTTCAAGAACTGAAACCTTGCCCTCCCCCAGTTTTTATGGCCACTCAGACTCTTAGACACATAAGCCCCCTGGGCGAGACCCTCGGAAAGACTTCACAGGCCGCACCGTTTAGCAGTCGGGCACGGAGACCTCAGCGTATCAGGGATGTCCATTGTATCTCTTGGTCAGGTTACCAACGCTTTCTGAAGCATCGGCCTTATGAAGTCTTGAAGAAGGGGTTGGCCGGGGCGGGCAGGATAGATCCAATCCGCCCGGATAGTCAGGGAGAAAGAAAAGCTGGGGGCTGGCAAAAAACTGAAACTCATTGACGGTTTTTCTTCCATTTGGTAGAATTCGGGTAGCTTTAACCAGACGGATAAATACTCCAATTCAAAGGTGTGAAGAGATGAGACTAAAGGATAAAATAGCAATTGTTACAGGAGCAGGGCAAGGAATTGGCCGAAGCACTGCCGTGAAGATAGCCCGAGAAGGAGCAGATGTCGTCATCGCCGAGATGAATCCTGATACCGGGGACCGAACTAAGAAGGAGGTGGAGGCTCTGGGTAGAAAGGCCCTCTTCTTTCCTGTGGATGTAGCAAATCAAGGACAGGTCCGAAGCATGGCCCATCAAATTTTGAAGGTATGGAAGAGGATCGACATTCTGGTCAACAATGCTGGCTTTGATCGAGGGGCAACTCTTCTGAAAGTGAAGGAAGAAGATTGGAATGCGGTATTGGGCGTCCATCTGAAGGGAACCCTGAATTGTATCCAGGCCGTTGCTTCACATATGATCGAAAACCGGTATGGCAAGATCGTTAATATTTCTTCGATTTATGGTAGAAGCGGAGGAATAGCGACGATCAGTTACAGTTCTGCCAAGGGAGGAATCATTGGCTTGACGAGAAGTGTGGCTCGAGAACTGGGGCGCTATGAGATCAATGTCAATGTGGTTCTTCCTGGATTGATCTTGCCCCCAACCATTGCCAAGATGGCTGAAAAATATCAAAATATGATCATCGAAGATACTCCTCTGGCGCGGATGGGCCGACCTGAGGAAGTCGCCAATGTGGTGGCATTCCTGGCATCCGACGAGGCGAGTTTCATGACGGGGGCTTCGGTGGAGGTTTCCGGCGGCTGGGAGATGTAAGTGATTGGTGAAAATGCCAGACGCCAAAGTTCGAATGTCAAATCAAATCCAAATGATTTTGAACCTTGAGTATAAGCACCTAAAGGTCGGTTTAGGATAGCGGGCGAGTGGAATGACGATGGGTGATATCGAACAAGAAAGAGAAGGTTGGAGAAATAAGGCCAGAGAGGTGGCCCAAAGGGTTGTCGCACCGCGTGCAGCAGAGATCGACGCCAAAGGTGAATTTGCCTGGGATATTGCTGAGGTATTTGCCCAACACGGTTTTATGAGCCTCCTCATCCCGAAAGAGTATGGAGGGGGGGAGGGTGACATTACCTCCTTTTGTATGGTGGCAGAAGAGATTGCGAACTACTGCGCTTCTTCCTCGCTCCTCGTGATCGTTCAAGCAGTGGGGACAATGCCGATTGCCCTGGGTGGTACGGCGGAGCTGAAGGAAGTCTACCTGACCAGATTGGCGAAAGAGAAGGCCTTGGTCTGTTTTTGTTTGAGCGAACCTGAAGCAGGGTCCGATGCAGCTTCGATTCGAACGAAGGCTGTCCTGAAGGGTGACTATTATTTACTGAACGGGAGGAAGTGTTTTATCACGAATGGCGGAGTGTCCGACCTCTATACCGTTTTTGCCGTCACCCAATCAGAAAAGAAGATGGAAGGAATATCAGCCTTTGTCGTAGAAAAAGGAACTCCGGGTCTGTCCGTCGGAAAAACGGAAGAGAAGATGGGAATTCGAGGTTCGAACACGACGGAGGTGATTTTGGAAGAGGTCCGGATTCCTTTAAGCCAGCGGATCGGCGTGGAGGGAGGCGGCTGGTGGCTCATGATGAGAACACTGAATCGTTCGAGGCCGGCCATTGGTGCTCAGGCTGTGGGATTGGCGCAGGGGGCTTTAGACTATGTCATCCGATTCGGTCGGGGAAGGGACTGGCTAAGGGAAAAGAGTGATACCCTTGGGGTTCAATTGATGTTGGCCGATATGGCCGTGGAGGTTGAGGCGGCCCGAGCGCTGGTGTATAAGGCCGCGAGGATGATGGATGAAAAGGTGAAGGGGACGCCGGTTCAGGTGTTCTCCGCCATGTCAAAATACTTCGCCTCGGATGTGGCGATGAAAGTGACAACCGAGGCAGTTCAGATCATGCAGTGGCATGGTCTTGTTCGCAACCATCCTGTTGAGCGGATGATGAGGGATGCCAAGGTCCTCCAGATCTTTGAGGGGACGAATCAAATCCAGAGGATGGTGGTCGCCCATACTCTTTTAAAGGGGAGATAAACCTGAGGTTGCAAATTTCCCATTATCAAATTCCAAATAATAACCCATCACCAATGCTCTAACGACCAAAACAGGTATGGTTGATTTTGATCTGCAATTTTGGTCATTAGATTCTTAAAATTTAAATCTAAGAATTTTTTTCTAACATTTGAATAACAATTTTTGTCATGCTGAACTTGCTTCAGCATCTCGTTTTATCCATAGGATTAGATCCTGAAGTCGAAGACCCTGATCCTGAAACGAGTTCAGGATGACATTACTTGTTTCAGGGCAAGGTTCAGGATGACATGACAGCCCAATTTCAAATACCTTTGGTTAGAATTTGCTAACGATTTGGTTACGGCTGCATGGTTCGGTTGCTCATGTATGACGGGTTGAAGCTTACGTTCAGTGAATTTATAATAAATAAGAACCCAAATTGTGATCATTGCGGATCTCACCTCAAGCCATCCCTCTCCCCAGTGGGGGAGAGGGATGGGTGAAGGGATGGGGGAGTACGAAAGGAGTAAGACATGGCGGTCAAGGTACACATTCATGCGACTCATCGGCAATATACCAACGGCTTGGAGGTGGTAGCCGTAGAAGGGAATACAGTAGGTGAGTGTCTGAACCATCTCATCAAACAGTTTCCTGGAATGGAAAAGGCACTGTTTGCCAAGAAAGACAAACTGCTCAACATCGTCGAAGTTTATGTAAATCATGCCAGCGCCCATCCAAATGAACTCGTTAAACCCGTTAAGGACGGCGACGAAATGCACCTTGTCATTATGCTCGCCGGTGGTTAACTGGAAAAGGCATCCTCTATTAAAAATTCCTTTCATAATGAGACCAGAGCGCGTCACGAGAACTGACAAATCCGGAGCCCCCTTTGAAATAGGGATCAGTTGCGATGAAGATTTTCTACCTCTTCTGGAGATGTACCGTAACTTCTCCCCAAAACCCGCTTCTCAGGGCCTCCCGCCTGAAGATACTGAAACCTGTCATAACTGGGTGAAGAAGCTTTTCGAAATAGGTGAGAACCTTCTTGCATGGAGAGGCGGAGGCATCATCGGCCACGCTGCGCTGATTCCCAATCTAAAAGGCAAATCAGGCGAATTTGTGGTCTTCGTTGATCAGAACCACAGAAATCTTGGGATCGGGACAGAGCTGACGCGGTCCACCTTGGAAAGGTCCAGGCAGCTCGGCTTCGACTCAGTCTGGCTGACAGCCAATGTTTCAAACTTCATCGCCATAAAGCTCTACAGGAAGATCGGCTTCGAATATTGTGATATGGATAAGGATGAGAGGGTGATGAACATCAGGTTAGAGTCGGCCAAATCTGTGGATGGAGATATTTCCATCTGAAACGAAAAGGTCTTCTCTTCCCCCAAGAATTATTCTACAAATAGGGAAGTTCTTGCCGTCGCTGGCACCCGGTCTGGACCAATGAACTGACCGGAGACATGGGGTCCTGCCCCTGAGGGTATTGAACCACCTACCATCCTATTGGTCGTCGTATCAATATACGACAACCGAAACGTTCTGCCTTACCGGATCGTAAAATGGCCGTCGCTGGTGTCGAAATAAGCACTGTTAGTTGTGCTTGTAATCCTTATCTGGTAATCGTCTCCTGGCGTCATTTTAGTGGGAAGCTTCCATGAGTATGACCCGCTTCCGCCGTTTCCAATCTTGGCCCCGGCAGAGATGGTTTTAACAAGGGTCCCCCCTTTAAGGAGCTGTATCGACACCTTTTTCCCAGGAGTGCCACTATACGTCCATCCGATGGTTTGCTTGCTCTTCAAACCCCAGATTTGCCCATTGCTCGGACTGGTAACAGCGATGTTGACGAGAGTAAAAGTCGCCGCTATTTGATGGTTCGCAGTTATGTTAGTGAAGGTGTATTGGAATGTGTCTTCCGTTCCAGGAGTAAGAACGGATGCCGAGTCTACTTGTACATCTGCGATGTGGTAATAGGTGTTCGCACTCACGGTGAATGTCTGGTTTGATCCGTAGCTCACTGTCACGGTCCCAGGTGTAATGCTTCCACCCGCTCCCCCTGTTACAGTGATGGTGTAAGTATTGATTTCAAATGTCGCCGTGACCGCCTTATCGCTATCCATCATCACGACGCAATCCCCTGTCCCGGAACATGCCCCTGCCCAACCTGCAAAGGCCGACCCCGATGAAGGTGTGGCGGTCAATGTGACGCTGGTTCCCTGAATATACGTCCCAGAACAATCAGAACCGCAGTTTATACCTGCCGGGCTGCTGGCCACCGTGCCATCGCCTGTGCCCGTCTTGACGACGATGAGACTATTTTGTGGTTGTGAGTTAAATGTCGCCGTGACCGACTTACTGCTATCCATCATCACGACGCAATCCCCTGTCCCGGAACATGCCCCTGACCAACCCGCAAAGACCGACCCCGATGAAGCTGCCGCGGTCAATGTGACGCTGGTTCCCTGAATATACGTCCCAGAACAATTAGAACCGCAGTTTATACCTGCCGGGCTGCTGTTCACCGTGCCATTGCCTGTGCCCGTCTTCACGACGGTGAGACCATATTGTGGTTTTGAGTTAAATGTCGCCGTGACCGTCTTATCGCTATCCATCGTCACGACGCAATCCCCTGTTCCGGAGCATGCCCCTGACCAGCCGACGAAGTTCGACCCCGATGAAGGTGTCGCGATCAATGTGACGCTGGTTCCCTGATCGTACGACCCTGTACAGGTGGAACCACAATCTATTCCCGATGGATTGCTCGTCACGCTTCCGTCTCCCGTACCTGATTTGGAAACGCTAAGGGATACAATAGGGAGAAACTTAAAAGCGCCGCCGCCATCAGTCCCCGCATAGATGATGCTGTGGTTTGAGGGATCGATGGCCAGGGCATCAACATAAGTATTAGTCAGGCCGCTGTTGATGGCATTCCAGCTCCCTCCCCCATCGGTGCTCATATATACACCCCCGCCATAAGTCCCTGCATAAATGATGCTGTGGTTTGAGGGATCAATGGCCAGGGCATAAACCTTATTATTCGTCAGGCCGTTGTTGATGGCAACCCAGAAAATTCCCGAATTGGTACTCTTAAATACACCGCCGCCATAAGTCCCTGCATAAACGATGCTGGTATTTGAGGGATCGATGGCCAGGGCACGAACATTAGTATTCATCAGGTTGTTGTTCCTGTCAACCCAGTTACTCCCCCAATTGGTACTCTTAAATACACCGCCGCCATAAGTCCCTGCATAAACGATGCTGGTATTTGAGGGATCAATGGCCAGGGCACGAACATTAGTACTGGTCAGGCCGCTGTTGCTGGGATTCCAGCTCCCTCCCCCATCGGTGCTCTTAAATACACCGGAATAAGTCCCTGCATAAATCGTGGGGTGGTATATGGGATCAATGGCCAGGGCATAAACATTGTGATCCGTCAGGCCGTTGTTGATGACACTCCAGCTCCCTCCCCCGCTGATGCTCTTAAATACACCACCGCTCTGAGTCTCTGTATAAATGGTGCTGGGGTTTGAGGGATCAATGGCCAGGGCAGAAACATTGCTGTTATTAGGCAGGCCGCTACTGCTGGCGCTCCACTGTCCTCCCCCATCGATGCTCTTATATACACCGTAATAAGTCCCTGTATAAATGGTGCTGGGGTTTGAGGGATCGATGGCCAGGGCAGAAACAGTGGTGTTAGTCAGACCGCTGTTGCTGGGATTCCAGCTCCCTCCCCCATCGATGCTCTTAAATACACCACCTGCAGCTCCGCCCATAATCCCTGCATAAATGATGCTGGGGTTTGAGGGATCAATGGGCAGGGTATAAATACAACGATCAATCAGGCCGCTCTCGCTGGGATTCCAGCTCCCTCCTCCATCGGTGCTCTTAGATACACCACAAGCCATCGCTGCATAAATGATGCTGGTGTTTGAGGGATCGATGGACAGGACATTAACCTGTTCATGAGTCAGGCCGCTGGCATTCCAGTGCCCTCCCCCATCGATGCTCTTATATACACCGTAAAAAGTCCCTGCATAAATGATGCTGGTGTTTGAGGGATCAATGGACAGGGCACAAACATGGGTATCAGTGAGGCCGTTGTTGCTGGCACTCCAGCTCCCGCCCCCATTGGTGCTCTTAAATACACCACTGCTCATAGTCCCTGCATAAATGATGTTGGTGTTTGAGGGATCGATGGCCAGGGCATTAACATCGGTGTTATTAGGCAGGCCGCTACTGCTGGCGCTCCACTGTCCTCCCCCATCAATACTCTTAAATACACCGTACCCATTAGTCCCAGCATAGAGGATGCTGGTGTTTGAGGGATCGATGGCCAGGCTCCGAACAAGATAATTAGGCATCCCGCTACTGCTGGCGCTCCACTGTCCTCCCCCATCAATGCTCTTAAATACACTGCCAGTACTCCCAGCATAAATGATGCTGGTGTTTGATGGGTCAATGACGAGAGCATAAATCACCCCTCCGTCAGGACCCATGGCTCTCCACCTTCCTGTCACATCATCGGACTGGGCCTCAATCGTCTCCTCGGTTTTATCACTCGCCATCGCGTTGATTGACATCGGAACTAACAGCAGGGCCGCTAAGAAAAGGAATAATATTTTCCTCATAACCCTTCCCTCCTTGTCTATTTGGTCTATTGGTGAAGCCAACCGCCCTAAACAAGTTGGTTGTATTTGTATGAAAGCATAAAGCAAAGCTTATTGCTTGTCAACAGCAAGATTAAAGGTAAAGCGCAGGTTTTAAGGGGAGTTTAAGTTCTTATTTCATAATGAACCATAAATTTCTAAAAGGTAAACAAGTAGCGAGATGCAGAAAGATTTCTTGACTCAAGTATATACTCCCTTTTGATAAAATTGACCCAACATCGCCGCCCCAAAGAGGGAGGATTGATCCTGGTACTGGTATTCAAAATCACCCGTCCAACGTTTTTTCACTTCCAAGAAACCACCAATTTTTGCCCCACCTCCTGTGACCATTGCTTTTCCGCTTAATCTTACCAGGCTGGCCACCTCCCTTAGATGATGCCCTTGATAAATCGCGTTGCCCTTGAGCAGGGCAAGAAGCATTTTTTCCCGCGTCGACTCCAGAGTGAGTCCCGAAAAGCTGGCTGTCATTTGCTCCAGACTATACCGACTTCCTTGCAGGAAAGGCACGTAATCGGGAATTTCACCCTCTAAACGGTCAACCTCTTTGCTGCTAAAGAAATCGTTGAGGACCGAGGGTACGTAGTCATTAAAGAACTGATCTTTGGTCATGTCCTGGCAGAAAACAGAATGAAACCATTCCAAAGCAATGCCCCCTGTATTTAGGACAAAAAAAGTCAGCCATCGATTTGGAATGACGTGACAGCGCACGTTGAAATTAGGTGAACTCACGGGTGTGTCCACACACACGGTTACAATCTCACAGGTTCCACAAACGATGTTCATATCCCCAGAGGCGGTTAATCTTCCCGATAACGCAGCCAGTACAGCATCATTCCCACCGCACAGGACATCACAGTCGTCTGGTAATCCTAATGCTGCGGCAACCTCGGGTAGAATTTTGCCTGCTTTATGGTAGGATTGCATCAATGGGGGAAGTTTGTCTTCGGGTATTCCGGCTAAGGCAAGGATGTCCTTGTTCCAGGTTAAATCATGACACATTGTGTTATAGAGCCCGGTGATGGAGACTGTCGAAGGATCGATAGCCCATTGACCTGTCAGTCGTTTGACCATATAGGTGTTGCAGTGGCCAAACTTCACTGCGGGATACCAAATTTCTGGTTGGTTTTCCCGTATCCAGAGGATGGAAGAAAGGGAGGAACCACCGGAAACGGGCAGGTTGCAAGTCTCGCGAAGAAACTTCTCTTCTCCAACCAGTTTCCGTATCTCTTTGGCTTGTTTATGGGAACGGCCGTCAAAAAAAAGGATCGCCGGGCCGAGTGCTGTTCCATCTTCATTCATGGCCGCCAACCCAGGAGTGGTGACAGAAAGGGAGATAACGCTAACCGAGCCCAGAAAGCTCTTCATTTCAGCACAACAATCTTGAAGAACATTCCACCATTTTTCAGGCTCGATGTCCGCCTTGCCGGAATCATAAAGATTGGGTTCGTAAAGACGGGAGGTCTCACATTTTTTATCCAAATCCGAGCTGAACACGCCAATCTTGAAGCTTGTTGTCCCAACGTCAATGGATAGAATGTCATTCATCGTTGAAAAAGACCTCCATCATGGAGTGGTAGTCCCGGTGGATGGCAAGTTTTCGGCACTCGGCGGGGTGTGAGGGACACTCTCCTCCCCCTTTGATTAACATTCACCGCTCTCTGATGCGAAAGTGACCCTGCTCATCATTATATCGTTCGGTCTTGACTCCTTCGAGAACGGTCAGGCTAACCTCGGCCCGATAAGCCACGACACTCCCAGGTTCCAAATGCCCAATGTAAGTGGTTTTGCTGTCCCAGTCGAATACGGTGATGTGGGCGTGAGCATCACTGCCAATGACCGAGCCCTGAACGCTGGCCAGTTCGATGGCGCCGGTAAAGTTCCAGTACTTATCCAATGATTGGACAGCAGTGGTGGTAATGGTATGAAGATGCACTCGCTGCAGAGAACCGATCCCACCTGTGATGGCAGCAGTGTCGATCTGTTCTTTTTTTACAACCTCCTGAATACCTTCAAGAAGCAGGTCATCTCTGTCAAACATGATCAGGATTATCCGCGGCCTTGTTTTAGATACGAAATACTGCATGAGTCTCCTCCTTATTGATCTTATTGATCGGCTTGATGCTTGATCTCTCCCTTGGAAACGACTGTCTTGACTCTTTTCAGTGCCCCGATGTCTTTTAGGGGATCCCCTTTTACCCCGATGATGTCGCCGAATTTGCCTGTCTCAATGGTTCCGATGCTCTCTTCAAGTCTACAAACCTTAGCAGCATGGCAAGTGGCGGCCATTAAGGCCTGGCTCGGTGTGGCCCCAAGATCGACCAGATATTGAATCTCTTCAGCCAGGCCGCCATGCATGCCATCTGTGCCCACAGCGAATTTAATGCCCGCCTTCATAGCAGCTCTCATTCGTTGAGCGACCTCATCTCGCTGGCGTAAATGGGCATCAATGAGGTGAGTTGGGAGAGTCTGAATCCGAGCATCGGTAAAGAAGACGCTGGGTGTCATCACCAACCATTTATCCGACTTGACGAAAAGGTCAATTTCCCGGTCTGTCAGAAAATAGCCGTGCTCAATGACATCGATGCCGGTTTCTAATGCCCACTCGAAACCGATACCGCCAACACAGTGGGTGGCCACTGGTATGCCGACCCGGTGGGCCTCGTCCACAGCGGTCTGGATCTCCTCTTTAGAGAAGTAGCTGGGAATTCCCTCAGGGCCACGGAGGGTTCCAGTGATGTAAATCTTGATGAGGTCCGCTCCGGCTGAAAGGTTTTCCCTCACGGCGGCCTGAATTTCGTCGATGCCACCAAAGGGATATCCTACGAAACCATGGCCATGGAAGGCGCGAATGCCTCTCGTGGCGATGAGAAGGCGGGGGCCTTCGATGCGGCCTTCCACAACTGCCTTTTTGCATTCCACATCAAGAAAGCCTTTGTCACCCATGCACCGGGAGGTCGTAACGCCGGATCGAAGATCAATCTTCATCGTCTCACAGGCGCGGAGGGTCAGGGCGGGAATAGGATCATCCATTCGGTACAGATAATTCTCTAACCTTGGGTCAAGAGAGAGGTGGTTGTGGCAATCGATCAATCCAGGAAGAAGGGTTTGGTCGCTACAGTCCAACACGTGGACATCCCCTTTTTCCCTGATCTCTTCTTCCTTTCCGACCCCGATGATGCGTTGCCCTTCAATAAGGATTGCACCCTTGTCAACCGGAGGGCCCCCTGTTCCATCAATCACCCATCCTCCTCTCATAAGAATTTTTCCCATACCATCCCCCGTGCTCATTTTCTTTGTCGTCTCCCCGGAGCCTCTGGCTCACAAAGAGATATTTCCACGCCTCCCTTGCGCCTTGCGGTTAGGAGTCTGGATTCGTCCATCTTTCAACGACCTTAATGAGTTCGTGGATATCAGCGTTCTCCATCCCCAAGGAAAGAGCTGCAAGAAAGTATTGATAGGTTGCAGACGCTACAATTAAAGGAGTCCGCACAGCTCTGCTGTCATTGATCACCAGCCCAATGTCTTTGCACATCTGGCCGAGCCCCCCAGGCGCAGGGGCATTGTCAAGGATACTGGATGTAATGAGTCTGAACCAATCACTTCCGCAAATACCACTTCCCACGACCTGGCAGACCAGCCGTAGGTCAAGCCCCCCTTTTCTGGCCAGGGTGATCAGTTCAACGATCGCAGCAGTGGTGGTGGCCACAAGGAGCTGGTTACAGTGCTTGACCGCTTGTCCCAACCCAGGTTTTTCACCCACATAAGTAATTTTCCCCTGTACTTCAAGCACAGGTCGGCATTCTTCCAGAAGGTCTTTAGATGTTGCTACAATCAGCGTCAACGTTCCTGCTTCCACCCGGGCCGGTCCTCCGGTAACAGGACAATCTACAAAACCTACCTTTTTCTTTGCGCATTGCTCGGCTACCCATTCAAGATTCCCTTTGTCGATCGTGGACATGCAGATGACCCTTGTCTCTTTGTGGCATCCTTCAAGAATGCCATCAGCACCAGCCACCACCTCCATCACTTGCTGGTCGTTCAACACATAGACAATGACCTTGCCTGACTTTTCAGCCACTTCTTTACTGTTTCTCAGCGCAGTCCCACCCGCATCGGTAAATTCTTTAACCACCTCAGGCCTCCGAGCATACCCCGCCACTTTGTACCCTTCTTTGATATACTTTTTTGCGGCCATCATTCCCATGCGGCCCAGGCCGATCATTCCTATGGCTTCAGACATCTTTACCTCCTCAAGCTAAATGGAAAAAAGTAATGATACACTGTTTCTTTCCGCATGATGAGAACAAATTACTCTTCCTCGCAATGCCCCACTCTTCCGGGGAAACTTTCGAGAATCGGGCAGGGATGTCGGAGAAAATCTTATAGCGGAAACCTCATCTTGCCCCCAAACTACAAGAATACCATGAGCATTGCAAGGACCATGCTCTGATTAGGGAAGTTACCTTTGCCAACCATAATCTCAGATCATCCGCTTAATAAGATTTTTGGAGATATTCCTGCCCGATTAAAATCTTTCACCCACGCTTCAGTGA
>Ga0315282_10006932_pt1 | contig 18770 bp, 14 predicted proteins | sample YL17G07_20_MG_FD_203693 | JGI IMG/M metagenome (GOLD analysis project Ga0315282, IMG submission 203693) | Sediment microbial communities from Yellowstone Lake, YNP, Wyoming, USA - YL17G07_20 | ecosystem: Environmental > Aquatic > Freshwater > Lake > Sediment | place: USA: Wyoming | collected...
GCTTGCGCCTGTTCCCGGTCCGGCGGCGTCACCAGCGTGACCCGAACATCCCGCGCAATCAGGTGGCGCACCAGGTCGTACACGTGTCGTTCCAAACCGCCGAGGCCGTGGAACGGGTAACACGCGCGGGTGAGGACGGCGATGTTCATGGCCGCAGCTCGCGATAGAGCGCCTCGACGCGCGCCGCGACTCGCCTCGCGTCGAACCGATCGCGCACGAACGCCGCTGCCCGCGTGCCAAGCGCGTCGGCAAACGGGCGATCGGCGACCAGCCGGCCGATCGCCGACACGAACCCTTCGAGGTCCGCCGCGAGCAGGCCTGTCTGTCCGTCAACGATGATGTCTCGCGTGCCGCCTGTGTCCATGGCAGCGATCGGACGGCCGAGCGCGCTCGATTCGAGGAGCACCCGGCTGAGTGATTCCGGACCGTGCGACGGGAATATCACGAGGCTGGCGTGAGCCAGCCAGTTCAACGTCTCCATCCGTTCGAGCCATCCAAGCAGTCGCACCTCGTGCCCACATGCCGCTGCCTCGCGCGCGATCTGCGCGCGTTGGGGGCCGTCGCCGACGACGACCAGCGGCCAGGGCAGCCTGGCCCGGCCGATTGCGGGTATCAGGAACGAGGTGCCCTTGTTGCGTGCGAGCTTCCCCGCGTAGATCGCGTACGGGCGGCCGCCGAGCGGGTGCTCGCGCCGCGGCGCGCCGGTGATGAGGTCGAGATCGACCGGGTTGGGAATCGTCTCGATGCGCGTATTCGCGAGTTCCGGCGCGCGGATGCGGAGATCCCGGGCCAGGACGGAGCTGACTGCGATCACGGCACCGGCGCCCGCCAGCGCCGCGCGTTTTCGGCGAAGATTCGCCGCCATGTACGGAACCATCGGGAGCGCCAGCGGCCAGGCGGCGCCCGCGCGCGGGCGGATGCACCGCCGCATGGCCGCACCGCCGCAGGCCGGGCACAGCGCCGCGATGCGTGGATCGTGGATGAGATCCGACCAGTAGCACACCGGCCAGTAGTCGCGGACGGTGCAGACGACGGGAACCTTCGCCGCGCGGGCCGCCGCGATTGACGGCGGCGAGGAGAGGACGTGTTGCGCGTGAACCACGTCGAACCGCCCCTCTGCGATCGTCCGGTACAGGATCGGCACGAGGCGGCGGCAGGACCGCTCGTTCTTGAAGTAGTTGCGCACGAACGGCAGCGAGGGCGCAAACACCCCGCGCTCGGCGACCGGCAGTCCTTCGTACGATCGCTGCCGGGTCCCGCGCGCTCCGGCGCGAAGATGCACGATCGTCACCTCGTGGCCGTTCGCGCCGAGGCCGCGCGCCAGCTCGTAGGTGCTCCAGCCGCTGCCGCCGCAGCCGGGCGGGAACGAGTCGGTCGTGATCAGCACGCGCATGCGCAGGCCTTTCGCAGGGCTTCGTCGAGCCGAGCGCAGTGCGCCGACCAGCTGAACCGCGAGACGACGCGGGCGCGCGCCGCGGCGCCCAGCCGGGCGCGCAGCGCCGGGTCGAGCAGCCGGGCGAGCGCGCTGGCCAGCGCTTCGGCCCCGCCCCCCTCGTAGAGCAGGCCTTCCTGCCCGTCGCGGACGATCGCCTGAAGCCGGTCGATGCGGGGCGCCACCACCGGGAGACCGGCGGCCATGTATTCGAACACCTTCAGCGGCGACCAGTAGAACCCGAGCGACAGCGGCGCGTGGGCCGACATGTCGAACGGCGCCACCCCGATGTCGCACGCAGCCAGCGCGGCCGGCATCCGGTCGTGCGCAATCCCGCCCGTCAGCGTCACGCCCGCCACGGCTGAGGCCGCGCGTTTCACGCGCGCGAATTCGGGCCCGTCGCCGATGAGCACCGCCTTCACCCGCGACTGGCCGCGCTCGCGCAGGAGGCGAACCGCTTCCACCAGCGTGCCCGCCCCGTGCCAGTTCCTGAACGCTCCCGCAAACACCGCAACCACGTCGTCCGGATTCCTCCCGACCGCCGCGATGCCGCGAGCGTCCGGCCTGAACCGCTCCGTGTCGGCGCCCCATTCGATCTCCAGCACCTTCGACGGCTCGATCGAGGGCGGGAGAACCGCGGCAGTCGGCGTCACGATTACATCCGCTGCGCGACACTGCCACTCGCGCCAGCGGCGCATCGGCTCGACGAGGAGGGCGCGATCCAGCAGGCGTTTGCGCGAGCCGGGGTAGTCGACGACGGGCGCGTTCACCTCGAGCATCGCGACGACGCCCAGTCGTTTCGCGGTGCGAATTCCTTCGCCCCCGAAATTGTAGTAGCGCTCGATGATTGCCTGCGCCCCGATCGTGCGCGCCACGCGCAGCACCTGGGCCGCGCGCATCCAGCGCAGTTCGCGCCGCCCGAACGGCGGGCGCATTTCGTGCCATCGCACGTCCCCGCCCGGGAATCCTCCGGGTCCCCGCCCGGTCAGCACGTGGACCTGGTGGCCGAGCGCGGCGAGCCCCTCGGCGACGGCGCGCACGTGAATCGAACCGCCTCTGGTACCGGGCACCTCCTGATCGAGCGCGGCGTAGAGCACACGCATCACGGGCGCTCCTTCACGAGCAGGGCGAAGAAGGGTCCCGAGCGGACGCGTCCCCACAACACGACGTCGAGCCGCAGCAGCCAGGTCAGCGCCTGCAGCACGGAGTACGTGAAGCCCCCGCGAGCCACGCGCGCCTTCGCCTCCGCGCGTGCGGCCCGCGCCGCGTGGCTTTGTGTGAATGGCGGGGCCCCCACGCCCCGCTCCGCGTCCTCGCACCCTCGATCTACGCCAGGGCAGCGCTGCGCCCGCCGCATCATCCATCGTTCGGCAACCCGCATGCCGATGTTTTCGACGAGCCCGGCGAGAAGCGGCGTGTAATAACGGATTCGCGCGACGCGGAATCCGGCGGCGCCGGACGCGCGCTCGAGGTCGGGAATGTCCGCCAGCGGGTTGACGTGATCCGACTTGCGCAGCCGCTCCTGCGAGAGATCCACCAGGCTCGCGCGTTCGAGCACGCGCGCGACCGCATTGATCGCGCGCAGCCCGAGCGCCAGAGGCGAGTTCCTGCGCACGTGGCTGTACACGAACAGCCGCCCGCCCGGTTCCAGCACGCGGCACGCTTCCTCGAGCATCTGGCCGAGCGCCTCGCGGGACAGGTGCTCGAGGACATCGAGCGCGTACGCCTTGCTGAACGCGCCGTCGGCAAAGGGCAACCGGCGCAGGTCGCCGAGGGCGAGGTCCACGCGCCTGCGGGCTTCGACCGCGAAGAACGGGCTGGCGTCGATCCCCGCCTGGTATGCGCCGCGCGGTTCGTTCCAGACCAGCACGCGCCCGCTGCCACAGCCGAGATCGAGCACGCGATCGCCCGGCGACGGCTGGAGGAACTTCAGCAGCATGCGGTGGCGCACCGCCGCCGACAGCAGCGGAGGTGAGACCGTCTCGTGGCGCGCGTCGGCATGCAGCGTTTCGTCGAGGTACCTGGTCTGCTCGGCGAACCGCTCGCACGGCCGCAGATCGACGAAGTCTTCGTGCGCCTCATAGCGCGTGCCGCACGCCCCGCAGCGCAGCCCGGTCCCGTCCGCGCGCAACGCCGCGCGGCACGCGGGGCAACGGACGAGCGACAGCAGGCGCTCCGATATCATTTCTTGAATGGCGGGGACCCCTGCACCCCGCCAAGCTCCTCGCTCGCGGGGCCCCTACGCCCCGCTCCGCTTCGTCGCGCTCTTGAATGGCGGGGACCCCTGCACCCCGCCAAGCTCCTCATTCTTGGTTGGCGGGGACCCCTGCACCCCGCCTGGCTCGGTCGCTCGCGGGGCCCCAACGCCCCACTCCGCTCCCTCGCTCGCGGGGCCCCTACGCCCCGCTCCGCTTCGTCGCGCTCTTGAATGGCGGGGACCCCCGTGGCCCGCCGGTGCAGCCCCGACGGGCTGCGAAGGCGGCTGCACCCCGGCAGCCGCCTCGAAGACCTCTTCCAGCCGCGCGGCGCGCCGGTCCCAACTGTACGCCTCCACGTCGCGCCAGGCCGCGGCGGCCAGCCGCGCCGCCAATGCGGTGTCGTGCAACAGCCGCCTGATTGCATCCGCCATCTGTCCCGCGCTTCCCGGCTCGACGAGCAGCGCATTCTCGCCGTCTTTCAGCACTTCGCGCAACGCGGGAAGGTTCGACGCCACGATCGGCCGCCCGGCTGCCATGTATTCGAACAGCTTGAGCGGGGAGGTATAGTGCGCCGAGATGTGTGTCGCGGTGTTCGGCAGGACGAGCACGTCCATGTCCGCCAGCCGCGACGCCACCGCCGCCGGGGGCACGGCGCCGACGAACGTCACCCGATCGTCGATGTTCAGTCCGCGGGCATGCGCGCGGGTGCGCTCGAGGTCCGGCTCGCCGGTCAGCCCGCCGACGACGACGGCGCGCACCGTGTCGAGCCGCGCGATCGCGTCGAGCAGTACGTCCACCCCTTTCCACGGATACAGCTGGCCGGCGTAGCCGACGACGGGCGGGTGGTGCCGCACGATCGCAGGGACAGTCGCGCCGGCGGGCAGGTGCACGCCGTCCGGAATGGCCGCGATCGATGCGCGGCCGCCGAATCGGCCGGCCAGCTCCTCGGCCAGCGTCCGCGTGATCGTGACGTACCCCTCCGCGCGTTTCCACACCCGCGCCTCACGACACGCGAGCCGCGCCTGCTTGCTTTCCGACGCGCGCCGTCCGGTCGCCAGCAGCTCGTCGAGCGCCCCGCCGACCGCCGGTGCGAAGCCGTGTGATTCGTACACCACGGGCGGCCGCACCGCGCGGGGCAGCCGCACGAGCAGGCTGGCGAGCCCGAGATCCCGCGTCAGCGCGATTCCGGCGAACCGGCCGCGAACCGCGCGCCGAACCGCGCGCGCCAGCCACACGGCGCGGCGCACCGCCGGCGGGCCGGCAACGGGAACCTCGTCGATGACGAGATCCGGCGTGCGCGCTTCACCGTAGAAGTCGAACGGATCGCGCGCCGTCACGGCGGTGTCGGGCCGGACGACGAGCCGCACCTGGTGCCCCCGGCGGGCGAGCGCGTGGCACGTGCGGAACGTCTGGATGCCGTTCGCGCGCTCGAGCGGGAACCGGATGTCGGCGAAATAGAGAATCTGCACCGGCTGCGCCCTTACTCGACGCGCGCGCCGCCGGGCGGCGCCGCATAGAAACTCTTCCGATCCCACAGGTAGCGATAGACGATGCGCGGCAGTTCGCGCGGCACGACCACGAACGCGTTGTAGGTGTTGCTGGCGAGCGTGAGGTGCTGCCGATCCATCAGTCCCGTCGCGAATTGCACCATCAGCGCGACGTTCCACCAGGTGCACGCGGCCAGCAGCCCCGCGACCAGCGCGCGCGACGCCTTCGCGCGCACGCGGACGAGGATGGCGCAGAGCCCGATGACCAGCAGCACGGTCAGTCCCACGAAGCGCCGCTGCCCGAACGCGCCGGCTACCGTCCACGACTGCACGCAGCCGGTGATGTAGACCTGTGCGACGAACATCGCAAGTAAGCACACCATCACCCGCCGGTCTCTGACTCGTGTCCGATCGATCGCCAGGAGGACCAGCCCCGCGAGGCACACCACCACAAGCGGCGTCCAGAAGAACAGCCCGTACTCCGGCGAGATGAGTACCTGGAGCGCGTGGGGGCTGCTCCAGGCCATCTTGCGGCTGACCAGCCGCGAAGGTCCGAGCCGTCCGTTCAACGTCAGGTACGCGAGGGCCTGCGGCAGCCACACGATCGCGAAGGCGAGGCATCCGGCACACGCGTTGGCGAGAAGCCGCGACCGGGAAGCCGTGGTCTGTCGGTCGACCGCCCGGCCCGGCGTCCCGAGCGTGAGCGCAAGGTCGATGGCGGGTCCGACGATGAAAAAGACGTCCTGCTCTCGAACCATCGCCATCAATGCCCCGGCGGCACCGAGCGCAATCAGTCCGCGCGCGTGCCAGTTCCGCCGGACGCGGAGCCAGACGAACACGAAGAGCGCGACGGCAAACGCCGAGCACGCGTGCGCAAACACGGGCGCCACGCACGCGTAGAACACGAGCGGGGTTCCCGCGAACACCACCATGCTGGAGATGATGGCAGGCCGCATTCCGCCCGCGCCGGCGCGGCCATCGACCAGGTGGCGCGCGGCGGCCGCTGAAAGGAGCAGGGCCGCGAACGCGTAGAACGCCGAACCGTAACAGACCGCTGCGATGTAGGGATGCGAGAAACCATCGGGCGGAGCGGCAACCACGCCCACGCGCACCAGGAGGTCGGCCACGCCGTAGAACGGCGCCCAGAGAAAGGCGGGGCCTGTGGTGCCGTAGTTGAGTCGGCGCCCGGTGTCCGTGGTCATCTCGAGGTGCGTCCTGTAAAACCCCTCGGACGCCGCCGTTCCGTGCGCGTAAAAGTAGCGGTAGTCGTTGTCGAACGAAAGGTCGTGGTCGAACCAGGCCGAGCGAAGGAAGACGAAGTACTGCACCTCGTCGGAGGCATAGATGCGCGTCGTCACCGCCGGCAGCGAGACGGCGAAGAGCAGGATCAACGGCCAGACGGTTCGCAGCGCGCGGTGACGCCCCTGCGGTGGCGTTCCAGAGACGGTCGGCTCCCGCGCGTCGTCCGGGGGGAGGTCGCCGGCGTGAATTGAAGAGGTTCGATCCATCTGATCTCCGGGCGAGATCATATCCGGTCCGGGCCGTGCCGACGCCAAGAACGCGTATAATAACTGCCCTTGCAGCCCGGCCGCGGGAACCACGCGCGCGGCAGAGCGGAGCGGGGGCGGACGGGTCGCCGCCATTCACAACATGAGTGCCGATTCGAGGATGCGGGAACAGGTGCGGGCAGCCGAGCGGTATTTCGGGAGTTTCGTGGACGACTACCACGAGGCGTTTCGAGGTGGAGGCCGCGGACTGCTCCAGGGGACGATCAACCGCCTGTTCCGCCGCAAGACTTTCCAGCGGCGAACCGAGATCGTCAAAGATCTGCTCGCCCGCCACGGGGTGGCGGGCAAGCGCGTCCTCGATCTCGGCTGTGGCAGTGGCGAGGTGTCCATTGTCGCCGCGCGCCTGGGCGCCCGCGTGACCGGCCTCGACATCGTCGAAGGAATGGTCCAGGTTGCGCGCCGGGAAGCGGCCGCTGCGGGCGTGGCCGATCGTACCGACTTCCAGGTGCGCGATATCACCCGGCTTTCCGCTGAAACCGCGGACGTGACGCTGCTGGTCGGCGTCGTCGAGTACTACGCGGACCTCGCCGCGCTGCTCGGACCCGTCGCATCGGCGACGCGCGAACTGATCATCATCGCCGACACCAGGGGACCCTGGTGGCGCCGGACGCTGAGACGCGCGCTGGCGCGTGCGAAACACTTCTACCTGTACTATCGTGATCCGCAAGACCTGGCCGGCGTCCTCGCCCCGTTTGGATTCGTGCCGGCCGATCGCATCATCGGGCACTCTTTCACGGTCATGGCCTTTCGCGCCCAGGCGAGCGTCACTCGATGACGCCGTCTCCTTTCAAGCTCGCGCTGTCGGTCGACGTGGACGAGTGGTTCCACTCCAGACGCTGGGTGGACGGTCACCAGGGACGCGACATCCCCGATCTTGCCGCGACGTGCAGGCGGCTGTACGGACAGGACCGCCCGGCGGGCGAGGTGATTGGACCGACGCTCGCGCTGCTGGATCTCTTCGGCCGCTATCACTGCCGCTGCACCTTCTTCCTGCTCGGCGAGGTCGCCGAGTGGTACCCGCAGCTCGTCGTCGCCATAGCCGAGCGAGGACACGAGATCGCCTGCCACGGCATGCACCACGTCGACATGACAATCCTCGGTCCCGATCGGTTTGCGCGCGATCTCGCACGGGCGCGGGACCTCCTCGCGAGCCTCACGGGCGCACCCCCGGTCGGCTTCCGTGGACCCAACCTGGTGTTCGAGCCGTGGGCGACCGCGGTGCTCGAGGACCTCGGCTTTGTCTACGACTCGACGGTGTGCGCCTCGCGGTCCATCGGCGGCAAGTACAAGGGGTGGGCGAACGCGCCGACGCACCCCTACCGTCCCTCTTACGACACGATCGCCACGCCGGGGGACGCGCGCCTCGTGGAACTGCCGATCCCCGCGTTTCCCGTCCTCAAGCTCGCCGCCGGCTCGGGGATCATGACGCGCGTGATCGGCTTTCGCTGGACGATGACCGCGCTCACGCACGCCATCCGCAGCGGCCACACCGTCTTCTACTTCCATCCGTGGGAAGTGGGTCCGCGGCCGCACCCGCGGGGCCATCGGCTGCGCAACGCCGTCTTCCTCCGACACACGGGAGAGTGGATGATGGGTGCCGTGGAGCGCCTTCTTCAGCGCTTCCACGACCGCATCGTGCCCGCCAGAACCCTTGCCGAAGAGGCGATCGACGCGCAGGCGGCCGCAAGGAGTTCGGTCTCCGCCCCGGCGATGCGCGCCCAGGGCGTGGAGCGCGTCATCTCCCCAGGACCGTGAAACCCACAATTTCGGCGAGATCGAAACCGGCGTGACTGACCATCGGCGCGGCGATGCTGCGCCGCGCCAGGTACACGATTCCCCACAACACGCCCAGCGTCGCCGTCGTCACCGCGGCATCCCAGCCCTGGATCGCATGGCCCGCCCCGAAGACGATGCTGAAGATGACCAGACCCAGCGCACCACCCCCGAGATGCTGCTCGAAGCGGTGCAGGATGAAGGCGCGCTGCACCTCTTCCCGGATGCCCCCGCTGACCACGGCGACCAGCGCAAAGAGCAGCGCCTGGGCTGGCGTCCGGATCAGGTTCTCGAGCGGGTTGTGCGGAACGTTGTGCAGCGAGGGCGCCAGCTGTTGCAGCGTGCCGAGAACCACGACCGCCACGAGGAAAGCCACCGGAATCAGCAGCAAGCCAAGGATCGCTTCCCGCCATGCCGGCCGGCGTCCGAACAGCACGTCGCGCGCCCGTTCGCCGTGCACGTAGAGGAACGCCAGCACCAGACCGACCAGCACGACGGCGTCGGTGAGCGACAGCGTCACGATGAACGTTGCGGAATATCGATGCCCGGACGTGAAAGGACGCACGCCGAAGAGCATCAGGACCTGGCCGATGAACAGCTGGCTGGGGAAATCAGAGCAGAGCAGGACTTCGAACAGCGCGCCAAGACGAACGGCAACGGGCGAAGGCCGGGGAGCGAAAGGCTCCCCGGCTTCGCTCGACGAAACGGGGTCGGGACTGTTCGCCACGACGTTCCAGTGTACCTTTTCCCGACGCCCGATGGGTCCCGCGCTGAAGCTCGGGGCCTGCGAACCGCGATGGGGCGATGTCGCGCGCGATATCCTCAGCGCACGACGGCCACGCGAACGGTTACCGGCTCGAGGAGTTTGACGGTCACCGCGCTGCCGGCCGGCAGGCGGACTTCCTCGCCCGGCGTGCCCAGGACCACCGCGGTGCCCGCGCCGCCTCCCACCGCTCCGCCGATCGCCGCGCCCTTCTTCCCGCCCAGGATCCCGCCGAGAATGGCGCCGCCTACCGCGGGCGCCCCGATCTTCAGCGCGTCCTTCTTCGTCGTCGAGGGCGCTTCGACTGCGACCGTGCGCGTCTGTACGCGCTGCTCGTCGCCGCCCGACACCGCGAGGACATCGAACCGGAAGGCGATTTCTGCGCGGCCCTTCACGCGTCCGGACGGCTTCGCCTGGGTGACGACGCCCTTGAGCGTGCTGCCCGCCGGCACCGCCTCCAGGCCGTCGATGACGATCGGCTTGGAAACCGACGCCGAAACCCGGTCTTCGACACGGCTGGTGTCAGAGGCTACCTTCGTGTCGAGCCGCACGTGGAGAAGCGTCTCCGCAGGAATGGTCACCTCGCGAAACGCCGGTTCCGGCGGTGCGGCCGGAGCCGGTGATGCATTGGCGCGCGGGCGCCCGCCACTCGGCTCCGCACGGTTGGAAGGCACGGGCGCGGCTTGCGGGGTGGCGGAGCCGATCTGACCGGCGGGAGGCGCCTGGGCCGCGGGCTGTGCCTGGCCGGCGGCCGGTGGCTGCGCGGTCAGCGACGAGATCTGGTTGCGTGGCAGCGTTCTCCACTCGCCGCCTTCGAACGGGTCGACAACGACCGCATCAGCCTTGGTCTCGACCAGACGCCCACTGACAATCGACCCATCCCTCATCGTCACGGTCACCGGCGTCCCTGGCTGCATCTTGTCGGCATCCGACGAGGCGCGCGCGCACGCGCCGAGGACAACAAGCCCGATCAGTGCCGTCGCCGCAAGAAACTTTCGCATTGCTGCTGCTCCGTTTGGATGCCGGGGACGCTCGTCGCGGGCGGCCCCGTACGCCCCGCAGGTTGCGGGTGCGCCTCGACCATTCTGCAACAACCAGACCGGTCCGGCCAGTAACAACGCCGCAGCCGTGTGCCGGCTTTCCTACCAGCGCTGAGCTTTACCGTGTAAAAATTACCACGTACACTCCAGTAGCAGGCCCGATCTTCGCCGGGCCTGCTACTAGAGGGCAGGAATGACTGAAGCCGAAGCAGCTCATTCCCCTGGGGGGGAGCGTGTCCTTATCGTCGAGGACGACGCGGCGACGCGTGTCGGCCTGGTGGAATTGTTGCGCACGTGGGGGTTCCTGGTGGCGTCCGCCTGTGACGGAGAGGAGGCGCTGCAGCAGGTGACCGCTTTCCGTCCTGCAATCGTCGTAACGGATCTGGTCATGCCGAGGATGGACGGCCTCCAGCTGCTGCGGACGCTTCGCGAAGAGGCGAGCGACGCCTCGGTGGTCATCCTCACCGCACAAGGCACGGTCGAGACCGCCGTCGAGGCGATCAAGGACGGCGCCTACGACTATCTGACCAAGCCGGTCGATCCCGCCCGGCTGAAGATTCTGCTCGACAAGATCGTCGAACGGCTGGAGACGCTGCGCGAGGTGAAATCGTTGCGCCGGCAGCTGCGAGACCAGGGGAGCTTCGGCCGTCTCGTGGGCAACAGCCCCGAGATGCGGAAGGTCTACCACGTGATCGAACAGTCGGCGCCGACCAACGCCTCGGTGCTCATCACCGGCCAGTCGGGCACCGGCAAGGAGCTGGTCGCGCAGACGATCCACCAGCTCAGCCCCCGCGCGTCGTTCCCGTTTGTCGCCATCAACTGCGCGGCGATCCCCGAGACCCTGCTGGAGAGCGAGATCTTCGGTCACGAGAAAGGGGCGTTCACGGGTGCGTCCGAGCGGCGCCAGGGCTGTTTCGAGCTCGCCGATCGCGGGACGCTGTTTCTCGACGAGGTGGCCGAGATGACGCCGGCCACGCAGGTGAAGTTACTGCGCGTCTTGCAGGAACGAACCTTCCGGCGGCTCGGCGGCCGGCAGGAACAGAAGGTGGACGTCCGGGTCATCGCGGCCACCAACATGGATCCCCAGCTGGCCGTGCAGCAGGGCAAGCTGCGCGAGGATCTCTACTACCGGCTGAATGTTTTTGCGATCGCGCTGCCGACGCTCGCCGATCGGCGTGAGGATCTGCCGCTGCTCGTCCAGTCGTTCCTGAACGAGTTCAACGCGCACAACGGGAAGGCGATTGCCGGCGTCAGCCACGAGGCGATGCGGGCGCTCGAGCAGTACGCGTGGCCCGGCAACGTGCGCGAGGTGCGCAACGTGATCGAGCGGGCGACGATCCTGGCCGACGGGCAGTTCATCGAGCTGCGTCACCTGCCCCCCGGTCTCGTGGAGGCGGGCGAGAAGGTGGAGTCCAGGCTGGAGCTGGCGCCGGGGACGACGGTGGAGGAGGCGGAGCGGCGCCTGATTCAGATGACGCTCGAGCACACGCGTGACAACAAGACGCGGGCGGCAGAGATCCTCGGGATCAGCCTGAAGACGCTGCACAACAAGCTGAACAAGCTGCGGCTGCGTCGCCGGGAAGAAAAAACCTAGACGAGTGCCGCAGGCGGCGTGAGCACGAAGCATGAGCACGAAGCACGAGCACGAAGCACGAGCACGAAGCACGAAGCACCGCACCAGGCACATAGCACGGAGCACTTAGCACTATTTCCCCATGCGCATTGGCATCAAGGCGAAACAGGTTGCGGCCGTCACCTCGATCGTCGGCCTGACCGTCGTCTCGCTGAGCCTGCTGCAGATCGCTTCGCTCGCGCGCGTCAGCGTGCAGGAGAGCCGTGACCGCGCGAACATCCTCATCAACGCGATCTTCCACCGCGCGTTCCAGGTGGTGCCGCGCAGCGCGAACCCCTACGACGCGCTGCGTGAGGACCCGGGCCTGCAGTCGATTCTCGAGTCGAGCAACTACTCGAAGGGAATCACCTACGCCGCGATCGTCGACGTCTCGGGCGTGGTGATCGCGCACAGCGATCCCACCCGCGTCGGCAAGCACCTGGCGCCCGCCGTGGACGTCGACACGCTGCTCGCCAGGAACGGCCTCGACATCTACCGGGCAATCCGCAACTCGGAACAGACGCTGGAAGTGCGTGAGCCGCTGCTGCTCTCGGGTGCGCAGTTCGGCTCGATTCGGATCGGCGTCTCGGCAGTGCTGCTGCGCGAAAAGGAACTCAACGCGACCGTGAAATCGGCGGTCATCACCGCGCTGGTCGCCCTGCTGGTCGCGACGCTGGTCGCGATGTTCCTCGCGCAGCTGTTCCTGCGGCCCATCCACGTGATCAGCGGCGCGCTCAACCGGCTCGGCCAGGGCGAACTGGGCGTCACGGTCGACATGCCGCAGCGGGACGAGTTCGGAGAACTCGGCTCGTTCGTCAACAGCCTGAGCGCGCAGCTGTCGGCCGACCGCTCCACGCTCGCCGGCGAGAAGGCGAAGCTCGAATCGGTCGTCGATCGGCTCGAGGACGCGGTCGCCATCTTCAACCCGGACGGCGAGCTCATCTTCGCCAACCCCGCGATGCGCGCGACGCTTCCGCCCAATCCATTCGGGCGGCCGGTCGACGACATGCTGCCGGCCGGCCACCCGTATCGCAAGGTCGTCGAGGAGACGCTGGCGAACCGGCAATCGCGCGGGCCCGTCGCGGCGACGATGCCCGGCGATCGCGGGGACGACCCGCCGGAGAGCGAGCAGCGCCTGCTCATGGCGCACGCGATCAAGGACGTGGGCGAACGCCTGGTCGGCGTGATGCTGGTCGCGCGCAACCTGGATTACCTCTCGCGGGTGCAGTCCACGATCAACTACTCGCGCAAGCTCGTCGCGCTCGGCCGGTTGTCGGCCGGCGTCGCGCACGAGGTGAAGAACCCGCTCAACGCGATGACGATTCACCTCGAGCTGCTGAAGCAGAAGCTGGCGGCGAGGGGAACGGCGAACCAGCACGACGTCGCCGACAGCGTGCTGCCGGATCCCCACCGCCTTTCCACGGCGGTCGCGGGCGGTCTCCCGCCTTCGCTCCCGATCGGGCCTCGGGAGCTACGGCGTGGCCACGCCGTAGCGCCGCAAGATGCAGACGGCGCGGCGGCGGGGGCGGAGTCGCCCGCCGATGTCGAACCGGCCCTCGAGCACGTCGGGATCATCGCGAACGAGATCAAGCGGCTGGACGAAGTAGTCCAGGGCTTCCTGAAGTTCACGCGGCCCGAAGACCTCCGCCTGCAGGCAATCAACGTCGGAGCGCTGGTCGACGAGGTCGTGCGCGTGGTCGGCCCGGAAGCGGCGAGCGCGAACGTGCAGGTGTCGGTCGACTGCCCCGTCTTGGTGCCCGACATCAGCGGCGACCCGGCCATGCTGCGCCAGGCGCTGCTGAACCTGGCCATCAACGCGTGTCAGGCGATGCCGGAAGGCGGACGGCTGCGCATCGCATGCAGCGCGGCCCGGGGGCGGCGCGTCGAGATCAAGGTTGAAGACACGGGCGTCGGCATCAGCCCGCAGAACCTCGAGCACATCTTCAACCTCTACTTCACCACGAAGCCGCGCGGCAGCGGTATCGGCCTTTCGATGGTCTACCGCACCGTACAGTTGCACGATGGCGACATCGAAGTACAGTCGACGCCCGGTGCTGGCACCACGTTCAGGATGCTGCTGCCGCAGTTGTAAACCGGCGAAGCCGGTTTATTAGGAGCGCGTCCACCGATGCCTTGGGCGCGCTCCAGTGAGATAATGTCCCGATGCGCCGGGTGCTGGTTCTCCTGTGCTTCGCGTTGGCGTTGACCGCGTGCGGCAAACAGCGGGTCGCGACGCAGCCCGATCTGCCGCCGCTGGCGCCGCCGCCGCCGCCACCTCGTGTCGTCACGCCACCCGACGCCAACGAACAGCCGCCCGCACCGGCCCCGGAACCGGAGCGCAAGCCGGCTCGCCGCGTGCCGGCCCGGAACGAGGGCGCTCAAGCCCCGCCCAAGCAGGAACCGCCCAAGACGCCACCCCCGGTGACTGCGACGCCTCCTCCGCGCGAAGACACGCCGCCGACCACGCTGCAGACGACGCCGCTGGCCTCGCAGGTCGAAATGGAGCGGAAAGCGCGCGGCCTGCTCGCCCAGGCGAAGAAGGACCTCGGCAATGTCAAGCCGGGCTCGCTGAACAGCGACGGCAAGGCCCAATACGACACGGCAAAGCGGTTCGTCGAACAGGCTGAGCAGGCGCTGAAGGAACAGAACTTCGTGCTGGCGGAGCGCCTGGCCGACAAGGCGGCGACGATTGCGGGCGTGCTCGTCGGTGGGTAACGGCCGGACTGGGGAGGTGGTACCCCCCTTGCTCTCGAGGGAAGTACTGCAACCGTCCTTTTTCCTCCGTCCCTTGGAAGAAAAAGGCCCCCTCGATTTTCCTTCCTCGAGACGAGGGAGGCCTCCGCGCCTCCCTCCCGCCGTTTCCCGTCACGGTCAACTGCCAACGTGCTCCAAGGTTACCCACGAGTAACAGCCGTGACATTGGCGAAAATAACGCGAAAACAGGCAAATTCTTCGATTTTGTCTACCTATTGCGCCTGCCCTAAAGTTGGAACACAATATGTTGGGTATCGGCCTTGACAAAGCTGATCTGAGGGGCGCATAGTGACCACCTTCGAGTCGAAATGGTGGACGCTATCGTGCGCCCGTCGGCGTCCTCGGTATCCTGGGATCCGACTGCCAGCCGGAGTCTTCGGTGAAACCCATTTGCACGAACCTGACGGCCGCCCCGGCGGGCGGCATCGAACCGATAGGAGCGGTGGAGGCGTCCGTCGCCGGGGGTGAGCGCGTACCGCTCGGCGCATCGGAGGAGAGCATGCAGACAGGCGTAACGCAGGATGCTGCAAGTGTCGGGCGAGAGACGCTTCAGAACAGCGTAACGCAGGATGCTGCAGGTCAGGGGCAGGAGCCGGCGCAGGGCGCGGTCGCCCCGGCGCCGCGTGCCGGCAGGAAGGAGTCGGGCACCGGCGCGGGGCTCGTCTACGAACGGTTCTTCACGCAGCCCGGGCGCGACCCGTTCGACGAGGTCGAGTGGGAACTGCGCACGGCGGTCATCAGCAGCGACCGGGGTGAAGTCGTCTTCCGGCAGCCCGACGTCGAGATCCCGAAGTTCTGGTCGCAGCAGGCGACCAACATCGTGGTGTCGAAGTACTTCCGCGGGCCGCTGAACCCGACCTCGCCCGGGCAGCGCGAGTCGAGCGTGCGGCAGCTGATAGGCCGCGTCGTGACGACGATGGGCAAGTGGGCGCGCGCGCGGAAGTACTTCGCCGGCGAAGAGGACGCGCAGGCGTTCACCGACGATCTGAAGTACCTCCTCCTGCACCAGAAGGCGTCGTTCAACAGCCCCGTGTGGTTCAACTGCGGCGTCGAGGCGAAGCCGCAGTGCTCGGCCTGCTTCATCAACTCGGTCGCCGACACGCTCGATTCGATCCTCGGGCTGGCGAAGACCGAGGGGATGCTGTTCAAGTTCGGGTCGGGCACCGGGACGAACTTCTCGTCGCTGCGCTCCTCGAAGGAATCGCTCGCCGGGGGCGGCACGGCGTCGGGGCCGGTGTCGTTCATGAAGGGCTACGACGCGTTTGCGGGCGTCATCAAGTCGGGCGGCAAGACGCGGCGGGCCGCCAAGATGGTGATCCTCAACGTCGAGCACCCGGACATCGAGGACTTCATCAACTGCAAGGTGCAGGAGGAGAAGAAGGCCTGGGCGCTCATCGATGCCGGCTACGACGGCTCGTTCACCGGGACCGCGTACTCCTCGGTGTTCTTCCAGAACTCGAACAACAGCGTGCGCGTGTCCGATGACTTCATGCGGGCGGTGCTCGATGGCGGCGAGTGGCAGACGCGGGCGGTGACCGATCGCAACCGCGTGATGGGCACCTACAAGGCCGCCGACCTGATGCGGCAGATCACCGAGGCGACCCATGTGTGCGGCGATCCCGGCATGCAGTTCGACACGACGGTCAACGAGTGGCACACGTGCCCCGCGAGCGGCCGCATCAACGCGTCGAACCCGTGCTCGGAGTTCATGTTCCTGGACGATTCGGCGTGCAACCTGGCGTCGCTCAACCTGATGACGTTCGTCGACGATCAGGGGGAGTTCGATCCGATCGCGTTTCGCGCCGCCGTTCGCACGCTCATCACGGCCCAGGAGATCGTGGTGGACGACTCGAGCTACCCGACCGCGGCCATCGCGAAGAACAGCCACGCGTTCCGGCCGCTCGGGCTCGGCTATGCGAACCTCGGCGCCCTGCTGATGTCGCGCGGCCTGCCCTACGACAGCGAGGCGGGCCGCGACTACGCGGCGGCCATTACCGCGCTGATGACCGGCGAGGCGTACGCGCAGTCGGCGCGCGTGTCGCGCGACAATGGCGGGCCGTTCGCGGGGTTCCCTCAGAACCGCGAGCCCTTCCTGCGCGTGATGCGCAAGCACCGGGACGCGCTGAAGGGAATCAACGCGGCGCACGTACCCGCCGACCTCCTGCGGCAGGCGTGCGAGTCGTGGGACCAGGCGATCGCGCTCGGCGAACAGCACGGCTACCGCAACGCGCAGGCCACCGTCCTGGCGCCGACCGGGACGATCGGCTTCATGATGGACTGCGACACGACCGGGATCGAGCCGGACATCGCGCTGGTGAAGTACAAGCGGCTGGTCGACGGCGGCGTGATGAAGATCGTCAACCAGACGGTGCCGGCGGCCCTCGCGCGCCTCGGCTACAGCGAGGCGCAGGTCCGGGCCATCGTCGCCTACATCGACGAGCACGAGACGATCGAAGGGGCGCCGCAGATCCGGGAGCGCGACCTCCCGGTGTTCGACTGCGCGTTCAAGCCGGCGCGCGGCGGGCGGTCGATTCACTACATGGGCCATATCAAGATGATGGGCGCGGTGCAGCCGTTCATCTCGGGCGCCATCTCCAAGACCGTCAACGTGCCGAAGGATGCCACGGTCGACGACATCTGCCAGGCCTACATCGAGGCCTGGCGCCTGGGCGTGAAGGCGATATCGATCTACCGCGACGGCAGCAAGCGGACGCAGCCGCTGAACACCTCGAGGGAAAAGCGGGCGGCGGCCGAGGCGGACGTCGAGAAGGTGCTCGGGCGCCAGCCGATCCGCCGCAAGCTGCCCGACGAACGGCGCGCCATCACGCACAAGTTCGAGATCGCGGGCCACGAGGGCTACATCACCGTCGGGCTGTACGAGGACGGCACGCCAGGCGAGATCTTCCTCGTGATGGCGAAGGAAGGATCCACGATCTCGGGCTTCGCAGACGCGTTCGCGCAGGCGGTTTCCTACGCGCTGCAGTACGGCGTGCCGTTGCAGGTGCTCGTGGACAAGTTCAGCCACGTCCGGTTCGAGCCGTCCGGGATGACGCACAACCCCCAGGTGCGCTTCGCCAAGTCGATCGTCGATTACGTATTCCGCTGGATGGCGACGAAGTTCCTGTCGCAGGAAGAGCAGTTCTGGGCGGGCGTCAACAAGCCCGAGGGCCACGCCGAGCGGGCGAGGGAATGGCCGGAACAGCTGAAGCTGTCGCCGCTCGCCACCGAGACGGCCGAGCGTCCGGCGGCGTCGGCGTACGCGGCGATCCAGAACCAGGAGGACGCGCCGCCGTGCGCCGTGTGCGGCGCGATCATGGTGCGCAGCGGCAGCTGCTACAAGTGCGTCAACTGCGGCAGCACGAGCGGATGTGCGTAGGGCACAGGAACAGGTCGTCCGAAGTCCGAAGGTCCGAGGTCCGAAGGTCTGACTGCGGGCCTCCGGACGTCCGGACGTCGACCTGCACCCGGTCTACGGCCTGCTCGTCCCGGTTGGGTCCTGCCTTGCCACGCGCCCGCCGAGATACGCGAACACCACCAGCAGCACCGCCAATCCGCCCCGGACGAGCTGCGGCGTCACGGCCAGCGCACCGGCCAGGTGCACGTCGCTGTGGACCGAGAGCGCCTGCAGCCCGAGCAGCGCGCCGACGGCCAAGGCCAGTCCGCCCGGAATGAGGACGCGGACGAAGGCGGCCGCGAGGACCAGCAACAGCCCGAATGCCGCCAGAGCGAGATCCGCCACGACCTCCATCCGCGACCTGGAGAGCACGTCGATGACGGCTGCGACGATCGAATAGAGGCCGTAAGCCGCCATTCCCAGCGTCGCTGCCGTCAGCATCATTTCACGTCCTCATCCGCAGATTACCCCGATCGCCGGCACGATCCCAACCCTGGTGGCCCACCGCCTGATTACGCCGGCATTCGGTGCGTCGCCGTAATCAGGCGATGGACCACTGGACACCGCATCACCGAGGTCGGCCGGCTCCGCTCGGGCGTGATCACGGTTTTCCGCAGATTACGCCGATTTACGCAGATTGAGCGCGTCGCTGTGCTTCGATTGGCGGACCGCGAAGCGGTCTCGCCTGCGACGTGGGTGGGGCAGCCGTTTACGAAAGCGGCTTGATCGTCGCGCTCTCGTAAACGGCT
>Ga0315282_10006933_pt1 | contig 18763 bp, 12 predicted proteins | sample YL17G07_20_MG_FD_203693 | JGI IMG/M metagenome (GOLD analysis project Ga0315282, IMG submission 203693) | Sediment microbial communities from Yellowstone Lake, YNP, Wyoming, USA - YL17G07_20 | ecosystem: Environmental > Aquatic > Freshwater > Lake > Sediment | place: USA: Wyoming | collected...
TCGCTCCATAAATAATTAAATAACACTAAATTAGAATTTTATAAAGCACATTCTGGATAGACAGATAATGGCCCTTTGGGTGAGTATCCTGTCGATATGACCGCTCTCCCAATTACACCACAGCCCCTCTTCTTAATAATACCTCCTCTTTTTTAACCAAAGTCAGGAATAAACGGGCTGTTGCTCAAACGGCCTTTTAAAAAAATCTGGAGCCTAAAACGTTAGCTCTGGACGTATTCAATACGGATGAGACCTGCTGGCATGATTCGGTTGATCTCATTGATCAGCAAGCCTTTCATCCTATCTGAAACAGATCTTATTACCCTCGGGAGGGTTCCTTTTGCCTGATTTACCACTACCGAGAGACTTTTCTTCGGCTTATGCCCGTACTTCAGCAGGACCTGAATATTCTGAATGGCAGAAATCAAATATTCCTGTATCTGAACTCGCCAAAGTCCCCGCCATCGTGCCTGGTCATAACCATACCGCGTGCCTCTCGCAAAGGATCGCTCCATCAGATGCTGCCTCGTCTTGATGTCTCGCTTCGCTTTGGCTAAACGACTCGCCTCACGCATCTTATCCAGGTGCTCTTGCCTCAAATGACGCTTGATCGTTCGGCCAGACTTGTTCTTGGTACATTGTTCTCTTAAATGACACGTAGCACAAACCTTCCTGGAGGCAGCATAATCTCTACTCTGCCGATTGGTGTGCAAGGATCTCGGTTTCAAAAGCTGCCCCGCCGGACAACGATAGGTGTCGCTTTCTAAGTCGTACTCAAACCGCTCCTCAGAGAAAATCTTAAGTTTCTCTGTACGCTTCACGGAGGATTCCCTTAAATCCGGCATATGAGCTTGCACCCCTAAGTCATAGCAGGCCAGGAAGTTGTCGATGGTACCATATTTGCTGTCCGCAACAGCCGTGTCAGCACTTATCCCTGTATTGGAATGATGACGCTCAAGCAAAGGAACCACCAGATGGGCTTCATTCACATCTCCAGCGGTCGTCTCTGTCGCCGTGATGATCTCGCTCCCCGCATCAACTGCTCGATGAACTTGATAAGAAAGCTTCGGCTTACCCCGGTTCACAATCGCGGCATCAGGATCAGTGGTTGACATATAACGACTGTTCTTCTTGACGTCCCTCCTGCTGGAAGAGTCTGTACTCTCCCGAACCTCTTCTAAACGAGCCTCCAACTTCTTATAATTGTCCCGTAAATGAATCCTCAGAGATTGAGTATCTATCACGGAATGATTCGATGCATCCGCATCCACCAAACTGGAATCCATAAAGATTTTACTGCCATCCACCAAACCCGCTTCCACACATTGCCAAACGATGCGCTCAAAGAAATTCCTAAAGGCCTCCACCCCCCAACGCGCCCGAGCCTTGCTCAAAACACTATGATCAGCAACCTCACTGTCCAAATCGTACCCTAAAAACCATAGCCAATCTAACCGCATGGGAATCGTCTCCATCAACTCTCGCTCGGAACGAACATTATACAGAATCAATAGAAGTATCATCTTCAAGATTACAGGAGGCGGAATGGAAACGTTGCCATTATCCCCATAGGTGTCTCTGACCTCCGCATAGATGAAGTCAAAATCAATCTTCTCTTGAATCTTTCTCAGTAGATGATCCTTGGGGACTCTTTGCTCGAGGTTAATCTGATGATAAAAAAGCTTCGGCTCAAAACCTGGTTGATAACCCATCATGGCAAGACTCCTTAATTGTTGTCTTTACCATCCTTATACCTCAAACCCAAAACCATTGCAAGGATTATTTGGGCAACAGCCCGAATAGACCTGACCCCAATTCTTTTTTCTTAAGTCGGGAGAACAAAAACTTTTCAAGTTCCTTGGTATTTGAAAAGTTCGGTTTCAACGCCTTCCACCTCTGATTATTCGATCTTTATTTTATCTTTTAAGCCCAAATCTTCCAGAATTTGGCGGAGGTCGGATTCGATACTTCGCGCCGATTCAGAATTTACAGTAACTGAAAAATCAACTCCGATTTTAAGGTCTGAACCTGATTTTAGTTTGGGAATAATCTTTGTTCCAAGCCGATTCCAAATCTCAGGTGGTACAGTACCAACCAAGCGAAGTGTTCTGGTTTGAATGCCGGGGCTTGGTGCTTGAGCTTTTTCAGGTTCTTTGATCCCCTCGGACGCTGGTTGAGTAACTGGGCTGACCACAGCCCTAGACTCCCCCTTGCCTGCAGCCTTAAGAGTTTTTGCTTTGGCCTTTGTTAACAGAAAAACACCAGCGTCAAACGTAATTTCATCCAAAGAAATTGGTTCTTCAAACCAGGTCCGCTCATAAGTGCCATCTGGTTTTTGGCCGGATGCAAGGCCCAAGTCACCTTTACCAACAAATTCGACGATCTTATTCCGTAAAGTTGTATCTGGATCTAATAACCTGGTTAGTGCACCGTTTAGAAAACTCTGCCGTAGGCTTGCAAGCGTCCATGCGCCAGATTCCTTTAGCGCGGGAGGCCAGTTCCGCTCTATATAACCAGCTCCCACGGATTCATTTAGGAGCGCCTGTGACTTTAAGGCTGTGATCACTCTTCCACAAAGTGTCTCCCCACTGCTTGCATGGCCTGCACCGAGGTCGATAGGCTTGAGACCGTCATCTGCTCGGCTATCAAAAATAACTGCAAAACGATAGCAACCCCAGACTTCATCTTTGGCATCCTCTTCAGCATCTTTGACTTTGCTCTGTATATCTGCACGGTCTGCTCGGTCAAAATCAGCTCCCAAAGTTCCCTCAGTGACTTCAGTGAAAACCCGTTTCCATGCAAGCCACAGCTCCACCTTGTCTCTAAGATCACGTCCTGGTTTCTTTAAGCACCATATAAGCGATCCCGGATAGAGTCGAGGAGATTTCCCGTGCTGCTTAGTCCATTCGGCAATTTGTTGCCGAAGCGGCCCAGTTCCAGTCCACTCTAACTCTGCGTCCATTAAAACAAGGGTCAGTTTAGGAGAGTCTTGAATAACAGAGCCATCCTTTGGAAAGGGTACGAAGGGAATGCTTACGCCTCTTTCGAACTCTTTTTTCACGAGGCTCTTCATAGTCGGTTTGATCTCTTCATCTTCATCAAGAGAAGCACGCCGGTCGTTAACTGCTTTTCGGATCGTTGCCTTATGATAGATTCTAAACCCATCTGAGCCTACGCGGCTAATAAAGAAAGCTTTTGACTCAAGGGCATAGGCTGCATTGTCGATGGATGTTGTGTCAAGTTCTGGTTCTCCTAAGGCGAAGCGTAACTCCGGAAGGTGAGCTAATTTCTCCACTTGACCTCCAGAGGATTCAAAAAGGATTGTGGTGGCTACCCTACAATGGATATCTCTTAAGGGCCCCTTCGTATCTGCATCGAGTGCTCGGGCATGGGATTGCGGCCCCGAAATATCCGCGTCAATCGCAGGAACGAGCCTTGGCTCACCAAGTTGACTTAGAACTACACCTCGAAATGCAGGTACATCCATCGGGGCTGAGCCAAGAGTAATAAGAGGTTCGCGCCTCGCTTTCTTATAACCTTCTGGATATGCGATAGATATCCACTGAGCGAGCATGGCCAGAGTTCCGCGTGTCTGTTGGTATTGAGGAAGGACCTGCCATTTTCTTTGAAAGACGGATAGCGTAGAAGGATGAAATGGATAACAGGCCTCAAACCGTTTTTGAAGATATTCCCGTGCCTTTGCCTCTGTTGTAGCTGTGTCTACTGCTGTCCATTCAGGCGGAAGCTGTGCTCTTCGCTCAAAGCACCAATCGGCAAAAGTTTTCGCCACATTTTTCCGTGTACGCTCGTTTCCCAAATCCTCAAAAAGTCGGCGCCGAACTACCTCGCTAATTTCTGCCTCATCATTTGAAATAAGGTTCTTAGCCACTCGATTCACTTCTTTGACTACAATATCCTGCCATCTTAAATCCCAGTCGCTCATCTCCGGCTTGCTCTGTGGTAAACTTATCATTGCAGCGCTTCCTGTTGTCCCAGTCAAAGTTCTTACAAGGTTTGCAAGGAAATCCCGGAAGGACTCGGCTTTATCACGATGACGGCTCAGGAAGTTAAGAACCTCATCACAGAGAATTAGTATATGTCCACCTGCTGTATCGATGAGCTTTCGGAGATTATTCGTCCCTGGCGCTTTTGTCTTTGCCTCGGGTCCTAATGCGGTAATCCCATCATCACCCGCAAGCTGGCGAGCGATGTCAATCCATGGGGTTTCAGCCCCTGCGGAAGGATCCCACGCATTCCCTACAAATACCGCCACACGAGCGATCGGGATTTCTGGAAGACCAGTCTCTTGAAGAAGCTTATTCAGTTCTTCAATCTTTCTTGCCTTGTCCCTATTTTGAATTAAGTGATAAAGGGCTGTCAGTGTATGGGTCTTACCACCCCCGAATTGGGTGATGAGTGCAAGAATAGGAGCTGTATTCTCGGTTTTACCGGCCAATCGGCGAAGAACCATGCCAATATGTTCATTAAGGGCCCGCGTGAAGCAAGTTCGAGAAAAGAACAGTTTTGGCTCCCGGTAGTCTTCAGGGGCCGTCCCAGCAATAACTTGTTCAAGGGCGATGGCAAACTCATCCGGGTTGAACGACCGACCTTCTCTAACTTCTTTTCTTGGTGTTGCTATCTTGTACCAAGGCTCCATTCCTATACTCCTCTATTCAACAATCGTTTTATCTCCTCCACAAAAGCTTGGCTTTGTTCGATGATTTCCTTCACCTGCTCCGATTCAAATTCAACGAGCGGGCGATAATCTGCTTTTTGACGATTATCATAGAGCCAATCGTAGTGTTTTCCCCATTTTCGGTCTATTTTCTGCATACGGATAAAATCCCTGTGGAGGGCAGAACGGACCTCCTTATGCTTACGAAACGCCTTACCACTTTTCAATAAAACCGATGAGAATGCATGAAAGCAGGCAAAATAAGCGTCTCTAACCGCATTTACATACCTTCCCGCCAAAAAATTCTCCTGCGCCGATGCAATATCTTGATTTGCCTTTTCGAACCAATAATCGATGATCGCTTGCTGGCTCATGAGACAATGGCCCCTTCTTCCATAATTTCTCTATAAATCGGAAATTCCTTGAACATCCCCCCCTCCCATTCCTCTAAGGAGGCAAACAGGGGACTAAAAATCACATCAAATTTTATCCCAACGTCGAACAGGGCTTCGACAATCGCCTTCTCCTCTCGCCAATGAAGTGGTTGAGATGTAATCAGAAGCAAATCAATGTCTGAATATTTACTGGAATCCCCCCTTGACTTGGAACCAAATAGTATGACCCTTTCGACGGAAAATTGGTTCTTGAGCAGCCCGACAGCAGCATTCATAGCCTCCTGTTCTCGTTTGATAAGAGGTACATTGTCCAAACTTTTCATACTGTTTCTCCTTAATCCCCCTCACCCCCCTTTAGCAAAGGGGGGGTTGGGGGGATTTGGATTATGTTCTTGGCATTGCTAATAGCATGGCATCCAGCAGGCGCTTTTCCTCACTAACTTTAGGATATAACGCTGAAAGAGCATTGGCAAGCCTTAAAAAATCAGAACCACGATCTTGTTCGGCTTTTAGGAGAGCACGCAAAGCATTGGTTCGTCCATTGGCCTGAAGAAGCATCGCTGCATGAATGCGATCGAGGGTTGTTGCTTCTTGCTTAGCTCTAAGTGCTTCGTCAGAAACAGCGCCCATGGCCTTCTTCTTGCGTCCCCTATGTCCTTTGATTTCTGGAGCTGAACCTCTTTCACCCTCAGGGAAAAGCTTCAGTTGTAAAGAAACTTCGGGGCTTCTTTCAAACCGGTCCGCAAATGCTTGTGCATTCTCTTCACCAAAGAGTTGCTTGGCTCGATCCTTAACTGAAAGTAAACGGACTACGCCTTTCTCAGTTTCAATGATCCTGCCTTCCCATTCAGGAAGATGAATACCAAGAGGTTGTGCGAAGCGGCGTACTACATCAAAAATTAAACTATACCCTTGCTTCTTTTTCTTAGGCGATTCTTCCTCCTCATCCTCCCCTATGTCTTCATCATTCTTTTCCTTTTCTCTGGCTCCATTACCATTCGTGCTCTGAAGTGTCCAGAGAAATAGCGCAGTGAGACGTGCATCTTCTTCTAAAGCACCAGCAGTACTGTTCCTTGCCCGGGCTTCGGGTGTTCCTAAGACTTGCTCAAGGGCAGTCCGACCTACCACTTCCCAGACATAGGCTAAGAAACCTTTACGATGGGGCTCCGTGGCCTCTGGATCACCGCCTAATGGAATTTCTCGTTCTTCAGCATCAACGACTTTTGAGTAACGGCTATAAATCTCCAAAGCTGGCCCAATACATGCAAAAACAAGATCAGCACCCCGAATGCCTTCCGATTGAAGCCGCTCCATCCAGTCCCCTACCCGTTTGGGTAATTCGCGGAGCAGATCTCCCCAATCTCCCATTGGCGAATTTTCTGGCCGAGGACGACAAATGAGATGAACACTTGTAGCAAGTGCAGCCGAATCGCGGGCACGCATTCTAGCGCTACGTTCTGTTGCAATTGGCCATGAACCCGTTATTACCCATCCCCCTTTGATAATACCCGAAAGCAACGCTTCCCAACCCTCTGTTGTCTTATGAGCGAACACTACACAACCGATCCCATCGTCACGAAGAACACGTCGTCCCTCAGAGAAGGCTTTAGCCATCATCTCTTCGAAAAAAGATTTTCCTTTAGGATGGCCGTCTAACAATTTAGCCTCATCTTCGACAATTTCACGAGTCTTTGGGGTAAGTGAATTTTGGGGGTCAAAGGGATCCCGAAGTAGAGGATGTCCGGGCAACGCTCGCTTGAGCCAAACAAAAAAGAAGTCAGACAGGTCAGCATAGGGAACAGCATTATAATACGGAGGGTCAGTGAACCAAACGGCAGCAACTTCATCGGGCAAGGGATTACTACACGCGTCGGAAATATTTGGTAAAGTGGGTTGGGCACCAATTACGTAAGTCTTTTCAGCACTCATTGCTATGTTATCGATGGATTGATAGATTGAAGCACTCGACTCTGATAGAATATTGCTTTCACCAAAGTCCCAACCCATAGGGACAGCATTACCCTTAAAAAGCTGATTAGGGCATTCAACCCCGACACTCCAGTTTACCAGGCTATTACAACGATCTGCTAATTTGGTACAGGCCATCGATATAATCGGCTGAAGAACACCACCTATTTCAATATTTTTACCAATTAGGTTTGCCAAAGTCACAAATGCTAACTTTTGCCGAGCCGTGAAGAGATCCCCCCACTCCAACATCCCGTAACGTTGGACGCGGAATCCCAATGTACCAATAGGTGGTAATGGTTCATCTGGAATTGGTTTGAGATCGTTGTGGAGGGATTTGGTAGCCAATTCCTTTAGTCGATTAGTGGCCTTCCAAACCGCTTTGTAATCACGAACCTCTGGAAGTCGATAACACCGACCTTGTACCCCAGACTTCAGCGTTACCACTGCCAGAAGGCGGGCGCCGCCGGTTCGTTCTCCTTTTTCGTCGAAGACACTATCTGCTCCACCACGCTGGCCTGCAAGTTGTGCCCGCACGCGTTCGGGTGAAAGCACAGTCCCACAGCAATGGCATGTCGCGTTAGCTCGAGTGACCGTGCCGGCTGGTACTTCACTCTCATTTTTGGGTTCAAAGATTTCAAACTCAATAGAAGGTAAACTATGCTTTGCCTTTTGGATAACTTTATATCTTAACGCTCGCTTTCGATTGGTTTTTTTGCAAAGCCAAAACGATCGAATAAGAGGAATTTCTGCTCCACAATTCGGGGCTTCGCATCGCACCGTGCGGGCCCAAATGTAAGCGATCGGCTGTCCCCCATCGGGGTCAGACGGGTAGAACTCGGACAACTCCTTCTCTGCTGCTTCTTTAAATTCTTTCCCAATACGTCGAAGTTCTTCGCCAAGTTTGGGCCCACAGCGTGGAATATCTTCCAGTATAACTTTAAGGATCAGACAAGCCACTGGATTAAGGTCGCCTGCGAATGCTTCACATCCGAGGCGGAGCGCCTCGAGCGGAATTGAGCCCCCACCTGCAAAAGGGTCAACAACAAGAGGGGTTTCTTCTGGATGGGCAGCTTTTACTAAACCACGACCAACCTCTAAGTAAACTTGATTTGAAGAAAGATCCCAGTTGGAAAAATCCCCGATAAACCTCAAAAGCGCCTGTTGTAAATCTTTATCTTTTGACCCCACTTTTCCTTGAACTTTGGGCAAAAGTCCCCGTGCCTTATCTTTGAATTCTTCTGGACAGTGAGAATCACAAGGGTCAGGAAGAAGAAGCGCAAGCAGTACAGCTCGGCATGCTGCCAGTGGCCGCCGTGCCCACCAAAGGTGAAGTTGGTGAGGTGTCCCAAATCGCCGAGCCTTTTCAGCTAGTGAGTGCTTTCCAACCATAGCAATTGGAAAATCCACTTCAGCAAGGCGTTTACATTCTTTCGGGATCACTTGGTGTCCTCTATGGGTTCCGGCGCGTTTAGGGCGCGAGGGGCGGTTTCAATAGGCTGAATAAGAGGTATTTCTGCGCCCGATGCGGCTCCGAGATCCTTGAAGCGCCGTGCAGCCGGCAGGACCCGAGCCTCCATGGAACCTATAGCGCTGTTGTATGCAGTATTGGCCTTCTCCAGACCCCTCCCAATATCCATCAAATGCTCTGCGAGCGTTCTCATTCTCTCGTACAGTTGCTTCCCAAGATCACTGATTTCCTTTGCATTCTTGGCGATCTGTTCTTGGCGCCAGCCGTAAGCGACGGCTCGAAGGAGAGCGATCAGTGTGGTGGGCGTGGCTAACACAACGCGCTTCTCGATAGCGTCTTCCAACAGACGTCGGTCAACGTCAACAGCCGCTGCGAAAAACGACTCTCCAGGAATGAACATCACGACGAACTCTGGCGCTTTCTCAAACTGCTGCCAATAGTTCTTGCTCGCAAGATTTACCATATGTGAGCGTATTTGGGCTGCATGCTGAGCCAATGACTTGTTGCGCTGTTCCTCTTTGTCAGCGGTCACCGCTTCACGATACGCATCGAAAGTTGCCTTGGCATCGATAACAATTTCCCGTTCGCCTGGCAGATGAACGATTAGATCTGGGCGCAGACGGCCTTCTTCCGTTGTTACCGAGGCCTCCTTCGTAAAATCGATATGTTCCGACATCCCAGAAAGCTCAACCACGCGCTCCAGGGCAATCTGCCCCCAAGAACCGATGGTCTTCGGGGTCCGCAAAGCAGTAACAAGGTTCCCCGTCTCCTTCTGTAGCTGCTGTTGGGTTGTAGAAATAGCCTTCAACTGTTCCGTAAGCCCTGAGTAGGCTTCTTGTCTGTTCTTCTCGGTGGTACGGATGTGTTCTTCAAATTGCTTGAGGGAATCGGAGAGAGGCTTGACCAAACCCTGTATCGCCTCCTGCCGTTTGCCAAGATCACCTTTAGCTTCCGCGAGTACCTTATCAAATGTTTCCTTAGCTAACTTGAGAAACGCGGACGTACTATTGTCAAGGGTATCTCCGGCAACGGCCTTGAAGGTATCTGTAAGTTTACTCTTCGCTTCCTCAAGAAGTTTTCTTTCCTCTTCAAGCCTTTGAAATGTCTCCGCAAGTTGTGTTTCAGCCTTAACCCTTGCTCCATGTTCGCTTTCCAGTTTGGACCTGATTTTTTCGAAGTCTTCCGCAGCCTTCTGGCTCTGTGCCCGCAACTCGGCTATCATTCCGTCTAATCCAGAAGCCCGGCCCTCAGCAATATTTGCGCGACGCTCAACTTCTTCCAACCTTAGCGCCAGTTCCTTCCTCACGCGGTTGGCTGAGATCAACCAGGCCACAATTCCTCCGACTAATAAACCTCCTACAACACAAACGAAGTAGACCATTTTTATTTTCCCCCCCCTGTCTGCAAGGCGGTCTCAGAGATTAAATTTTCCTCTTCAGGAGTTCCCATTTGTCGAAACCCGCAGATTTTTTCTACTATTGCTTTCAGCGTCGCGCTTGTGTAACTTATAGCTGCTGCCTTTTCAATGACCCGGCGCAACGCAAACGGGTTCTTCAAGGCCTGCTCTTTTTTCATCCTGAATTCGCTTCGAGCTTCTTCGAAGAGCTCATCAAAGATGCTCGGGGATATCTCTTGTCGAAGCGAACACTCAAGATTGCAATCGAGACATGCATGTGTATTCCATACCCCTACGGGCCAGTCTTCTTCAGCCGCACCAACGAGCCGCAGTAGTCTTTTATTCTCATCAGGATTCGGATCTTGGGCATTCTTGTCGTTGTCCCATATAAGGTAAGTTTTGATGCCAAGAGTCTGGAAAACAACAGCGGGGCGATCCAAGTTATTCTTGCTCATACATGGAACCACACAGATGCCCATGGACTCAAGATCGTATCCTATTGAATTGGCAGTTGCTAATATTGCCGCGCGATCGCCCTCACCCTCGACCAATACGACCACCTCCGAAAAGAATCCTTCATTCATCCAAGGTGTCATGATTGCTTGTAGGCGTGGGCGCAGTGTTTCACCTGTGAATATCGGTTCGGGGCAGCCGGCCGCCTTCCAGAGTTGTCCAGCAACCTCGTCAAGGGAGGCTTGATGAACTTTAGTGACTTTCGGCGATCCCTCAGGTCCCGAGACTTTTCTCAGCAAACGAACTTGATCAAAACGGTCAAGGCCAACGAAAAGCGGAGAATGGGTTCCATATATCACCTGTGTCCTCTCCGACACACCTGGGATCGTCCCCGACGCGAGTGCCAAGAGTACTCTAGCAAAATGTCGTTGCCGATTGGGATGCTGGTAGAGTTCAGGTTCCTCAATTCCCAAAATCAAATTTGGCGTCCTTGGTTTCTTTAAAGTCCCTACAGAACCAGAGTCGCCATTTTCAATTATTGTCGGGGCAGGTTTTCTGGCGAGCGCCAAATGTTGAAGCATGGTAAGGATGAAAGCTCGTTGGAGACCATGCCCTGACCTGACGACGGTTGCCGGATATCCATCTTCAATCAATTTTACCTCGGCTTTTGGCATGGGGATTTCAATCTCGCCACCTTTCTGCCACGATAAAGAGACTTTTGCATCAGGTACATAAGTTTGGAGAGTTTTGCACAACTGATCCTGAAGCTCACTCAGCTCAGTCAATTTCTCAGAGGCAAAGATATCCTCATACCTTGCCAGGGTTTCTTCTCTCAATGCCCGGATGTCGTTTCTTTCCGCGAGCGCACTGCGAACCACCAAATCCATGATTTGTGAGATAACAGTACCCTTTCCTTCGGAAGCATCATCAGCCGCATCTCGCACAGCGTGAATGGGTATAAAATGCGTGTACCTCCCGAGATAGCCTTGTGCCACCTCAGTGAATCCGAAGAACTGCCCTTCGTCTCGCCGTCGCTGGCATTCTTCTGGGTGTGCCGATTCCCATTTCCGCAACTCTTCTAAAGCGGCATCTTTGGACCTCACTGACGGCAAATCAGAGTATTGGGGATCTTCCCTCAAAGCGTTATAGGCAGCCGTGATCTCTCGGGCTCCTCCGAGCGTGCGAACCGACGCGAAGTCTGGATTTTGCAATAAAGAACCGTGAAGCTTCGCGCTAATTTTCCCGTCGGTCAGGGAAAAAACACGCACAACCGTTAATTCACCATTTTCCACGTATTTGTTGAAATGATCAATTTCCTCCTCATCAAGACCTGTGTATGTTATGGTAATCTCAATGTCTCTTGTTGAGTTCCCGGCATAGAAATCCTCAGCACTAAGCCTGGGATTAGTTGCATAGAACAATTCGAATGCACGCAGAAAAGAGGACTTTCCACAACCGTTCGGACCGACAAGAGCTGTCAAGGGTTCGCAATTAAGCGTCTCTTCAAGAATGCAGCAGAAATTCTGCACCCGAATGGATTTGATAATCATTTCATCCCCTTTTAGGTAATATACGCCGAACTTTGCTCATGAACCTGCACCCATGCGCTCCCACATCAAAAGGGTCAACGGGATTTAGGATATTAGTTGAATCGCAGCATCGACCTTCAGCCAATAATGATCAACCTTTTTGACCCGTTCGGCAGCGCTCAAACGCTGCTTCCATCGACAAGCTCAGGACACTGAGTCTATCGAAGTGCAGGGTGAACTTCATGCCATTCGAGGCGGGCTGGGTCTTTAATTGATTTCAAAAGAAGGGGCATGGCAACATTACCCTCTTCAAATCCCTCCGGCCGCCTCACCGACTCGGCGGCGTGATAAACAGTGCCTCCTTATTCGTCGGCACATCACCCTCACCCCCCTTCCTGCCTACCGGCAGGCAGGTGTTAAAGTGGGGAAGATTATCACCTTTCCTAAAACGGACATAAGTGACTCTCTGCGTCAATCTATTTTCCCAATCCCTTCAAGAACCTCTGGAAGGATGAGGTCTATAAATTCGGATGGAGTCACTATTTTAAATGAGTAATCGCCTGTCAACTTTAGTTTTTGAAAATGCTGTTTATCCCCTGTCACAACAAAGTCTGCCTTGCTTCGGATGGCTGAAACAAGAACTGGCACATCCTTATTCGCAATCTTATCAGAAAATTCTCTTAACTCTTCTGGTTGGGGCAAGGGGATGATTTTGAGATTCAACTTGGGAAGATATCTCTTATACACAGAGAGTATTCCAGGCATCTTCTTTTCTAAATTTCGTTCAATTTCAATAAGATTGAATCTCCCTGTTGAACCAACAAGAAAGGGAAGTTTAAGGGTTAATAAGTCGAGAATGGTGCGCGGAGATCCTTTATCAGAAAGGAGGCCAGAGAGGATGACATTTGAATCAAGGAAAACTCTAACGATTCTTTTTGCCATAGGTTTCTTGATATAGCCTCTCTCGTTCTTCTTGAAGGCCTTTCAGGAGATCTTCTTCAGAAAGACGTGAGGCTTTCAGTAATTTTCTTATCTCTCTTCTCGCTTCATCCAGCTCAAGCCTTCTGGGAGTTATAATGACAGAGTCGCCGACCGGAATGATTGAAACGACTTGCCCCTCTTCAAGATGACCCATGATCCTTATTTTTTTGGGAATGGTGAGTTGACCACGAGACTTGATTTCTGTAGTTAGTGGCTTCATGATCTGCATTTTAAGCCTCCCCTATTATATCTGAATTCAGAATATCAGAATTCTGAAAAGATTGCAACAGACAATAGTGGGCAGATTCGTTTTCCCCTTGCATATTTTTCAAATCCCCCCCGCCCCCCTTTGCTAAAGTGGGGTAAATCGCTACCTAATTCATTGGATATTGCCTATTTCCATGTCCACTTTTCAGGGTTCCATTTAAACTGGTCTCCAGATGAAAATGATTTTTCAGAGCAAGCTGGTTCAAGAAAGAATTCCAGATGATCGATCGCTTCATCAAAAGTCCTATAAGATTCAAGACGGCTTCTCTTTAGAAATGCTGTCCACTGGGTCTGTTTTTCTTTTGAAGATTTGAACTCCCTGGTAAAGATGGACCTTCGTTCCTCAATCGGAGTCCCTCTTCTATTAAAGGTCTTCACAATAGCACTGCGGAGGAGATGCATTTGGAAAGGCTGATGGGATGCAAGAAACAGGATATCATAAATATTTTTCATCCGGCTGGTTAAGATATTCAATTTGACGAGGGACTGAAATTTCTCCGCAATGGCTGATTCGCTGGAGTAAACCTTCAAACGTGGAGCAGGTTGGTCATCGAGCAATAAAGGGAATTCCATTTCAACCGGCCCTGCTACCAATACATCCCCAAAGGCAATATCAATCTGCAGCGTCTTTCTCGCCTTATCCAAACCCCCAAGAATCTTAACTCTTATACCCTCGTAATCTGCATCTTCCATGACGCTTTCGAGGCTGACACTCTCAGGGAAGAATCTAACCCCGTCTCTCACATCGACTCTGGCGATATCCTGAATCATGCCCTTTATCGTCCTCATGTCCTTTGATCTGGATCTAACCAGAAAATCAACGTCCTTCGTCGGCCGAAAGAACGGCATCTCATAGACAAGAAATAGTAAGGCACCTTTCAGGACAAAAGCCGAACGATAAGGTGAAATAGAAAGCCTATAGAGGAACCTTTCCTGAAAATACTGAAGAAGAATGGCATCAAAATCTCTTTTCGTTTCTTTTGCGATATTCGTAAGTCTTGCCCTGATGGATGCCCCTAAATTCTTTATTTCCCTTTTTTCCATCACCCACCCTTCCCTCATTGTTTAACAAGGGCTTTCAAATAGGGCATCATTACTGTTTTCACCTGGCAGATCCCGGCATATTTCCTTAGTTTATTGACATTTGCTTCCTTGCGGGAGAGATAGGTTTTAAGGCCCTCAAGGGCAAGGTCTTCCCCATATTTGTTACGGTAACGAAACATATCGCAGATGGTTTTCTCTTTGCTGTAAATCTTTATAGTGCAGTTGGGCACTTCAATCCGTTCAATCCCAGGCTTATAAAATCTTTCTCTAAAATAGAAAACCCTCAGCGGCGGGAAATCGATCTTAGGAACTTTGGCTGCGTTTGGAATGGCAACGTAGATCTCCGAAGGATTGAATGTAGTAAGATCGTAGAAGGCAAGAGCTGAGGCAAGACAGATCACACCGTCAGGGAGTGCCTTACAAACATCAATGATTTCCTGACTTATCGTACTACCAGACCCCTTCATTTTTGGAAGGGGAAGCACCATCTCTCCGACATTTGCAACTCGATAAAGGCTTGGTTTAACCTTGATGATCGCCCCCTCTTTTAGGAGGCGGGCGATATCCCGTGTCTGGAAGGAGGCGGCCTTAAGTTCTTTCATCAGAGCATATCCGCCATGTTTTCTGAAATAGGCAATAATTCTTTCCATATCAGTCGAATGAATCTTTTTTACTGTCAATATTATACATTGACAGAAAAATAGAATCAATCTGAATTTGACTCTGCCGATCTTCAATAAGGATAAGTCCACGAAATACAATCATTTCTCTCTGTCCCCGTATGGGATTGTCTCCTCTCTCACCTGCATCGGCTGGGTTACAGCATCTACAGACAAATAGTAATGATCCACTTTCTTAACTTCGTGCCATTGGAGGCGTGCAGGATCTTTAATTGGGTTTTGGAGCTGTGGCTCCTTCTTGCAGTTTGTTACTACATAGAGCCAATAGCAGTCACGACGATCCTCGGCGACTCTTTTTTCATTAGGTGTAAGCAAAACATTTCCAGCGGATTCACCAATTCCTTTAACCTCAATGAGCCGAAGCTCACCCGAATTTAGGTCTAAGCTCGTCAAGTCGTATCCAAAGTTCTTTTCATGAACGTCATGAACCTGACGACCTTTTTCTTTCTCATACTCCATAGCCACCTGCATCGCTGTTGCTTCGACTTCTGAATCGGGTTGCAGACGTCGAACCTCTGGAGACTTTCTCTCAGGATGCGGAAGAATAAGTACACTGGTTATTCGCTCAACCGACTGAAGAGAAAGGGCGCGCTGCCTATCCAATCCAAGGCGGCGTCTCTCTCGTCGTGATAGAAGATCTGAATGGCGGGTTTCTGCTTGGGCAAGACGTCCCTCAGCTCCAGGAGCTTTTCTTTCCACTTCTGAAGCCAACCTGCCAATCTCTTCATCAGCTTTCTGAAGAAGCTCAGTAAGTGACAATTCTACATGGGCTGCAATACGATCAATTTCAGATAGGCGCTCGGTACGGACTTCTTCTAAGAAAGGCATGAGACCATTTTCATTGAGCCACGCCGTGGCCTCTGGGAGAGATGCAATTGATGGAAGATTTTCTGGTAAATTAGTAGGGGAAAAATTTCCAAGTACGCTGGGCTCTTGCAAACGAGCCTCTCCACTGGCCGTCAGCTCCACTACAAAGAGACGTTCATGGATCACCTGACCAAGGCCGTCAACCACACGTGCTCGGTAGAAGTCCAGACGAGCCGGAGTATCATGTTGAAGAGAATAAAAACAGGCTCCCTTACCAAAAGTTCCCTGTGCCAGGATAAAGGCATGACGGCGCAGAGCTTCAAAGAGTGGATGACCAGGCGTGACCCATTCCAGATTGTTCGTTTCGGCAGTATCACGATCGGTTGAAAATCGCGGATACTTTGTAACCAGTGGCGGAAGCTTCCAGTCAGTCTGGCTTTCGTAGTTCCTTAGTATCGTTGGCGTTCTCCCCGGATCAAAAGTGTGCGGAAGAGAAGAGTGGGTCTTTAGGGCAAAGTCTATATAATCTGCAGATTCGCACATAAAACGAGCAATTGTTTCGGGTACCACACGGCGTTCCTGGGCTCTGGCGCGGCGTTCGACGAGCATCTCAAGGTTCAGCTTTTTCGATGCGAGGCCTTCAAGAGCATTCTGACAGATGGCCCTGAATTGTTTCTCATCAACATTCTTAAGGAGTCGGTCCTCCAGGTCTGCATCTCCTAAGCGTCCGGCATAATAATCACGAAGAACTCGTTCGATGTGGGCTGCAGGAAGAATTTCTCCGACCACATTGAAAACTGCATCGTCGTCAAGGGCATCCCGGATCTCCTGAAGCTTTTCAAGAAGACGCTGAAGCACCTTACCCTCGATGGTGTTCGTTGCTACAAAGTTAAAAATTAGGCAATCACTCTTCTGGCCATAGCGATGAATACGACCCATTCGCTGTTCAAGTCGGTTCGGATTCCAGGGAATGTCATAATTAAAAAGAATGTGACAGCATTGAAGATTGATCCCCTCCCCAGCTGCCTCAGTAGCAACCAGGATCTGGATATCTCCATCTTTGAACTGTTGCTCAGTGTAAAGTCGGGTGCCGGGTTGATCTCGGAAACCAGATTTCATGCCTCCATGAATGCATCCGATCTTAAAGCCCCACTCTTTTAATCGACCCATTAGGTAGTCGAGTGTATCTTTGAACTCAGTGAAGAGGAGAAGCCTTTGCTCGGGGTGGTCGAAAAAGCCCTCTTGATGAAGAAGGTCTTTTAAACGGGATAACTTGGCTTCAGTGCCCGAATCCTCGACCAACTGGGCTTGCTCTGCAAGTTGCTTCAACTTATCGGTCTCTTCACGGATCTGTTCTTCGTTCGCAGCGAGAGTAATGGCGTCTAACATTTTCTCTAATTTTTCTCGTTCATAATCCTCCATCTCTTCAATCTCTTCTGGATCAGGAAGGTCGGGAGGAACCAAACTGATTATTTCGTGGGCACGCTTTAATCCCACTTCAAGCCTTTTAGCACGATTTTCTAAGGAGTGCTGCATGGCATAGGTGCTTGAGGCGAGCCGACGCTGATAAAGAGACATAAGGAAACCGACTGCGCGGGCACGGGGATCATCGCCCTGAGCGGCTGCTTTAGTGCTCTGTTGCTTCACGAAGCGAGTCACATCCCGATAGAGTTCGAATTCAGCGCCATCGATCTGGAAATCAATGGTATGAGTAATACGTTTGGTGAAAATCTTTTTCGCTACCCAGGTCCCATCAGATTGACGTTCTGGGAAGTAGACCATGGCTTCCTTTGTGCGTCGAAGATAAAAAGGAGCTCTTCGGCGATCCATAGCCTCTCTAATAGAACGAACATCGGCATAGGCGTCTTGATCGAGAAGTTGTAAGAAGAAGCTGAAATTAATCGGATCCCCCTTGTGAGGAGTTGCCGTGAGGAGGAGCAGGTGGTCACTTGTGTCACGAATCAATTCACCCAAACGGTAGCGTAAAGTTTTGTGCTCTGGGTCGGAGGCGGACATCCGATGAGCCTCATCAACGATCGTAAGGTCCCAACAGACCTGACGAAGTCCTGGCAGGATATCCGACCGCTTCGCAAGATCGAGGGAGGTAATAACATGCTTTTTCTCCATCCACTGGTTTATACCGAACTGGTCCCGAATATCGCCTCCTTTTAAAACCTCAAACTTCTCGTCAAACTTCTCTTTAATCTCCCGTTGCCATTGAAATGTGAGGTTTGCTGGACAGACAATTAAAATACGTTCAGCAAGTCCCCTCAGTTTCAGCTCACGGATGAGAAGTCCTGCCATGATGGTCTTCCCAGCTCCTGCATCATCAGCAAGTAGGAAACGGACACGGGCAACTTTAAGTAAATAGTCATAAACAGCCTCGAGCTGATGCGGAAGAGGATCTACTCGAGAAATTGATAGCCCAAAATAGGGATCGAATTCATAAGCAATCCCAAGTGAATAAGCCTGCAGGCCAAGTCGAAGGAGGCGGCCGTCACCGTCATAAGTAGAAGTAACATCAAAGATGGTTAGCGCTTCGAGTTGTTTAGAAGTTAATGTGACGCTGCGAAAACGCTCCGATTGTGTCCCTACAACCCCAATGACCCACGTATCCGGGCCGTCTTCCCGAACAGCCTCAACCCGCATCGGTTCATTAAAGAGCGTGCCTATAAGAATTTGGCCGGGTTTAATGATTTTTTCACTCACTCGTTTCCACCCTTCAATTCCTTAGGAGCACGCTCTTCCAGCCACAATTTACAGATATTTTTCCAACCTATCCTGCGCCATCTTCATAGAGCATAGCGTAAATACCCTACCGCGAAGCGTAAGTCGTAAGGCGTTAGGCGTAAGGTGTACAGAACCTCGCATAGCGAAGAGCGCATGGCGCATAGAGCATAGCGTAAATTTCTTATCGTAAGACGTGGGGCGCAAGTAGTGAGGCGTAAGGGGGAACCTAAGAAACATATTATGAATCCTCAAATCTGAATCCTTTCTCTTTCCTAACACCTAACTTTTCCTTTTCATCCTTAGAGTAGTCCCACGGAGTTTTTAAAAAAGATTTTCCTAATATTATTACCTCAATCCAGGTTTCAAA
>Ga0315282_10006934_pt1 | contig 18763 bp, 17 predicted proteins | sample YL17G07_20_MG_FD_203693 | JGI IMG/M metagenome (GOLD analysis project Ga0315282, IMG submission 203693) | Sediment microbial communities from Yellowstone Lake, YNP, Wyoming, USA - YL17G07_20 | ecosystem: Environmental > Aquatic > Freshwater > Lake > Sediment | place: USA: Wyoming | collected...
CGGTGCGGAAGGGCGCCCTCTCGGAGGGGACGAGCACGGCACCACCTGAGGAAAGGGTGACGGTGGAGATGCCGTCGGCCTGCTCTGCAAGCACCCCATCGAGCATGTTGGAGGCGCCCAGGAACCCCGCCACGAACTCGGTCATGGGGTTCTCGTAGACCTCCTCGGGGGGGCCGATCTGCTCGAAGCGCCCGTGGCGCATGACGGCCAGGCGGTTGGACATCGTCATCGCCTCCTCCTGGTCGTGCGTCACGTAGATGAAGGTGATCCCGACCTCCTCCTGGATCCTCTTCAGCTCCAGCTGCATCTGCTTACGTAACTTGAGGTCGAGGGCCCCCAGCGGCTCATCCAACAGGAGCACCTTGGGGGAGTTCACCAGGGCCCGGGCAAGGGCGATGCGCTGCTGCTGGCCGCCGGACATCTGGCCGGGGCGGCGCTTCTCGAAGCCTGCCATCTCCACCAGGGAAAGGGCCTCGTTCACGCGGCGGGTGACCTCGGGCTTGTCGACCTTCCTGCGCCTCAGCCCGAAGGCGACGTTGTCGAAGACGTCAAGGTGCGGGAACAGGGCATAGGACTGGAAGACGGTGTTCACGTCACGCTTGTAGGGGGGGAGGTCGGTCACGTCCCTACCGCCTAGGTAGACGGTCCCCCTGGTGGGCTCCTCGAAGCCCCCGATCATCCTCAGCGTCGTCGTCTTGCCGCAGCCCGAGGGGCCCAGGAGCGAGAAGAACTCCCCCTCGTTGATGTCGATCGAGATGTCGTCTACCGCGACGGTCTCCCCGAAATCCTTCGTGACCCTCTCGAGGCGCACATCGACGTTCGGCACAGCACTCCCCTCAGGTTCCCGAACGACGTTCGAGCACCGATTATGCATCATCGCCTGCCCGGAGGAACCCGGCCTTTCGACCGACCCGGGCCCTCGTTCAGGGCTCGTTCAGGCGCTGTCCTTCACCCGACCGGAGGTCGCATCGGCTGGCGCGCCTGCCGATGCGGCGCGACCCGACGGAGCTTCGCCGCTCAAGGCCACGCGCACTCCTTCACTGCCACGCGGCGAGGTGTCCCGGATCACTCGAGGCAGGACGGCCGCGATCAGCCCTGCCGCCACGATGGTGCCCCCGACCAGGAGCCGGCCGTTCAGGAACGCCACGGCAAGGGCACACCCCGAGATCAGCGCGCTCCACAGGTACATCAACAGCACAGCCTGCCGGTGCGAATGGCCGATGTCTAACAGACGATGGTGGATGTGCTCCTTGTCGGCGTGCAGGATCCCGACCCCCCGGCGCATCCGACGGACGATCGCCAGCACCACGTCGAGGATGGGAACCGCGAGCACGAGCAACGGCACGACGACGGGGATCGCGATGGCAGCCAGGTCTCCACCGGTCGGCCCGTACGCGTTGCGTCCGACGCCCGAGACCGTGGCGACGCCCATCACGAGCCCGAGCAGCATCGCACCCGAGTCGCCCATGAAGATCCTCGCCGGGTGCAAGTTCCACGGTAGGAAGCCGACAGCCGCCCCGGCCGCCACCGCCGAGAGTAGAGCCGCGGTCGTTGCTTCGCCGTTCGGACCCGGCCCCCAGTACATGTAGATGAAGAACGCGACCGCGCCGATCGTCACCATCCCGGAGGCCAGTCCGTCGAGCCCGTCGATGAGGTTCACGGCGTTCACGGTCGCCACGACCCACAGGACCGTCAGCGGAACCCCGAGGCTCGGGTCGAGCACGACCGTCCCGAGCCCGGGGACGTAGAAATAGAGGAGCTGCACCCCGTACAGCACGAGCAGTCCGGCGGCGAGCACCTGGCCCGCCAGCTTCCCCAGGGGCGAGACGCCGCGCGTGTCATCGAGGAAACCGACGACCACGATCACGAGCGCAGCGAGCAGCGCCGCGTCGGTGTCCGACGAGAGCTCGTGCAAGCCGGCAAGGAACGGGATCAAGTGCGAGACGCCTATCCCGACCGCGACGCCGAGGAAGATCGCGAGCCCCCCGGCCGTGGGCGTCGGCCTCGGGTGCACCTTGCGGTCCGAGGGCCGGTCGATCCATCCGAACCTGAGCGACAGGAGGCGCACTACGGGCGTTGCGACGAAGGATGTCGCCGCGGCCGCCAGGAAGACGAGCAGATAGGAGCCCACGCTTCCCGCATGGTACCCCCCGGCGGGGAGCGCGCTCGCCTCAGGAGGGGTAGGCGGGGAACCGCCCGACGAGATCTCCCACCCGCGCCCGGCACCGCGCGATCACGTCGTCGTCGGACGGCGCGTGGAGCACATCGCCGATGACGCCGGCGATCTCCTTCATCTCCGGTTCGTCCATGCCGAGCGTGGCCGGCCCCGGTGTGCCGACGCGGATCCCCGAGGGGTTGAGCGGCGGCATCGGGTCGAAGGGGATGCCGTTCTTGTTGAGGGTGACACCGACCCGGTCGCAGGCAAGCTCGGCGTCCCTCCCGCCGATGCCGACGGGCCGGAGGTCGGCGAGCACGAGGTGCGAGTCCGTTCCACCGGACACGATCCGGAGGCCTTCCTCGGCGAGGCCCTCCGCGAGCGCGCGCGCCGTGCGGACCGTTCGAGCCGCGTACTCACGGAACGCCGGCGTCATCGCCTCCTTGAGCGCGACCGCCTTCGCGGCGATCACGTTCTCGAGTGGTCCGCCCTGCATCATCGGGAACACGGCCCGGTCGATCGCCTTCGCGTGCTCTTCCCTGCACAGGATGACCGCTCCGCGCGGACCGCGGAGGGTCTTGTGCGTCGTGAACGTCACGACGTCGGCGTATGGAGTCGGGTTCGGGTAGGCGCCCCCGGCCGACAGCCCAATGAAGTGCGAGGCGTCGACCCACAGGATCGCGCCGATCTCGTCTGCGATCCGTCGGAACTCAGCGAAATCGATCACTCGCGGATACGCCGTGTAGCCCGTGAGGATGATCTTCGGCCGGCGTTGCCGTGCGAGGTCGGCGATGCGCTCCATGTCGAGCTGCTCGGTCTCGCGGTCCACCTCGTAGCCGACGAACCTGAACCACTTCCCGGAGACGTTCACAGGCGAGCCGTGCGTGAGGTGCCCGCCGTGCGCGAGCACGAGGGCGAGCACGGTGTCGTCGGAGTGCGGTTCGAGGAACGCGCCGAATACCGCCAGGTTGGCTTGCGCGCCGGCGTGTGGCTGCACGTTCGCGTGGTCCGCGCCGAACAACGCCTTCGCACGGTCGATCGCGAGCTGCTCCGTCACGTCGACGTACCGGCACCCGCCGTAGTACCGGCGACCGGGGTACCCCTCGGCGTACTTGTTGTTCATCGTCGAGGCGAGCGCGGCGAGCACCGCGGGGCTCGCGTAGTTCTCCGACGCCACCAACCGGATGGTGCTCCTCTCGCGCCGGAGCTCCGCGGCGAGGGCCTCGGCTACCTCCGGGTCCGTCTCGCGAAGGGCCTCCCAGCTCGCCGCGTGATCCCTCATGCCTCCCCCCGCTCGATCTCCGACATGCGCTCGACGCGTCGGAGGTGGCGACCGCCGTCGAAGGGGGTGACCAGCCACACGCGAAGGATCTCCTTCGCCAGCGCCGTAGCGACGACGCGAGCCCCGATGGCGAGGATGTTCGCGTCGTTGTGCGCACGCGACATGTGGGCCGTGAACAGATCGTTACATAGGGCGGCACGAACGCCGTGGATCTTGTTCGCGACCATCGCCTCGCCCTCCCCTGTGGCACCTAGCACGATCCCACGGTCGGCCCGCCCTTCCACGACCGCGCGAGCGGCGGCGGCGCAGAAGTCCGGGTAGTCCACCGGCTCGGTGGAGCCGGTCCCGAAGTCGAGCACCTCGTGCCCCTCCTCGACCAGACACGCCTTCAGATCCTCCTTGAGCGGATAGCCGGCGTGGTCACATCCCATCGCGATGCGCACGGTCACTCCCCTCGGTCTTGCCCGCGACTCGGGCCGGAGTCCTTCCGAACAGACCCTCCGCCAAGCGTTCGCACCACTCCTGAAGCTCCCACGCGATCGCGCGGAAGCTCTCGACCGGCTGCCCGAGGGGGTCGACGACGTCCTCCTCGTTCGGGTTGCCCTCGAACCCGTTGCGGCGCAGCTCATCCGCCTCGCATACGCGTGCGACCAGGCGCGCTTCCGGATCGCCGGCAACGGTCGCCGGCGGCAGTGCCTCGACCAGTCGAACGAGCTCCTTCAGCGTGAACGCCTTCCCGGCGATCTGTGGCATCGCGTCGGCGACCGCCTCACGGTGCTCGGTGGCCATCCCGATGACGAGGTTGGCCTCCTCGACATGGCTGGTGAGCAGACGCCGAGCGCGGTGGCCGGCGATGTCGACCCCGCGCTCCGCAGCCGCCGCGACCGCCTCCGGCATGGCTCCCGAGCCATCCCAACCCGCGGTTCCGGCCGAAGCGACGGACGGTGCCGCTTCGCCGAGGCGCGCCCGCAGGGCCGCGTCGAGGAAGCCCTGGGCGAGCGGCGAGCGGCAGACGTTACCGGTGCATACGACGAGGATCGGAGCCATGGGACCGGAGCCGGAGTCTAGCACCGGCACTTCTCGCGCCCGCCGACGGTTCGAGCGCTCAAGCGAGCGCCGCGAGGACGTCCACCTCGGCGACGGCCCCCTCGCGAAGCACCACGGGATCCCCGCGGGCCAGGTCGACGACCGTCGACGGTCTCCCCACCAGGGGCACTTCCTCGCACAGGTACACCGCAACCGCACCACCGAACACCCGCTCCAGCCCATCACACGTGACCGGCGTCGGCTCGCCCGTCCGGTTGGCGCTCGTGACGGCGAGCGGGCCCGTGCGCGCGAGCACCGCAAGCGCCAGCGGATGGTGCGGCATCCGAACGCCGATCGTCGACGCCTCCTCGCCGAGGCGCCAATCCGCGCTCGCGTCCGTGCGCGGAAGCACCAGCGTGAGCGGACCCGCCCAGAAGGCGGCCGCGAGCGCATCGGCCCGTCCATCGAAGACGGCTATCTCTCGTGCCGCGGACACCGAAGGGACGAGCACCGGCAACTCGAGCTCGCGCGGGCGGCCCTTCGCCTTGAAGAGCCTCGAGGTCGCCGTCGGATCGTCCGGGCGCGTCGCGATCCCGTACACCGTGTCCGTCGGGATGATCACGAGCTCGCCCACCAGCGCCGCCAGTACCGCATCCCCAACCGGATCGCTCACGGACGGTGACCGACGACCACGCGGTCCCGTCCCGCAAGGTCGAACTCCAGACGTACATCCGCGAACGAGCGCCCGAGCCCTTTGACCACGTCCTTCCCTTGCGAGGCCCCGATCTCCACGGCGAGCACGCCTCCGTCACGGAGCCATCGGAGCGCCCTATCGGCGAGGCGCTCGATGACGTCGATGCCGCCCACCAGCGCGAGCTCCGGATCAGCGCGGACCTCGACCGGGAGATCCTCGTACTCCTGGGGCGTGACGTACGGGGGATCGCTCACGACCAGGTCGACCCATCCGCGAAGGTCGGGCGGCAGCGGGTCGAACATATCGCCCTCGAACACCGCCACATCCAGACCGAGGTGCGCGGCGTTCGCTCTCGCGAGATCCACGGCTTCGGGCGAGATGTCGGTCGCGAACACGTTCGCATCGGGACGCTCGTCCTTGATCGACAGGGCGATCGCTCCCGTCCCGGTCCCCACGTCGACAACCACGGGGGCGTCGGTGTCGCCCAGCTCTCTCAGCGCGGCGCTCACCAGCGTCTCCGTCTCGGGACGCGGGATGAAGACACCGGGCCGCACCTCGAGCGTGATGCGGCGGAACGCCTGCTCACCGGTGAGGTGCTGCAGCGGGGTGCCTGCGCCTCGCTGGCGGAGAGCGCGCCCGAACATCCGCTCCTCGCTCGCGCCGAGCCGATCGGTCCGCGTGTAGAGGCCGGCGCGGTCCGTTCCGAGCACCGCCATCATCAGGACCTCGGCGGTCTCACGCGGGCTGTCGATGCCGTGTCGCTCGAGGTAGTCGCTCGCGTGCCGGAGCACTTCGGACGGTCGCATCGCGACGCTCCTCAGACCCCGCCTCCGCCGACGAGCTGCTGCGCCCGCTCGGCCGCGAGCAGCGCGTCGACGAACCCATCGATGTCACCTGCGAGGACATCCTGCAACCGGTGCAACGTGACCTTCACGCGGTGGTCGGTCACGCGGTTCTCCGGGAAGTTGTACGTGCGGATCTTCTCGGCTCGCTCCCCCGTGCCAACCTGGGAGCGTCGCACTTCCGCCTCTTTCTGCTGGGCATCCTCCTGCGCGCGCCGGAGCAGCCGTGCACGCAGGTAGCGCATCGCCTTCTCCTTGTTCTGGAGCTGTGAGCGCTCCTCCTGGCAGGCCACGATGATGCCGGTCGGCAGGTGCGTGATCCTCACAGCCGAGTCGGTCGTGTTCACACCCTGACCGCCGGGTCCGGTCGAGCGGTAGACGTCGATCTTCAGATCCTCGGGTCGGAGCTCGACCTCAACCTCTCCTGCCTCCGGCAGGACCGCGATGGTCGCCGTCGAGGTGTGGATGCGGCCGGCCGACTCGGTGACCGGCACGCGCTGCACGCGGTGGACACCCGACTCGTGCTTCAGCCTCGAGTAGGCCCCCTTGCCGCGGACCTCGAGCACGACCTCCTTGAAGCCGCCGAGATCCGACGGCGACGCGTAGAGCACGTCGGTCTTCCACCTATGCCGCTCGGCGTAGTGGCGGTAGAGCTCGAACAGCTCGCCAGCCCACAGGGCGGCCTCCTCGCCACCGGCGCCGGAGCGGATCTCGACGAGGACGTCCTTCCCATCGTTCGGGTCCTTCGGAACCAGCAGCTCTTCGAGGCGCGCCAGCAACTCCTCCGCCCTGCGCTCCGCGACCTCGGCCTCCTCGCGGAGGAACATGGCCATCTCGGCGTCGCGCTCTCCTTCGGCCATAGACCTGACCTCCTTGGCTTGGCGGAGAGCGTCCCTGTACTGGCGGTAGGGCGCGACGACTTCCTGCAGCTCGGCGAGGCTCTTGCCGAGCTGTCTCAAGCGATCGGGGTTCGAGGCGACCTCGGGAGAAGCCATCTCCACCGAGAGCCGCTCGTACCGCTCCTCGATCTCGTCCAGGCGCGACGTGAGGTCCATCGACCTCGATTATCCGAGATGGACGGCCGGGATGAACAGGTCGTGCCCGGGTGTGTGGGCCGCCCTACCCCTCGCCGTGCTCGCCAGCGTCGCCTTCGTCCTCGTCGCCCCAGTCGAGCTGAAGGGGCGGGATCTCAGGCATCGACAAGTCGATGGTCCCGGCCCCTCCCCACAGCTCCTCGTAGCGGGGGTCGATCATCGTGCGCGGGGACCCGTCACGCGGCTCCTCGGCCCGAAGCTCCCCCGCGAAGGCCGGCTCGGGCTCGTCGACGACGACCGCCTCGGGTTCCTTCGCCCGCGGCTCGATCGCGATCTCGAGGTCGTGCGCGACCGACAGCAGCCGTCCCTGCATGGCCGCGAGCTGGTCGACGAGATCCTCTCTGCGGGTGGCGAGCCCAGCGATGGCGCGGTCGGCGCGCTCGCGGGCCTCCCGCAGCACGCGCTCGCCCTCGGCCTTGGCTTCCTCGGCCCTGGACTGCGCATCGATCGTGATGCGGTCGGCGTCGGCGCGCACCTCGCGGAGGATGCGTTCGGCCTCCTCCCGCGCGTCCCGGCGGATGCGTTCGGCTTCCTCATCGGCGACGCGGATCAGACCGCCGACGCGGGCGGCGAGCTGCTCGTACGGGTCGGTCCTCGGCGCGGCGGCCGCGCGTACGGCGGCTTCAGCCTCGAGGCGCGCCTCGCGCACCAGAGACTCCATCTGTCCGACCTGGTCGGCGATCTTCTCGAGGTAGTCCCGAACCTGGTCGGGGTCGTAGCCGCGCCGGGTCGTCACGAACTCGCGACGGCGGATCTGCTCCGCACTCGCGAGGACCGGAAGATCCAGCTCCGTTGGGGACATGGGGAAGCCTCCTAGTCTCGGCCGAACCGCGGGACCGCCCCTGACATGCTAGGCGAGAGGGCCGCGATTTCAACGACCCGGAGGCTCAGGTCTCGGCGGCCTCCCGCCGCAGGACCTCGTTGAACGACGCGATCGCGACCTCGATCTGGTCGGGGTGAGGTGGCTTCGTCGTGATCTCCTGCAGCCAGAGGCCCGGGGCCATCAACGCGTGCATGAGCGCCGAGTCCTCGTAGCGCGCGCCCAGCCGCAGCAGTTCGTAGGCGAGCCCTGCGATGACCGGGATCGCCACGATCCGTGAGCCGACCCGCCACCACATGCCCGGGTTCCCGAACAGTGCGAACACGAAGATCGTGATGATCATCACGATCAGCAGGAAGTTGGTGCCGCAACGCACGTGCAGCGTCGAGTACCCGTCGACGTTCTCCGGCACGAGCGGTTCGTCGTGTTCGAAAGCAGCGATGGTCTTGTGCTCGGCACCGTGGTACTCGAACACCCGTCGGATCTCGGACGAGCGTCCGATCAGCAGCAAGTATCCGAGGAAGAGCGCGATGCGCGCTACGCCTTCCATCATGTTCACGAGGACACTCGAGCCGACGTGCTGCCCGACCCAGCGGAAGGCGACCGCCGGCGCCGCGATGAACACCCCGATGAAGACGACCATCGCGATCGTCATCGAGACACCCATCTGACGGGAGGTCAGCTGCTCTTCCTCGGGCGCCGCCTCGCGCGCGGACGCCGCGAGGGCCTTGAAGCCGATCGACAGCGCCTGACCTAGAGCGATGATCCCGCGCAGGAACGGTCCCGCGAAGATCGGATGGCGTTTCATGATCGAGTCGATGTCGTGCGATTCGATGTGCACGTTGCCGTCCGGCTTGCGCACCGCGAGCGCCCACACGTCGCGGCCGCGCATCATGACGCCCTCGACGACCGCCTGGCCGCCGTAGTAGTGCTGCTTCCGCGGCGCCTCGTCCGCCACGACGCGAGCTAGGCCTGCTGCCTCGGCTGCTGGCCGTAGCGCCGCTGGAATCGCTCGACGCGGCCGCCCGTATCGACCAGCTTCTGTTTGCCCGTGTAGAAGGGATGGCAGTTCGAGCAGATCTCGACCCGCAGCTCACGCTTCGTGGAACGCGTCTGGAACGTGTTCCCGCAGGAGCAGTGGACCGTCGCGATCACGTACTCGGGGTGGATATCTTGCCTCATGGCGTTCTCGTTCTCCCGTCGTGTCGGTGACATAGCCTACGACGCCGGTGCCTTGGCGATCTCCTTCAGGAACTGCTCGTTCGACTTGGTGACCCGGATCTTGTCGACGAGGAGCTCGAGGGCTGCCCCCGCCTCGAGCGCGTGGAGCACGCGACGCAGACGCCAAACGAGGGCGAGCTCCTCGGTCGGCATGAGCAGCTCCTCCTTGCGGGTACCGCTCGCCTCGACGTTGATGGCCGGGAAGATACGCTTCTCGGCGAGGACGCGGTCCAGCCGGAGCTCCATGTTCCCGGTGCCCTTGAACTCCTCGAAGATGACCTCGTCCATCCGAGATCCGGTCTCGACGAGCGCGCTCGCGATGATGGTCAACGAGCCACCCTCCTCGATGTTCCGCGCAGCGCCGAAGAACCGCTTCGGCGGATAGAGCGCCGTCGAGTCCACACCACCGGACAGGATCTTGCCGGAGGCCGGCGCCGCGAGGTTGTAGGCGCGCGCGAGCCGCGTGATCGAGTCCAGTAGGATGGCGACATCCTTGCCCATCTCGGCTAGGCGTTTGGCCCGCTCGAGCACGAGCTCGGTCACCTGGATGTGCTGGTCGGCCGGCCTGTCGAACGTCGAGTACACGACCTCCGCCGCCTCCACCGTGCGTTGCCAGTCCGTCACTTCCTCCGGCCTCTCGTCGACGAGGAGGATCATCACGTGCGTGTCTGGGCTGGAGGCGATGATCCCGTTGGCGATGTTCTTCAGCACCGTCGTCTTGCCGGCCTTCGGCGGCGAAACGACCATCCCACGCTGGCCCTTGCCGATGGGAGCAACCATGTCGATGATCCGCGCGGTCACGTCGGTCGGCGCGCCCTCGAGGCGGAACCGCGTGTGCGGGAACAATGGGGTGAGCTTCTCGAACTGCGGTCGCTGCTTCGCCGTCTCGGGGTCGAGACCGTTCACGGTATCGATCTGCAGCAGGGCGAAGTACTTCTCGTTGTCCCTAGGCTGCCGGACCTTCCCGGCAACGGTGTCGCCCTTCCGGAGCATGAAGCGACGAACCTGCGAGAGTGACACGTAGATGTCCTGTGGACCCGGTAGGTAGCCGGATGTCCGCAGGAACCCGTACCCCTCTGGGAGGACATCGAGCAGGCCGGTCGCGACCGGCGCGTTGGCGATCTCCTCCTCGCGCATCTCCATCTCGCGCTGCCGGCGCTCCTCGCGCTGCCGGCGGCGTTCCTCGCGCGACGGACGCCGTCGTCCGGCGTCCGGCCGCCCGCCCTCGAACCGCTCGCGACGCTCGCCCCCTGGCTCGGCCCCGCCGCGCTCACGCTCCGCCTCGCGCCCCGCGGGTTGGGCGCTCTCCATCTCACCGTTGCCCGACGTGCGCGTCTCGACAGCTGGTGGGGGCGTCTCGACCACGGCGATCGTCTCCGCCGTGACCCGGCGCTCGTCCGGATCGCTCTCCCCATCCGTGTGCGTGATGATGCGGTCGATCAGGTCGGCCTTCTTCAGGCGCTGATGTCCCTCGATGCCGAGGCCGGCCGCGATCGTGTGGAGCTCGGACGCGACCTTCCCCTCCAGCGTGCTCTTGTCCATCGTCTCGGATGCCACCTAGGCTCCCCCCTTCAGTTCCCGCTGAAGGGCCTCCCAATCCGACGCGAACTTCGCAAGTCCAACGTCGGTCAGCGGGTGCTTCACCAGTTTCACGAACACGTCGTACGGCATCGTCGCGATATCGGCCCCGGCGAGCGCCGCCTCCACCACGTGCATCGGATGGCGCAGCGACGCTGCGAGCACCTGCGTCTCGTAGCCTTGGATGTCGTAGATCTCACAGATCTGCCTCAGCGCGTACATGCCGTCGGAGGCAACGTCGTCGATCCGTCCGAGGAACGGCGAGACGATGTACGCGCCGATCTCAGCCGCGAGGATGGCCTGCGCCGGAGAGAACACGAGCGTGACGTTGATGCGGATGCCCTCCCCCGTGAGGCGCTTTCCGGCCTGGAGTCCGTCGGGGGTCATCGGCACCTTGATGACCGCATCCGGGCCCATCTTCGCGAGCTCGACACCCTGCTGGTACATAGCATCGGCTCCGGACTCCGTCGTCTCGAGCGAGATGTCACCCTCGACCTCCTCGAGGATCTCCTTCCAGACGCGGCCGGGATCCTGGTTCTCCCGACCGACGAGCGTGGGGTTCGTCGTGACGCCGGAGAGCACGCCCCATCGGTTGATCTCGCGTATCTCCTCGATGTTGGCGGTGTCGAGGAAGAGCCTCATGCCGTCCTTCCTTTCCTGATGTGCTTCCCGCCCACCGTGCCGGCCAGTGCCACACGCTCGGTCACCCGCTCCATCACGAGGTCGACGACCGCGGCCAGCGAGTGGTCGAAGTCGTAGTTGGGGATCACCGGGGTGCCGTGCGAGAGCGCCTGGCTCTTGATGTAGCGCTGGATGCGGCGGATCTCGTCGAAACACTGGAGGTACCGGACCGCCGGCCGAAGCGCGTGCTCGCTCGAGCGGGCGAGGAAGTGGCTGCGGTGCACGTCCTCGTCTTCCACGGTGATCACGAGCGGCACCGCCACCACGCGGTCGCTTCGGGACTCGAGCTCGAGGAACCCGGGCACGATATGTGCCCCCTCGATGATCATGCTCATGCCTTCGACCGCTGCTCGCTCGAGCAGCGCGTCCACACCGACCGCGACCGCCGCCACCTGTTCGCGGAACCCCACGACGACCGCATCGCGCGAGGGCGGTTCGCGGAGCGCAGCTCCCGCCTCGAACGATGACGCGTACAGGGTCGGCATCAGCTCGTGTGAGAACACCGCTCGCATGACCTCGCGCACCGCGTCGGTCGGCACCACTCGTACGATGCCGAGCCGAGCCGCGAGCTGTGTGGCGATCGTCGACTTGCCGACGCCGGTCGTGCCGCCGATGAGGACGACCATCGGGATGTCCAGAGCGTCCAGCTCCCGCCAACGCAGGAAGCTCTTCGCATACCGGTCGCCGGCTAGGTCCCCGATCACTTCGGCCGCGAGCCGGTCGAGGTCCTCACTCCCGATCGACGACCCTCCGCGCTCCTGGAGGCGTCCCTCGATCGCTTCCGCCACCTGGTAGGCGCGGTAGGGCGACAGGCCTGTGACCATGACCTGAGAGGCCATCAAGCCCTTGGAGTAGGGAAGACCGGCCTCTCGGTCCGAGATGAGGATGTGTGGGTTCTTGCTGTCGTTCGTCACCTGTGCGTCTTCCGTGTGTTCGGCGCTATCGGCGTTCTCGCCGTTCCCTCGCGAGATCGATCGTCTCTCCCACCGCGGTGGCGAGGTCGACATCTCCCTCCATCACGACGGCGCGGTTGTCGACGAACACCACCTGCGCGCCCCTGGTCAGTGCCCGACGGCACGCCACGTCGACGGCCGCCGCCTTCAGCTCCGTGAGGAGGATCTCGTACCCCTTCGCCTCGTCCATGTCCTCCGCCAACCCGGCTCGGTCGGCCAGGCGGGCGCTCCACCCCACCACCCGGCACCCGTGGACGGCCTCGAGGGATGCGACCTGCCTCGCGGCGACCGCGGCCGGCGCCGTGGTGGTGAAGAACACGTCTCTGCCCCGCACTTCGCCCAGTGGAACCGCCTGGAGATCCGTCAGGAGGACCTGCGCATCGGCGCAGAACCGCGTGACGTGGGATCTCAGAGCGAGGATGTTCTCGTCCCCTGGCCGGGGATCGCCACCCATCGTAACAACGACCAGGTCCGACAGCAACAATCGGAAAGGCCCGAGGTAGCCCCCGAGGTACTCGGGCGGGGCCGAAGCCGGAACCACGAGGACGCCGGCATCCCACGGGAGCGGCGGGACCGCCGAGCCGCTCCCCTCGAGTACGACGAGGCCGGCCCCGAGCCTCACGGCGAGCTCGGCCGCCGGCCGCACGTTCGACGCCATCGGCGCCCCGGCCAGACCGCCCCCCGAACGGCGCGCTCCGATCGTGGTCACCCCCGAGGTGATCGCGTCCTCGAGGTAGTCGGAGGCCGCGTGCTCCCCCCTTCGGACGAGGTCGAGCAGGTACTCGACATCGACGTTACCGGCGTGTGCGACCTGAGGCTCGACGGGCCCGCCCCTGCCCATCGCCACGACGATGGGGTTCACCCCCCGGCCCGCAGCGACACGCGCGACCTCCCCGGCGACAGCCGTCTTGCCGGCCCGCTTGCCGGTCCCGATCACGGCCACCGTGGCGACCGGCAGCGACGGCCCGCTGATCGGCGGGTCCAGCCGGAAGTCCGGTCCGAGGTAAGGGACACCACGCGCGAGCGCGACCGCCGCGAGCTCCATCCGTTCGCGGTAGCCAACGACGGGCTCGTCGGAGAGGTCGAGAACGCCCTCGGGCGAGAGATCGTCGATCGCTTCGGCGAGGGCTCTCCGTGCATCCTCCCCGGCGGCGCGCACCGGCACGCCGAGCTCGGGAAGTACCCCCGGCAGCATCTTCTCGGTCCCTCCGAGGAACAGCGCCGCGACGGGCACGTAGCCCATCGTCGACGCGGCCAGGATCCCCCAGCGCGTCACCGGCGGGTAGTGCTCGCCGTCCACGAGCACCACGACCTTCACGGGTATCCCCTCCGAACGGCTGCGTGCGCCGTGCCGACTTACTCCCTCGGCTCCCGCAGGGCCGAGCGTTGCACATGCGGGGGCTCGAACTCCCGGTAGTACTGCTCGCCGGTCGAGAGCGAGAAGTTCGCGATCACGCTACCGCCGCCGAACGGATACCGACGCGTGATCTTCACCTCGTCGCCCTCGAAGTCCAACACGTTGTAGCAGGGCTTCGTGTATCCGCGGAGGCGGAGCGAAGCGACCGTCCCCGCGTTGGCGATGTAGAGGTTCTCCAGGCGCCACACATACGGAACGTGCTTGTGGCCGGACAGCACGATGTTCACGCGGGCGCCGATCAGGACCTCGAGGAGGTCCCCAGCGTCCATCACGATGTTGCGCTCGCGGCCAGTGCCGGGCACCGGGATCAGGTGGTGGTGAAGCACGAACACCTTGAGCTCGGCCGGCACGTCGAATTGTTCTCGGATCCAGCCGTAGCGCTGTCGGCCCACCTGCCCCTCGTTGAGGTCGGGCTCGGTTGAGTCGACGCCGATGATGCGCACGCCCTGCACATCGATCGTCCAGTGTCGCGGCCCGACCAACTCCTCGAAGTGCAAGTACCCGACGTTGCGAGCGTCGTGGTTACCGGGAACCGTGTGCATCGGTGAGCCGATCCGCTCGGCGTACGCCACCCAGTTCCGGTACTCCTGTCGGTAGCCCTCATTCGTGAGATCGCCACTGTTGATGACGACGTCGGGCGCGAGCTCGTTCAGTTCGACGATGACCCTGTTCATCATGTTGGGGATGAAGTAGGGCGAACCGACGTGCGGGTCGGAGATGTGGGCGATCGTGACCACGGACGAAGTGTACGCCCGGGCGGGGGACGGTTCCCGGTTCCGGCCGGTCTCCCGTCGGACCCGTCTACTCCTCCATCACGACGCGCAGGTCGCCCTCGCGCGACAGCAGCGAGAACGAGGTGATCTCCCCCTCTCGCCGGAACACGAGCGAGATCCGACAGTCGCCCACGACGAGATTGCGCACCTCGACGCTGTTCAGCCACGTGGGTAGGTGCGGAAGGTTCACCGTGAGTAGGTTCTCGGGCGCGTGCGCCGAGATGCCGAGGATCGCCTGGAGCATCAGGTACGGGGAGCCGGCCGCCCACGCTTGGGGCGAGCACGCGACCGGGTAGCTCACCGGCCGGTTCGGTGTGCGCCGCGTGAAGCCGCAGAACAGCTCCGGTAGGCGCAGGTAGTCGGCGTGGACCGCGGCATCGAAGATCGCCGTCGCCACGCGATTCGTCGATCGAGCGAACCCGTAGCGCTTCAGCCCCGCTGCGATCAGCGCGTTGTCGTGCGGCCACACGGAACCGTTGTGGTAGCTCATCGGGTTGTATGCGGCCGCAGCCTTGCTCATCGTGCGGATCCCCCAGCCCGAGAACATGTCTGGCGCGAGCAGACGCTTGGAGAGCACGATCGCTTTGTCCTCGTCGACGATGCCGCAGTACAGGCCGTGGCCGGGGTTCGACATCACGGTTCGCACCTGCCGCTTGTCGGCGTCGAGGGCCGCGGCGAAGTACTGCTCGTCCTCCATCCAGAAGACGTCGTTGAAGCGGCGCCGCAGCTCGTGCGCCTGGGCGAGGAGGAACTCCGCCCGCCCGTCGTCGCCGAGCGCACGGAACACGTCGGCGAGACGCGTCTTCGCCAGGTACACGTAGCCCTGAACCTCCGAGAGTGCGATCGGCGGTTCGGCCGGCCGCCCGTCGGCGTGGACGATCGAATCCGACGAGTCCTTCCAGCCCTGGTTCCGGATGCCACGCGACGAACGCGACAGGTACTCGACGAACCCATCCCCATCCTCGTCGCCGTACTCATCGACCCACCGAAGGGCCGACTCGACGGCCGGCAAGAGCCTCTGCGCGAACTCGACGTCGCCGGTCCACCGGAAGTACTGCGCGAACAGGATCAGGAACCACGGTGTCGAGTCCACAGAGCCGAAGTACGGGCTGTAGGGCACGATGCCGGCGCGCGCCAGATCGCCCTGGCGGACCTCGTGGAGGATCTTGCCGGGCTGCTCGTCGCGCCAATCGTTGACCTCCGTACCTTGGCGCGCAGCGAGCAACTCCAGCGTCTCGCGGGCCGGCCTGGAGTTCACCGACAGCAGCTGATGCGAGGCGATCATCGAGTCGCGCCCGAAGGTCGTCACGTACCAGGGGATGCCGCCCGCGAGGGTTCCACCACCGTTCGACTCCGTATAGAGGGCGCGCAGGTCGCGAAGGCTGCGGTCGAGCAGCTGATTGAACAGCTCGTTGTCGGTGATCACCTGCGTGCACTCGCGCTCCCACTCTTCGTAGGAGCGACGGAGCTCATGGACGGCGACGTCGAAGTCCATCAGGCGTGGGCGTTCGCCGTCAACCATCGGCTCGATCGTCATGCCGACGAGCTTCGTCTGGTACGGGCCGAGGTGTATCCGGAAGGCCAGCCGCACGAGTTGCCCTTCGACCCCGAGCTGATCGGGGGGGGTTGAGAACTCGACGAGAGTCACGCGGCGGGCGCCGTCGCGGCCCACAGAGGCGAACTCCACTCGCCCGTCCCGCACCACCGGCGGCTCAGGTCCCGGCCCCTTCTCGCGGACCATGCCGCGGACCTCGAAGATGTCGGCGAAGTCGGCGCCCAGCGTGAACTCGAGGCTGAGCGTCACCGCGTGTGCGTTGTAGTTCTTGACACGGACACGCTCGAACAGGCGCCCGGCGATCGCTCGGATGCGCCGGATGTTGAGCGTCTGCTGCGGGACGGCGAGAACGCCGCCCTCGTGCAGGTCGGGGTTCGTAAGGTCGACGTACGACATGTACGCGCGCTCGGAGGACGAGGACAGGAGCACGGGGTCACGCCCCGAGACCGTCATCCGGAAGTGTGACAGGAACCGCGTGTCGCGCGAATAGAGCCCGAGCCCGTAGTCGCCGCCGTGGTCGAGGTTCCCCTCGAGGTCCGAGTAGAGGAACATGTCGCCCTCCTTGACCGCGAGGGTCTTGCTGGCGAGGTCGGTGACGAGGACCGGAGCGGAATCCTCGACCGGACCATCGGCCGAGAGATCGGGTTCGGGTTCAGCGCTCATGCGGGCATGCTTCAGCAGGGTCACCGGTTCACCGACGGCGCGAGTCTAGGTTCGGTGTAGCTCGCCTTCAATGACATCGGTCACATCCACGGTTCGGCCGGCGGTCAGCCTTCGAGCACCTCGACGCCCGCGGCCCGGACGGGGAGCCGGAGGACACGCCACCCGTCCCCGGGATCGGGGATCGGATGCTCGTCTCGCTCGAACGCGAGCAGGGATGGGCCGGCTCCCGAGACGCAGATCGGGACCTCTGCCGCCACGAGCCGCTCGAAGACGCCGCGCACCTCAGGAACGAGCGCGAGCCGCACTTCCTGGTGGAGCCGGTCCTGCATGGCCCGGCGGAGCAGTCCGGGTTCGAGCAGGATCGCCGCCATCATGAGCGCTGCGTGGGCGGCGTTGAAGACGGCGTCCTCGCGGGAGACCTGCCCCGGCAGCGCGCGGCGCGCCTCCTCCGTCGGCACACGCACTTCGGGGACCAGCACCACCGGCCGCACGTCCGGGTGAGGGTCGAAGCGTTGCACCGACCCGTTCCCCACGACGAGTGTGAAGCCGCCGTACACCGCCGCGGCCGCGTTGTCCGGGTGCCCTTCCAGATCGGCGGCAAGCGTGAACGTCGTGCGCGCGTCCTGCGGTGAGTCGAGTAGACGGGACGCGAGCGCCACGCCGGCCACCGCCGCGGCCGCGCTCGACCCTAGACCGCTCTCCAATGGGATCCGGCTGACGCCGTGCATGTGGAGCGGCGGCAGGCTGTGCCCCCCGACCGCGGCCCGCGTGACGTACGCCATCGCGCGGCTCACCATGTCACTACCGTCGGTCGGGAGCTCATCCGCGCCCTCGCCCTCCCACGTGACACCCGGCTCGGCCTCGGTGTCGACCGTGACCTCGTTCACGAGGTCCAGCGCGAGGCCGAAGCAGTCGAAGCCGGGACCGAGGTTGGCCGAGGTCGCGGGCGCGCGCGCGGTGAACCTCACGGTGCGTCCTTCACAGCCCGAGTTCCGCAGCCACGGCTGCCGGATCGGCCGGCACCGTCGGCGGGTGGCTCGCGCCGCTGATCGCCCACTCCGGGTCCTTCAGCCCGTGGCCGGTCAGAACGCAGACGATCGTCGCGCCCTTCGGAAGCTGTCCCTCACCCGCCAAGTGGAGGAGCCCGGCGACTGAGGTCGCCGACGCGAGCTCGGCGAACAGTCCTTCGTGCGCGATGCGTTTGTACGCGCTGAGGATCTCGCGATCGGTCACCGCGTAGATGCCGCCCTCGGATACCTTCGCGGCCTCGACCGCCTTCTCCCACGACGCGGGGTTCCCGATCCGGATCGCCGTCGCGATCGTCTGCGGGTCCTTCACCGGCCAACCGAGGACGAGGGGCGCTGCGCCCTGCGCCTGGAAGCCGAACAGCCGCGGCACCCGCGTGATCACGCCGTCGGCGAGGTACTCCGAGTAGCCCATCCAGTGGCTGGAGATGTTCCCGGCGTTGCCGACCGGAACGCAGTGCAGGTCGGGCGCGCGGCCGAGCGCGTCACAGACCTCGAACGCGAGCGTCTTCTGACCTTGGAGCCGGAACGGGTTCACGGAGTTGACGAGCGTGACCGGGAAGTGGTCGGCAAGATCCTGCGCGAGCTCCAGCGAGGCATCGAAGTTGCCCTCGACCTCCAGGACGTGCGCACCGTGCACCAGCGTCTGCGCGATCTTGCCGAGCGCGACCTTGCCCTTCGGCACGAGCACCGCGCACGTGAGACCGGCTTTCGCCGCGTACGCCGCGGCCGACGCGCTCGTGTTACCGGTGGATGCGCATACGACCGCCTTGGAGCCTGCCTCCACCGCCTTGCTTATCGCGAGCGTCATCCCGCGGTCCTTGAACGATGCGGTCGGGTTGGCGCCCTCGTACTTGAGCCAGACTTCGCAACCCGTCTCCGCCGACAGCTGCTCCGAGTTGACCAACGGCGTGCCGCCCTCGCGAAGAGTGATCACGGGCGTCGCGTCGGTCACGGGGAGGCGATCCCGGTACTCCTCGATCA
>Ga0315282_10006935_pt1 | contig 18762 bp, 16 predicted proteins | sample YL17G07_20_MG_FD_203693 | JGI IMG/M metagenome (GOLD analysis project Ga0315282, IMG submission 203693) | Sediment microbial communities from Yellowstone Lake, YNP, Wyoming, USA - YL17G07_20 | ecosystem: Environmental > Aquatic > Freshwater > Lake > Sediment | place: USA: Wyoming | collected...
TCTGGTCGACGTATATATTGCCCTGATAGAACCGTTTGAAAGGAAGCCCTTCAGCGTAGCGGTTGTTGAGGTCGGAATTCTGTACCTCCCTCGCCAATGGGCTCATCAGGTTCTCGGATGCGATGAGTGGGATGGAATCCTTGAACCACGCATTGTGCTTCCGGGTCAAGTCTCGGATCGATTGGGCGATTTGCTTCGGAGAAGGCACAATCTTGGGGAAACACTCGTAGATTAAAAAAGTATGCACGGTCAGTTCCGCGGGAACTAGAACGCGATGGACGACGAGGAGTTTCGCGGGTGCACTCACCCTGTTCCGGACCGCGAGCTACGGAGGGTTGCACTGGAAACGGAGGTTGACGTTTTCCGAGATATCTATTTATACCGTGTATGACATTTTGTCATACAAGGCACCGCGATCTCAATGACGAACAAGAGCGCACGTCTCAACATTCGATTGCCCGAGAAGAACCTTCGGGAGCTCGAAGCGATACGCGAGCGCGCAGGCCTCCAGAGCGTCTCGGACGTTGTCAGGGATGCGATAACGGCATATCTCCACGATGAGGAATCCTCGTGGAACTCCGAGAAGATCAAAGCGATAGTACCGAATGCTCTGATGGAAGATGTCGAGATGTTCGTCACCAGTGGCGATGCGACGGACATTTCCCAGGCGGTCACGCTCGCACTTGCGGGATGGATCGAGGAGAAGAAGCGCTACTACCTCGAAGGCAAGGAAGCGATTCGGCAGAAGGTCGGAGAGGCAATCGAGCAGGGCGCGACGAGAAAAGGGATGGCTCGAAGCGCGGCTCGCATGAGAGTCCAATGAGTACCACGCCGGAACGGATGCCTTGGCGATGGCACGGTCCATCGAGACTGAAGAACTGACAAACAAAGGGAAGAGGAAGGGCTAGCACGGCCAGGATGGGACAGAAAGCAGCGAGGAGGGGGCACGCCCTCTCCTGGCACTTTTTTAATTGAAGTCACGAATTCTTGCTGAACTGACTTTGAGGTGCATTCACTTTTTCGACAGAGTCGCCTTGAGCTCGTCGATGGGATCGTTCGATGACGGGTCCTCGTTCCTCAGGATGCCCGTGTAGGCGCTGACGAAATCGCCCATCATCACGAGGGAGAACATCTTTGCCATCGGACTCAGACCGATAGCTTCCGCCGTGTAGACAGGCGCAACGCGTCCGAGCATTTCCTTGGTGGCTGCCAACCGCTTGTCCATGGCCGAATTGCCCCTGCCGTGCTCGAGGAAGACGGCAGCGAATCCTTTGCTGCGCGCATCCCTCATCCATCCGACTATCTCATTGTGATCCATCTCGGGGATCTCGCTGGCGAAAGCCAATGACTTCCCATTCTCATTCAGCTGGTTGGCCCATCTCCTCGCGACAGGGCTGGAGATGCCGTATCCCACCACGACTGGTACGGCCAAATGGAGCTCGTGCGCCAACATCTTGGCGGGGTTGTCACCGGTGGAGACCGACTGTTTGCAGTATGAGAGCATCTTGCTGAGTATCCTGACGGTCTCCTCGAGCTGCTTGTCGGGAGAGGCTATCCCCGACCTCTCGAGGACCCCCAGCATCGCGCCGAACATGTATCCGACCGACGCCCGCGGCATCATCCCCGTAGGGAGTCTCGCGAACGGAACATCGTAGGATTGGCTCATCTCGGCCAGCTGCCCGCCTGTCGATATGGCGACGATCTTCGCCCTTTTCTTCCTGGCGTCCTCAAACATCGAGAGCGTCTCCTCCGTGTTGCCCGAGTAGCTCGCAACTATCACGAGGGAGTCCTTGCTCATGTGAGCCGGAACGGAATATGACCTTGATACCCAACACGGGACTTCAGAGGACAACGAGAGCCATGCGGCCAGCAGATCGCCGCCTATGGCAGAGCCGCCCATACCGCAGACGAACACGTCCTTCGGCGAGAACCTGGGCAGTCCGGACATCTTGCCTCTCCTGTGACCCTCGATGAGCTGCTTGGGCATCTCCTCGATGGCGCCGAACATGTTCTTCCGATCGAGGGGTTTTACGGCATCCTTCGAATCCAACATACGCGCTTGTATTGGCATGCCGATATAAATCAATGCCCGGGGGTCCAGCCCACGCGTTACGGATGACCTTGGAAAGGCCTTAATAGAGCTTGGAGGTTGAGTCGGAGAAATCCGTTCATTCATCCTGCAAGGGATTCCTATCAGAAGGGGCGTCAGCATGGCTAGAGACGAAAAGGTTCGGCGCGATATCAAGCGGTCAGCGCCCGCACAGGACGAAGCGATAGTACAAGCAAAGGGCTTGACCAAGACCTATGAGACTGGCAAAGTGAAGGTCGAGGCACTCAGAGGTGTCAATCTCGCGGTCAAGGAGGGTGAGATGGTCGCCGTGATGGGCCCTTCAGGCTGCGGCAAGACGACCCTTCTCAACTGCATGTCCGGCCTGGACGACCTCTCGGATGGGGAAGTGTACATTCGGGGCGAGCCCTTGTCCAAGATGAGCGATCGCGCGCGGACCAAGTACCGGGCTTTGAAGATAGGATTCATTTTCCAAGCCTATAACCTACTCCCGGTACTTACTGCAGCGGAGAATGTCGAGCTCCCATTGTTGCTAGCTGGCATGTCCCTAAAGGAGGCGCGGAAGTTCGCCATCGAAGCACTCAAGTCGGTAGGGCTGGAAGACTGGCAGTCCCACAAGCCCTCGGAGCTTTCGGGAGGGCAGCAGCAGAGGGTGACCATAGCCCGATCGCTCGTGAACAAGCCGGAGATCATATTCGGGGACGAACCCACGGGTAACTTGGATAGCGAATCCTCGAAGGATATCATGGCGCTCCTCAGGAAGCTCAACAAGGCCAACAAACAGACGTTCATCATCGTCACGCACGACTACAATGTCGGCCGCATGGCCGACAGGATAGTCTCGATGAGAGATGGCGTGATTGAGAAGGAGTTCGTACCAGCTCCGTTCTGAGGCATTCGAATGAACCTGTTGGCACCCCTAGCCGTCTTGTTCGTGGCAGTCCTCGGAGTTATCGGCCTCCTCGCCTTCAGGGGCAGGATGCTCGCGACGATGGCCATAAGGAACATCACCAGGAGGAAGACCTACTCCGGGATCGTCGTCGCAGGGCTCATGATCGCGACTGCGATGATCGCCGCTTCGCTCGTGGTCGGGGACACTCTGGACTTCGTGATAAAGAAGGACACCTTCGACAGCACGGGAAACACCGACATAGTCGTCTCTGTCCCAGACGCAAGTGGCATGTTCGCTTACTTCAACCAATCCGTGGGTAACGACATGATTGCCTCGGTCAAGGCTGGCACGTTGCCCGAGGTCGACATGGCATCCCCCGCAATCAGGGAAAGGGTGACCCTGATGGACACGAGCACGAACCTGCCATTCCCAGGTGCCATGCTATTCGCGTTTGACCTCCAGAACGCAGCGAATCCCCTGGCGGACGAGCAACACCAGCAGATCACGTCTGCGGACTTCGCGCCGGGCGATATTGTCATCAATAGGGCTTTGGCGGACGAAATCAACGCTCTGCCTGGACATACACTGCTTGTGATCACATCACAGGGCGTGAACGTCCCTCTCAATGTGTCCAAGATCGCGGCTGACCAAGGGATGGGTGACTGGCAGAACCAGAAGATCGTGTTCCTCGAACTGCCGAGTGCGCAGATGCTCCTGAACGAGTCGGGAAAGATAAACGTGATCGACGTATCCTGCAAAGGAGGGATCCAAGACGGATACAAGGTCACCGATCGCGCGGTCCAGGAACTCAACGCATCGCTACCCGCGGCATTATCCTTCGACTTCGACGAAGTGAAGAAGGATGGGGTCGAGACGGCCCAGAGCGCTTCAGACTTAATCTCGAAGATATTCGTCGTCATGAGCTCATTTGCTATAATCGCCGGCGTGGCTCTGATAACGAACATATTCGTGATGCTCGCCGAGGAGAGGAAGCCCGAGATGGGCATATCCAGGGCGATAGGCATGCAGAGGGGCGACCTCACTCAGTCCTTCATGTTCGAGGGTGCTGTCTATGCTTTGCTGGCATCGCTTGTCGGGGCGGGGGTTGGCCTCCTGATTGCCGATGTCATGATACGCCTCTTCGAATCCTTCTTCGGGAGCGCGGGAATCACCCTGGCGTTTCACTTCAATTGGGACAGCGTCATGGTCGCCGCATTCGCTGGATTCTTGCTGACGATGGTCACGGTGGTCGCAGCATCATGGCGCGTCAGCAAGCTCAATATAGTCAGGGCGATCAGGGACATCCCCGAGCCCACGGCGATCAAGACCGGGCATAGGTATGTTCATCTCGCCGCGATAGCGATCGCGCTGGGAGTGCTCATCACTGCAGAGGGGTACGCTTCTCACCAGACATCAGGCGCTATTTCAGGACCCTGCATGGTTGCCCTCGGGGGCGCGCTCCTCGGCTCGAGGTTCATGAGGACCCCGAGGATCCCGTTCACGCTTGCATCCATGTTCATCATCTTCTGGGAGCTCGATCCGTTACATGTTGTAGATATGTTTGGGTCCCTCAGCGGGGGCGTGGAGATGTTCATCGTCTCAGGAGTGCTCCTCATCTCGGGTGGCGTGATATTCGTCATGTTCAACAGCGACATCCTGTTGACGGGCCTCGTCGGGGTCTTCGGGAGGAGCAATTCGACTCTGCCCGTCCTCAAGGTGGCCATCAGCTATCCGTTGAACAAGAAGTTCAGGACGGGACTGTCATTGTTCATCTTCGCCCTGATCATGTTCACCGTGATAGTCATCTCGATGATATCCTCATTCGAGCGGGAGAGCGTCAACACGACCACGCAGAATTTCTCCGGGGGATTCCAAGTAATAGGCTCGTCCTTTAGGGGGATCGATAATGCCAACTTCACTGCGCATCTGGATCACCTGAACCAGACTTTCGAGCAAGGCGCGATCCAGAGGGTCGAGGCTGCCCGTTCGGCTCCCATCACTCTCATTCCCGATGGAGCGAATGCGAGTTCGCACTACCTGATCGTGGGCTTCTCGGACGCCATGCTGCAGGATCACAGGTTCTCACTCTCGAAGAGGTCCCCATCGTTCGCAACCGATCAAGATGCCTGGAACGCACTAGTCGGTCCCAATTCAAGCTACGCGATCATGGACGGGAGCGTCTCGTCGGTGATGTTCGGACCGAGCAACGGAGCGCTCTCAACCGACGTCGACCAAAAAGTGAGTGTCATATCGAGCACCGGCGCGGAACAGAACTTCACGGTCATTGGAATCATGAACCAGCTGCTCGTGAGTGGGGTGTTCACATCCGCCGAGCACGTGGCCGCCTTCGCTCAGGATAGCGAGCTCAACATCTTCTACTTTGAAACGTCACCTCATATGCAGCATTCGGGGGTCGAGCTCTCGAAGGCTCTCGAATCCGAGTTCGTGCAATATGGCCTCATCACGTACTCGATCAAGGACGTGGTGAAGACCTATCTCGGGATGGTCTCGTCGATCATGCAGTTATTCGAAGTGTTCCTCGGGGTGGGCCTGATCGTTGGCATCACCGGTCTCGGCATCATCACGATCAGGAATGTCGCGGAGAGGAGGCAGGAGATCGGTGTGATGCGGGCCATCGGCTACCAGAGAAGAATGATTCTCAACACGTTCCTCCTTGAGACCTCGTTCGTCTCCCTGCTCGGAATAGTGATCGGAGTCGTGATGGGACTGGCGCTCTCGAGACAACTCTACGACTGGGGTGACTTCAGCAAGTCGGCCCCGTTCGTAATACCCTGGCTCCACATACTTGCCATCGTCGGGATTGCGTTCGCAGCCACCCTTGTATCGACTCTCCCGCCATCCAGGAGGGCCTCCAAACTGGCCCCTGCCGAGGCCTTAAGAAGGGTCGACTAGATACTTTCGGGTTAGTAGCTACACCATTCATAATATCGAAGCGGAACATCGCTCGGATTATGGCTTCAACTGCCGTGCAAAAAGCCCTGCAAGAATTGAAGGAGGGGCACATCGTGCTCGTGTACGATGCGGACGGACGCGAGGAGGAGACCGACATGGTCATCGCATCCGAGAAGGTGACCCCCGAAGCGATACGAATCCTCAGAAAGGACGCAGGCGGCCTGATATGCACGACGGCCGATGTCGTGATCCAGAAGGCCCTGGGACTACCTTTCCTCACCGAGGTGTTCCTGGGCATGGCGGACCACTATCCCGTGATGAGGGAGCTCATCCCGAACGATATTCCGTACGATGTCAAGTCAGCCTTCGGAATCACTATCAACCACAGGAAGACTTTCACCGGTATCACGGACAACGACAGGGCGATGACCGTGAGCGAGTTCGCATCGCTGGCAAAGAGGGCCATAAGCTCGGAAGACGGGTGGGCCAGGAAAGAGTTCGGAAAGAACTTCCGCGCCCCGGGGCACATCCATCTGTTGAACACTTCCGAGAAGATCCTTGAGACCAGATTCGGGCACACGGAGCTCTCGACTGCGCTGACGATCATGGCTGGGATGGTGCCTTCCGCGACCGTCTGCGAGATGATGGGGGACGACGGCAAGGCGTTGTCGAAGACGAGGGCCGCGGAGTATGGCAGGAAGCACGGGCTCACCTTCCTCGTGGGCGCGGACATCATCGAGACCTGGAGAGAGTCCAGAGGCAGGTGAAGCTGATGGTTCGCGTGATGGCCACGGGGGTCTTCGACATCATCCATCTCGGACATCTGCACTATCTCGAGGAGTCCAAGAAGCTCGGCGATGAACTGATAGTGGTGGTCGCAACCGACATGACGGTGAGGAAACGCAAGCACGAGCCGATAACGCCGCAGGCCATGAGATGCGAGCTGGTCTCTTCGCTGAAGCCCGTGGACAAGGCGGTCCTGGGGAAGGAGGGCGGGGACATCTTCGAGATCGTCCGGGAGCTCAAGCCGGATATCATCACCATCGGCTACGACCAACCGTTCGAGCCGGAGCAGCTCGAAAGGGAGCTGGTCAAGAGGGGCTTGAAGGTGAAGGTGGTAAGGTTGCCGCATCTTGACCATGACCTCGACGGCACCCGGAAGATCATCTCCAAGATAATCGAGTTCCACATGGTCGACAGGAAGCTGAAGGAGGTCGAGGAGAAATGAAGAGGATCGGCATCGCGGACACGACCTTCGCCCGGGTGGACATGGGCGGCTTCGCGATCGAGGAGCTGAAGACGACGGGCACGGGGTTCAAGATCGAGAGATACACGGTCCCGGGGGTGAAGGACCTCCCGGCCGCCTGCAAGAAGCTGTTCACGGAGCGGGAGTGCGACATCGTGATGGCCTTCGGGATGCCTGGCAAGGAACCGATCGACAAGGTCTGCGCGCACGAGGCCTCGCAGGGCCTCATCCAAGTCCAACTGACGACGAGCAAGCACATAATAGAGGTGTTCGTCCACGAAGACGAGGCGAAGAGCGAGAAGGAGCTCGCACGGCTTGCGGAGAGGAGGTCCCGGGAGCACGCGGTGAACGCCTATGACCTCATATTCCGGCCCGAGAAGCTCACCAAGAATGCGGGCAAGGGTTTCAGGCAGGGTTTCGAAGACGTTGGACCGATTCAGTGAGGATCAAGTAAGGAGGTAACGGAGATGCCAGCAAAGATGAGGATAGGCGTAGTATGCAGTGAGTACAACTTCGACATCACGCACATGATGTTGGAGAGGGCAAAGGAGCACGCGAAGTTCTTGGATGTGGAAGTGGCCAAGGTGGTCATGACGCCGGGCGTATATGACATCCCGCTGGCGACCAAGATTCTGATGAAGGACAAGTCGATCGACGCAGTTGTCGCCATCGGCGCTGTGATCGAGGGCGAGACGGAGCACGACCAGGTCATCATCGGCCAGGCCGCGAGGAAGCTGACGGACCTCGCCGTCGAGTTCGAGAAGCCCGTCGGGCTGGGCATATCCGGCCCGGGGATGACCAGGCTCCAGGCCGAGGACAGGATCGACCGCGCGAAGGACGCGGTCGAATCAGTCGTCAAGCAGTGGAAGAGCCTGAAGTGAAGGGCCTCGAGAAGTGGAAAGCCTATAATACGGCCACACTCTCGGGAGTTCCGTGGGCGCGATAATACTGGGCAAGATGCATCTGCGCTGGTGCGACAGATGCAATCTTCCGATTCTTGAGCAGACCACGTGCAGCACATGTGAGAGCAAGACCAGGGAGGTCAAGCTCACTCCTCCCGGGGACGCGCGCCCGGCATTCGAATCTGATACGAGGCGTCTGAGGAACATCATAGATTCTCAGTATGGTGCTGGCACCGGGGCCATCGTCATCCCCGGGAACCAAGTGGTGCTTCTGAACAAAGCGCCCGACATAGATCGGATGGACGAGGTCATCCTGAACGGCGAAGTGGTCGGGACCCTGAGATTCAGCCTTCTCGGAGGCGACAAGTTCCTGTTGAGGCCGTCGAGCGCTGCGATGATCGCACCGAGGGTCTCCAAAGGCTGGATTCGAGTCGACGCTGTCGCGGCAGCGGCGATACGGACCAAGAAGGCAAGCGCTCTAGCCGTAGGCGTGCTCGAATGCGATCCAGAGATCCGGGCAGGAATGGACGTCCTCGTGCTGGACCCTGACGGGCACGCGGTGTCAGTGGGCACATCCAAGATGTCCTCACATGAGATGATGAAGCACGAGAGGGGCACTGCGGTCAAAACGAGATGGATAGTCGAGCCATCTGTCTCCTCGCCCAGCGATGGATGTTCTGACTGGGATCAGGTCATCGCTGCGAACAAGGAGGTCATGACCAGGCGCGTCTCCGAGGCGAAGCATTTCATCAACAAGGTCATTGATGAGAACGAGCTTCCTGTGGCCGTCTCCTTCAGTGGTGGCAAGGACAGCCTCGCGACCCTTCTTCTTGTCCTGGAAGCGGGCATCAGGCCCAAGTTGATCTTCGTGGACACGGGGCTGGAGTTCCAGGAGACAAGACGGAATGTCGAGGAGACCGCAAGAGAATTCGGGCTCGAGCTCATAGTGGAGAGCGCAGGAGACTCGTTCTGGAAGAACCTGTCCCATTTCGGCCCCCCAGCAAAGGACTTCAGGTGGTGCTGCAAGACCTGCAAGCTCGGGCCGGCGACCCAGCTGATCATGAAAAACTTCCCGAGCGGGGTGCTCTCGTTCATTGGCCAACGCGCGTACGAGTCGCAGCAGAGGGCCGAGAAGTCGAGGGTCTGGAGGAATCCATGGACCCCGAACCAGCTGGGGGCCTCTCCCATCCAGAAGTGGACGGCCCTCCACGTCTGGATCTATCTGATGTCCAAGAAGGCAAACGTGAACCCGCTCTACCGACAGGGGTTGGAGAGAATCGGCTGCTTCATGTGTCCCGCTACGGATCTTGCCGAGCTGAGACTTGTACGAACAATGTCTCAAGACTATGCCAAGTGGCAGCGGTTCCTAGATGACCACGCAGCAAAGACCGGAAAGCCATCGCACTGGCTCCAGTACGATCTTTGGAGATGGAAGAAAATCCCCAAATCGGTCCTTGATGAGCTCGGCCTCGCGGAAGGCAGCGTCGCGACGCACTCAGATGAAGTCGATACGTCCTCCATCGGTTTCAGGAGCACGAGCGGATACAATCCATGCGTCGAGGGGCTGAGCATGGAAGGAATCTTCACCCGACCCCTTCCGATGGGGAGGGTGGCGAATCTCATGAACATCATGGGAGAGGTCACCACCTCGCCAGATGGGAGCATAGCGGAGGTCAAATCCGTGACAGTCTTCAGAGAGGGTCCGGTCATGATAAAGGCGCCGGATGAAGAGGCCCTGAACAGGAAGGGCTCACAGCTCAGGGAGGTCGTGTTCAGGGCCGTCAACTGCGCCGGATGCGGAATATGCCTGGGAAGGTGCAAGAACGGAGCACTGTTCCTTAACGGACAGGTGAGCATCGACGCAGAAAAGTGCGATCATTGCGGGTTATGCCTCGGTCCTTGTCCGGCGGTCAAGTTCAGGGACAGCGAGTTGGACATCTAACGGATGACCGCTCGGATCGCGCCCGAGACTTCGTTTGCCCTCACGCCCCAGGGAACCACCACGACATCGCCTTTTGGCTCGAATCCTTCCCTGATCTTGCAGCACTTCAGGATCACCGGGCCGGTTATTCCTTTCTCCTTCACTAGGTCCATGGGGCATATGTTGATCAATCTGGGCGGCTCTGATCCATAGATCGCTTTGAAGATGCGGGCCGACAGGCTGCAACCAATCAATGTGACCTCAGCGACCTCATCCTCGCTCAGCTTGGGGGTCTGGTCGAGGTACAAGACCCTCTTCTCGGAGGTCAGGCCGGAGGCTCGGCAGGGGAACATGATCGTCTTCGTCGTGGCCTTTCTGGCGAGTCCGTTGAGGTCCAGCTCCACCATCTTGTACTTAACGTATCTATCCTGGAGCTCCGTCTCCAGCGCGTTGTTCACCAGCCCGACGAGCTTCGAGGGTCTGGGCGGGACTACATCGACCACTGTCAGTTCATATGGAGGCTCGTCGATGAAGAAGGATATGTGCTCAGCGCGCCCCTTCACGACAACGCATTTCGTACCCATCCTTTCACGCGCGGATCCCATGACGGTCGCGGAAAGGACCTCGAGCGAAGGATCCTCGAAGAAGGAGGTCTCGGATGGCAGCGAGAGGATGTGGACCGATGCAATCTCCTGGAGTATCTCGTTCGAAGGCTTCCTGACTATCAGAGCCACAGCCCAATCGTCTCCAGAGTTGAAGACGTAGAAGCGGGTCCTGATGTAGGCCTTCTTTCCGGACAAGAAGTCCTTGATGCTTCGTTCGGTCAGCTTGAATTGGACCGATTTGACGCTGACCTCTTTGCAGTGAGATGGGAACATGGTCTTGTCCGTCGTGGATGAGCGATGTCGAGGTTCTAAAAACCATTGCACGAACAATGGATTGTCGTGGATGGGATATCCGACTCGGATTTGGTCGAAAATCGATGACAAGTATCTTTAACCCCTCCTCAAATACCAGAAAGGTCGGACAGATGAAAGGATACCTCGTCCTCGAGGATGGGAGAGTTTTCGAGGGCAGGGTCTTCGGCGCCAAACGAGAAGTCCTCGGGGAAGTCGTCTTTGCCACGGGGATGACCGGCTACCAGGAATCGCTCACGGACCCCTCCTACTGCGGCCAGATCCTCGTCGCATCATATCCGCTGATAGGGAACTACGGCATCAATCCCAATGATTCCCAATCCGAGAAGGTCCAGGTCTGGGGATATGTTGTCAAGGAGGAATGCTCAGCACCGAGCCATCGCGATTCGAATCAGAATGTTTCCGATTTCATAGCACAGAGCGATGTACCTGGGATAAGCGGCATCGACACGCGAGCGGTCATCAGACACATCCGCAACTTCGGGACGATGAAGGGCGCCATATCCTCGGAGAATCCCGAGAGAGTCCTCGAAAGGATAAGGGCGATGAGGCACCCAGAGGAGAGCAATCTCGTCGCGAACGTCAGCACGAAGAGTATCAAGAGGTTCGAAGAAGGAAAGGAGAAGACCGTAGCGCTCTTCGACTGCGGGCTGAAATCGAACATAGTCGCAGAGCTCAGGAAGAGGTTCAACGTCGTCCAGATCCCGTTCGACACTCCCGTGGAGAAGGTGAGAGAGCTGGAGCCCGACGGCATCTTCATCTCGAATGGCCCAGGGAATCCGGCACATCCAGAGATGCTGTCCTCCACGGTGGCCACTCTGGACAAGATCAAGGAAGATTACCCGATGATGGGCATATGCCTGGGACACCAGCTCCTCTCGCTCATGTTCGGGGCGAGGACCTACAAGCTGAAGTTCGGCCACAGAGGGATCAACCAACCCGTCAAGTTCGAGGACAGGGTGTACATAACCTCCCAGAACCACGGGTTCGCGGTCGATGCCGCTTCCGCGGAGGATGCGGGTCTCGACATCACCGTCACGAACCTCAACGATGGGACCGTCGAGGGGATGAGGCACACGGAGCTCCCGATCTTCTCGGTCCAGTTCCATCCAGAAGCCCATCCGGGACCACATGACACATCCTTCCTGTTCGACCGATTCAAGAAGACGATGGAGAGTGTCTGATGCCGAAGAGGACGGACCTGGAGAAGATCATGGTGATAGGCTCAGGTCCCATCGTCATCGGACAAGCCGCGGAGTTCGATTTCTCCGGGTCTCAAGCTTGTAGGTCGCTCAGGGAGGAGGGCTACAAGATCGTGCTCGTGAACTCCAACCCGGCGACGATCCAGACGGACATGGCGACCGCCGACATCGTCTATGTGGAGCCTCTCGATGTCGAGACGGTCACGAAGATCATCGAGAAGGAGAAGGTCCACGGCATCCTCTCTGGGATGGGTGGCCAGACCGCGTTGAACCTGTGCTCCGAGCTCGCGGAGAACGGCACGCTCGACCGGCTGAAGGTGGAGCTCCTCGGGAGCCAGCCGAAGGCCATCGCGCTCTCGGAGGACCGAGAGCTGTTCAAGCAGATGATGATCGACCTCAGGGAACCGGTCCCAAGAAGCAGGACGGTCAAGACGGTCAAGGACGCGGTCAAGGCGGTCTCCGAGATCGGAACATACCCGGTGCTGGTCAGGCCCGCGTTCACGCTTGGAGGTACCGGCGGGGGAATCGCCTACAGCGAGCAGGAGCTTGGGGAGATCGCTGGAAGGGGGCTGGCCTACTCCAGAATACATCAGGTGCTCATCGAAGAGAGCGTCATAGGCTGGAAGGAGTTCGAATACGAGGTCATGCGGGACTCGAAGGACAACTGCATCATCGTGTGCAACATGGAGAACCTGGACCCCATGGGCATACACACGGGGGACAGCATGGTGGTCGCTCCCGCGCAGACCCTGAGCGACCGCGACCATCAGATGCTGAGGAACGCCACGATCAAGATCATCCGCGCGCTCGGGATCGAGGGCGGGGCGAACATCCAGTTCGCCGTGCATCCAAAGACCGGGGAGTACAGGGTCATCGAAGTCAATCCGAGGGTTTCGAGGAGTTCCGCGCTCGCATCGAAAGCGACTGGTTATCCGATAGCAAGAGTGGCGGCGAAGATAGCGATCGGGAGGACCTTGGACGAGATACCAAATGCGATCACCGGCAAGACATGCGCGGCCTTCGAGCCGTCAATCGACTATGTCGTGATGAAGATCCCCCGTTGGCCATTCGACAAGTTCAGGACGGTCGACAGGAAGCTCGGCACCCAGATGAAGAGCACGGGCGAGGTCATGGCGATCGGCAGGAACATCCACGAGGCATTGCTGAAAGCCGTGCGGTCGCTGGAGATCGACAGGATCGGGCTGGAGCCCGAGAAATGGACCGATGAGGAAATCGAGGCTGAGCTGAAGGCGGCCACGGACATGCGCCTCTACATGATGGCTGAGGCGATGAGACGCAAGATGTCGACCGAGAGGGTCTGCGAACTCAGCAACTGGGATCCCTTCTTCGTCGCGAAGGTAAGAGATATCATCGAGATGGAGGAGAAGCTGAAGAAGGATCTCGACGAGCACACCCTCGGTCAAGCGAAGAGGCTCGGGTTCAGCGACGAGTACATCGCCCTCATCACGGGGAAGGAAGAGAGGACCATCCGGAACATGAGGTCGGCGAAGAACCTGAGGGCTACTTTCAAGATGGTGGATACGTGCGCCGCCGAGTTCGAAGCTGCGACTCCATACTTCTACTCGACATACGAAACCGAGTGCGAGGCGAGATCGTCAACGAACAAGAAGGTCATCGTGGTGGGAGCGGGGCCGATCCGGATAGGTCAAGGGATCGAGTTCGACTATTGCTGCGTCCATGGCGCGCTCGCCCTGAAGGAAGAGGGGACCGATGCCATCATTATCAACAACAACCCGGAGACCGTCTCGACCGACTTCGACATCTCGACCCGATTGTACTTCGAGCCGATCACCGTCGAAGACGTCATGAACGTCATAGAGAAGGAGGACGCGGACGGGATCATACTCCAGTTCGGGGGGCAGACCTCCATCAACCTCGCACTTCCGCTCCAGAGGGAGTTGAAGGGCAAGAAGACCAAGATCCTGGGGACCTCACCTGAATCCATCGACCTCGCGGAGGACAGGAAGAAGTTCTCCAAACTCATGGACGAGCTGGGGATCCGGCAGCCGAAGTCCGGGACAGGATTCTCGTTCGATGACGCCAGGAAGTTGGCCGAGGAGATCGGATACCCAGTGCTCATACGCCCGAGCTATGTCCTGGGTGGGAGGGCCATGGAGATAGTCTACAACGTTGCCGAGCTCGAGACCTATATGAAGAGTGCGGTCAAGGTCTCCAAGAAGCACCCGATCCTCGTCGACAAGTACCTCACACATGCGATCGAGATCGACGTCGACGCGGTCTGTGACGGGACCGATGTCTTCATCGGAGGCATCCTGGAACACATCGAGGAGGCGGGAGTGCATTCTGGCGACGCGACCATGGTCTTGCCCCCTCAGACGCTCAAGCCCGAGGTGATGAAGGAGATCAGGTCCATCACCAGGAGGGTCGCGCTCGCTCTCAGGACCGTCGGGCTGATGAACCTCCAGCTGGCCTACAAGGATGGGGAGGTCTGGATGCTCGAGGCGAACCCACGAGCCAGTAGGACGGTCCCGATCATCTCCAAGGCGACGGGCGTGCCTCTCGCAAAGGTCGCCACGAAGGTCATGCTGGGCAAGTCCCTGAAGGACCTCGGGCTGGAACGGGAAGCCAGGATCAACCATGTGGCGGTCAAGGCCTCGGTGTTCCCATTCCTGAAGCTCCCAGGGGTCGACAGCATTTTGGGCCCCGAGATGAAGTCCACGGGCGAGGTGATGGGCATCGATGCGACCTATCCAGCAGCCGTCTGGAAGGCTTTCGTGGCGTCGGGCCAGAAGCTGCCCAAAGAGGGGAAGGTCTACATCAGCGTCGCCGATCCCGACAAACATGCTGTCAGCGAACTTGCGAGGAGGCTCGTCTCGATCGGCTTCGACATCTATGCGACCAAGGGGACTGCGGAGCTCCTCAAGATGAGGGGAATCGAGGCGACCTTGGTCCACAGGATATCCGAGCACGGCTCTCCCGATGCCCTCTCACTGATGAGGGAGGGGGACGTCCAGCTTGTGATCAACACGCCCACGGAAGCATCGGGAGCCCGTCGGGACGGATACATGATGAGGAGACTCGCAGTGGAACTTGAGATACCGTTCTTCACGACCATCCAAGGCGCGAGGGCGGCGGTCATGGCGATGGAGCATGCGGTCAAGAAGGACATGACAGTGAATGACCTATCGTTCTTCCATCAGCACGGATAGAGACTGGGAGGTCCTTGGGCCTCCTGGTGGGCATGTTCCCGGACGGGGATGTCGTCTATCGATGGTCACCATTCGATCGATGGACGCGAACATAGTGCTTTGAGCTGCCTGGTGTGATCCTTGCAAAGCTTGGCGGAGGTTATCTGAGATCGAATGAGGTCCTCCTGCCAGTGAGCGTTGAAGAGCCTGCAATCCCGCTTCTCGCAGAACGGCTCGAGCGTGAGATGGAACATGACTGCCTGGAACACGAGCCCTTTGATCACATCGATCGTCCTGGGGTCGCCATAGTCAAGGAACCTCCCCTTGAATGAGCTCTTCAGCTGCTCGATCTGCAACTCGCCAGCCCCCTGGAGCTCCATCTTCTGTTTAATGAGATAGTACCCCCTCGGTCTTGCAGGCGCCTCGATGATCCCCGGGAGAGAGATGATGCTCGGAAAGCCACAGACTATGGTCCGAAGGTGGTGCCGTAGGTCGTCTCTCGAGAAGGTCGAAACGAGCCTGTCGGTCAGCACAATCGACGCGCGATCCACTTTGGGCTTGAGTATCTTCGAGAATATGTCTTCCAGAATGCGGCCGTCGTAGAGTATTCCCCCTGCCCGAGCCTCGCCTTCGAGGACCCGACGCTCGTAATCCAGCTCACCGTACATCGGCTCGAAGGCCTGCTCGGACCTGGTCGGGTCCTTCATTCGGGCCGAAGCAAGCGATGAGGCAACGGCTTCCATCTGCTCGTCCTCGATCAGCTCACCGATGCTCGGACGCAGTTCGACCTTGACCGTAGGGAAAAGGGAGCTCACGAAGGGCTTGATGGACCTCAGGTTCTTGATTTCCTGGTTCTCCGGCAAGAACACTTCGACGGCCAGCAGTTCCTTACTTCTTGCCCTTGAGGTACTTGTAGGCGACATCCGCTCCTCGCCTGCCCGATAGAAGCATCGATCCGAACGTGGGACCCATCCTCGGCAGGCCGAAGGTGGTCGACACGGCCATCCCAGTCACTATGAGGCCTGGATGGCAGAACCCGCTGTGCTCCACCACGGCGTCCTCGCTCTTCTCGATCCACATGGCACCGAAGCCTGGGACCTTGATCAATCCGCGCTCCTCCAGCTTCCTCACGACCATGGCATCGTGTCCAGTCGCGTCAATGACCAGCTTAGATTCGAGGGCCACGGGATCAACGCATGTGATATTCCTCGGCAACGCGCCAACCGGCGTCCAGTTGACGACCGCTCCAGCGACCCTGTTCTTCTCCCTCAGGACCACGTCGTCGAAAGAGGCCATGTTGAGGATGCTCACACCCGCCTCGCAAGCGGCGGAGATCAACTTGGAACAAGCAAGTGGCCCCGGCGTAATGTAGAGACCCTTCTCGTACATCTTGTACTTCACGCCCAGCTCGTCAAGGACCTTCTGGGCAGGTGCCCTGACAGTTATGGTGTTCATGAGGAACCCGCCTATCCAGAACCCTCCGCCGAGGTAGTTGTTCCTCTCGACGACCAGCACTCGCACCTTCTTCAAGGCGAGGTCTCTAGCCGCCATCAGGCCGCTCGGTCCGCCACCTATGATGATCACATCTGTGTCTGCAAATCCATCCATGTCCTTCGCGAACTGCGATATTATCGCACGCGTTACGGAGCTCTCAGAGGACTTCTCGAAGATCGGCATTTGAACTCACCTGGTCGTGGACTTCGCAAGTCCGAATCCGGATATATAGGTTCCCCTTTGACATTCCAAACCTTCATCGCGCGGACATCGGGGGGTGTAAGGCAAAAAAGATATCCGGGGCAGGGAACCTACAGTGGAAAAGGAGCGGAGTACGGTATCTTTTCAATGCCCCGCGAACGAGAAGGACCTGGCTCCGTCTCCACTCTGGTGAAGTGAATGGCAATCGACCCGATATGCAAGATGGATGTAGACCCGAAGACCGCGAAATGGAAGTCAAACTACAAGGGCAAGGAGTACTTCTTCTGTGCCCCTGGATGCAAGAAGGCCTTCGAGAAGAACCCCGAGAAGTACGCCTGAGGCTGTTGATCTCCCCATTGTTCGTGGGCGCGGTCTAGGTCGGATGCTCGTGAGCGACCGGCTTGGATCCTGCTGACTTCTTCAGCCTCTCGTACTTCTCCTTGTAGAGCTTCTCACAGACGCTGCAACAGAGATAGTGATATTTTCCATCGAGCTTGATCTTGATGCCCTCATCGGTCATCATATGGCCACAATAGTAGCACCTTATCAGCAGACCGGCCTCGTCGGTCAGAGCTGCGCGTGGGAGTTCCTTCGGGACCTTCATGATCATGGAGTTGTCCATCTTATGGACCTCGGGTATCTGGGCCATGGATTCGAGGAACCTCTGGTACTTGATCTGGTTATAGAATGAAAGGATGCACAGGATCCTCGAGTCGGATAACATGTATATCTGCCTCACTAGCTCGTCATCCCTTATCTTCTCGATGACCTTCTCCAGATCCGCTGGTTTGGCTTCCAGCAGCAGAGCGACGGAGACCTGTCCCAGCATGTCAGCATCGAGCATCGTCGTGTAGCCTTTGATGAGGCCGAGGTCCACCATGGCCTGTACGCGGGAGCTCACGGTCGGTGTGCTCACTTTGATCCTCGCCGAGATGTCCCTGAAGGATGCTCGACCATCCTGCTGCAACTCCCTCAGTATCTTCCTGTCAACGTCGTCCAGATTCAGGCTCATGAAGTTTCGACTAGGTCCATCGGGCTCATATCCTTTTCGATTGAAAGGTGCGGGCATATATAGCAAGACGGATGTTAAGAAGAACCAGATCCCAACACTCCTGATGCTCGGTATATCCCCCTTTCTTCTGCACCCAATGATCCCTCTCCAGCGAGGAAAGTGCGGATTATTGGAGTCCCCCAATCTATGCAGCAGGAATCCTCGATGAGAACTAAGGAAGGTGACTCCATCGTCCTCGAGTTACGGGCACATTGACAGGGGATCCAGACTACAAGCTCTGCTAGCAGACTCCCATTGCAAGCCCGCACAATCACCTCCTCCGCTTCCCGACGTAGGGCCGCGCAGAAGCCCATCACAAAGGATGAGGGACCTGAGGAAACCGAGCGAGAGTAACGTGGGGCCAACCCGTGATGCGCACTTGAGATTAGCCTCATATCTTCAGATGCGCGGTTTCGCATCTTGAGCGTTGTCCGAAGATGAACATTCGTATTGAGATCTTCATCAGACCGACTGTACAAAACGCGACGTTGTCAGCAGAGTCAGTAGCTAGAAACCTATTAGTAGGACGCCTGCAATGAGGGCCCGGGGAGTAAAGTATATCCGGCTGTCGTGCGAAGGCGGGGTATCGTGGGGAAGCTTTTCGAACCAGCTCTTGGCCTTCGTGCTTCGGACCGGACAATTGAGAGGGAGGAACAGAACTTGAAAAAGAAAATCGCAGCAACAGCTATTTTGATGTGCGCAGTCATGGTTCTTGTGGCTGGCGCCCCGTTGGTTACAGCCGACACGCACCATGTCGTCAAGGGTGCATATGGGCCCAGGGCAAG
>Ga0315282_10006936_pt1 | contig 18761 bp, 22 predicted proteins | sample YL17G07_20_MG_FD_203693 | JGI IMG/M metagenome (GOLD analysis project Ga0315282, IMG submission 203693) | Sediment microbial communities from Yellowstone Lake, YNP, Wyoming, USA - YL17G07_20 | ecosystem: Environmental > Aquatic > Freshwater > Lake > Sediment | place: USA: Wyoming | collected...
ACGTGATGCAGGGTTCCTATGCCGCAGGCTGGACGACCGGAGGTGGCGTGGCGACCTGGGCCGAGGGGGAGATGGACGGGTTCATGATCCAGGCATTCGACGACGAAGGAAATCCGATCGGCAACAAAATACCCATCGTTACCGGGGGCACGGTCTCCCGGATGGATCTACAGCCGCAGGCCGGGGGCGGATTTTTCATCGCCTGGTCCCAGGCGCTTCCGGGCACCGTGGTGGATTTCGAGATCTTCGTCTCCGGCCTGAATCCGTCGACCGGCCTCACCGGAGAGACCAAGCGACAGAGCTGGACCATGGGAGGCGCGGACGCCCCGAAGCTTGTGAAGAAGGATGCAGGATGGGCCATCTTATGGGTCGCGGATACCGAGCAAGGGGGGAAGTCTTGCCTCAAGCCTTATTGCAACACCGACCTTTACCTCACGCTCATGAGCGACGACGGGGAGCCGATGACCTGGCCCAAGCTCGTCACCGACGACCCGAACCGGTGTGATCGCGATCTCGCGGTATGGACCGGCGATAGCTTCATCAATGCCTGGACCGCGATCCGTCCCTATCGCGAGGCGCTTTTCGCCCGAAAGATGGCCTGCTCCGCTCCTTGATTGCGAACCGATGGCCGAGCGCTCGCTGTTGACAATCAACAAAGCGCAAAGGTAACCTTGACAGTCTAAAAAAAGGAAAGGCCTTTTCCGGACATTTCGGACACGGATGTAAATGTTTAAGCTTGTGATATCGGACGATGAGGGCAAAACCACCCTCATCCCACTCCTTCGGGACGAGATCACCATCGGCCGCAAGGAAGGGAACACCATCCGTCTCACCGAGAGGAACATATCCCGACGGCACGCGCGGATCGCGAGGAGCGGCGAAAAGTTTCTGCTCCTCGACCTCGGAAGCTACAACGGAACCTTGATGAACGGGGAGCGGATCAGCTCCGAGGTCGAGATCCAAGCCAGCGACAAGATCATGATCGGGGACTACTCCATCACCCTGCGTGCGGATGTGGCCAATGCCGCCGTGTCCCAGGAAGAGACGGCCAGGGCCATCGGACGAACGTCGAAGTACGCGAGGCTGGTGGTCCTGAGTCCGATCACGCCCGGCCGGGACATCGATCTCGACGGCTACACGTACTCGATCGGCCGGGTGGGCGAGGCGAACATCGACATGGAGCATTCGTCGGTATCGCCGCAGCATGCGAGGCTCGAACGTGTGGACAACAAGTGGACCATCGTCGACATGGACAGCTCGACCGGCGTTAAAGTGAACGGCCAGCCGATCAAGGACGCCAACCTGCTCAAGGGCGGGGACGTCGTTCACATCGGCGAGGTCCAGATCCGCTTTGTGGCGCCCGGTGAGCCCTACTCCTTCGAGGTAGCCGAGAAGCCTGCGGCTCCGAAGAGGTCCCAGGCGCCCAAGGTCACTCCGTCCTGGCGCGTGGCTGCGATCACGGCCGTGGTGGTGGTGGTCGTGTCCGTGGTCGCGTATCTCATCTCGCGCGGGGGAGGGAGGCTCGAAGGGGCTGTCCCGGGCATAGGATCCGGGTCCGAGTCCGGCGGCCAGGCCCAGGGGTCGGTCGATGGCCTGATCGAGACCTCCAAGGACCTCATGCAGTCGGAGAACTGGAAAGGAGCCATCGAGCTTCTCGGAAAGGTCCTGAAGCAGGATCCGACGAACCCGATGGCGCGGAATCTCAAGAACACGGCCATCCGGGAGATGGACAACCAGGAGCTTTTCGAGAAGGGGCTCGAGGCTTCGGCGCAGGGTGATTGGGAGCAGGCCTACCGGACCTACGCAGAGATCCCGCCCAGCAGCCACTACAACAAGCCCGGACAGCTCGCGCAGGCGAGGGACAAGCTCTTCGACAAGTGGGGCAAGGCGGTGATGGACTTCTGGGCGTCCGGCGATGTGGATGCGGCCAAGGTCCAGCTTGGGGCACTCAAGGAGCTGGAGGGGATCTCCCAGCGGCAGCGCAACCATATCGAAGAAATCGAGAAGCGGATCCAGGGACAGCCCGAGGTGGCTTCGGCAGCAGAGCACCGTACGGCCGGGGTCGCCTCTGTGCCGCCGAACCCGTACGAGGCTTCCAAGGGACGCGGGTCCAAGAAGGGATCGTCGAACCCGTACGAGACCGCACAGGCCCCGGAGGCGGACCAGAGCGGCGCCAAGAAGGCCTCGCCCATGGACCAGGCCAAGGAGAAGCTCATCGCAGGGGATAATGAGGGAGCGATCAAGATCCTGGAAAAAGGGGGGAACTCCAAACCGGTCCTGAACCTTCTGGCCTCAACCTACATGGCGGTGAAGAACCGGGACGGGTACATGAAGACCATCAAGAAGTACGCGAAGCTCTACCCGGACGACCCCAAATCCGAGCAGTACAAGACCATCCTCGAATCGTCCGGACCCTGATCAGATCCAGTGATAGTCCTTGGGCACGATGAGCCGGATGTGACGCGGCAGCACCCGGATGGTGAAGCGGTCGCCGTGATGGAACTCGTCGCCGTCGGCCTGCGTTCGGATGGGCAGGTTCGCGTGGGGTCGGAATAGCTGCACATCGATGTGCTGGCCGCGCAAGGGGGGGGGCGATGAGAGACCGATCCGGTCCAGGAGCTGGTTGGTGTTCGTGACCAGCTTGTGCCGCACCAGCGCCTTGGAGAGCCAGTCCCCGCGGCCTCGGAACGGCACGATCTCGAACAAGCCGTCGTCGTGTTTGGACGTGGGGTCGATGATCCAGTATCCGCAGAAGACCAGGATCCCCTTGATCATGAGATCCGTGAGACGCTCAAGCCGCATCGCCTTTCCATCCACCGTGATATCGGCTATGAAATCCTCCTTCACGAAGTAGCTCCGGAAGAAGCTCCGGAGCGCGGCGGACACATAGAGCGCCTCGTCCTTGTAGAGGTTCCGGATCACGGGCAGACGCTCCACGGTCTCGCGCTCCCGGTTCCTGGACGCCAGGATGTCAGGGCTCAGGCCCCAGGTCAGGCTGTCGAAGAAGTATTTCCGGTGCATGAGCCGGCCCGAGTCGTCGAAGGAATCCACCACGCCGGCGTCGAGCTCGGTGGTGTGCCCGTCGAGAATGACGCGGATGTTGCGGGCCAGGGCCACTTCGCAGGACGGGATGCCGAAGGTCCTCGCCACGTCGTTGGCCGTGCCTGCCGGAAGGAGCCCGATGCACACCTCGCGCCTGGCATGAGCCGCGCAAACGCCGCGCGCCACGTCCGAGAAAGTGCCGTCGCCGCCCAGGCAGAGCACGAGCCGGAAACCTCCCTTGTCGATGGCGTCGCGCACGATCCGGAAGGCGCTGTGAAAACGGCTCGTGGTCTCGACCCGTGGGTGGATGCCCATGGTGCGGAGCAGGCTTCTGGTCTCGGCGATGAGCTCGCCGGCCCGGCCGCTCTTCGAGCCGGGATTGACCACGAGCAGCGTGGGTTTGGTGTGTTGCATGTCCGGCAACGGTCACTATACCAAGAAAGACCGAGAAAATGTAGTAGCCCGTTGCTCTCGGCCTCGGAGAGGGATATCTCCATGTCACCCGTGCGACCCAAGATTGGGAAGGACGATTCGCACCTTGCAGGAATCGATGGGATGACCGTGGCGGCGCGCCGAGCGAATGAAAAACGAGAAAAAGGCAATAAAGACGAATGGTTTCATGTGAGTTGGGGCCGATGAGTTCCGGAACGGTCCGCTTCTGGCACTTCCTATGCAGAAAACAGCGATCCGCGCAGTGCATCAGCGCGGCGTTAGCCGCGTTTTCTTTCAAGGGTTGGTTCTTGACAGAAACCGCGAAAAAGGGTTTCTAGTGTCTTTTGTCCCCTGTCGGACAAGGACAGGTGGTTGCCCCTCGAAAGAAGTGTTCAATAGCCGTAAAGAGACTTGAGATCTCTGCTAGATAGAAGAAATTGGAAACATTATTCAAAATCAATTTGAGAGACCTCCCGGAGGGGGGGTTGAACCTGATTGAGCCGATCCCGAGGCCATGGCTAAGCGATGCCCTAGCCGAAACAGGGTTCGAGACAAGCGGCCAGGGCAAGCTTGATATCCGGGTCACAGAGACCGCGACCGGGCAATACCTGGTGATGGGGGTCGCCAAGGCAACGATACAGGCCACCTGCGTCTCGTGCCTCGAAGGATTCGAGATTCCCGTCAAAGCCGAGATCAGCGTGTTTCTGTGCGCCGATCCCAAGGAAGTCCCTGGCCTGAGCGAAGCCAGGGACCTTGACGTGGAGGACCTCCAGAAGGAGGCGATACATGGGGAGACCCTCGTCCTGGACGGACTGGTCCGGGACGCGATCCTCTTGGATCTCCCCATGAACCCCCGATGCAGGCCCGAGTGTCAGGCCTGGAGAGACCGTCTTCCCCAGGACGATCAGGAATCTATCGACCCGCGTCTTCTTCCGCTCAAAAAGGCGCGTGTGGCAAAGGAGGATTGAACCGTGGCTGTTCCGAAGAAAAGGCTTTCCAGGGCCAGACAGGGCCGACGAAGGGCTCATCACGACATCATCACACCGCCCAACCTCACGACATGCCAGCAGTGCGGTGAACCGCTCAAGTCCCACACCGCGTGCTGGAAGTGCGGCACATACCGCGGACGGGAGGTGATTGAGATCGAGGAAGAAGCCGCTCCTTCCGAGAAGAAGGCCTGATCCCGCTGGACCGATGAAGATGACATCGCATAGGTACCTTTTCTGCGGCAAGGAGAGGCGGCTATGAGCTCGGTCGCGGCGTCCCGCATCACCGGAACCGGCCGATACGAGGCCGAGCGGGTCATGACCAACCACGACCTCGAGAAGCTGGTCGATACCAGCGACGAATGGATCATGGAGCGGACCGGCATCCGGGAGCGCCGAGTCGCGGCGGACGGCGTGTGCACCTCGGACATGGCTGCAGGCGCAGCCCTGAAAGCGCTCGAGATGGCTGGTCGAACCGGCAAGGACGTGGATTTCCTCGTGGTCGGCACCGTGACGCCGGATCAGCCCTTGCCCGCGACAGCAGCTTTTGTGCAGCAGAAGATCGGCGCGGACCGCTGTCCGTCCTTCGACGTGGCCGCGGCGTGCGCCGGATTCATCTACGGCCTTTCCATCGCCGACAAGTTCATCCGCCAGGGCGAGGCCCGATGCGCGGTGGTGGTGGGGGTGGAGCTCCTCTCCCGCGTGCTCGACTGGACCGATCGGAACACCTGTGTCCTATTCGGCGACGGTGCCGGGGCCGTGGTGATCGAGCCTTCGGACGACCCGGAGCGCGGGATCCTCTCGACCCACCTCTACACGGACGGACGGCATACCGACGTCCTGCAGATCCCGGGCGGCGGGTCGCGCTTCCCGGCCACGGCCGCCTCGGTGGCCGAACGGCTGCACTATGTCCACATGAACGGCCGCGAGGTGTTCAAGGTGGCGGTCCGGAATATCGCCCAGGCAGCGACTGAGGCCCTGCGGGCCAACCAGGTCACCACCAACGACATCGATCACGTGGTCATGCACCAGGCGAACATACGGATCATCGATCAGGTGGCCCAGCGGCTCGAGATCCCGATGTCCAAGTTCGTGCTCAACATTGAGAAATACGGCAACACATCGAGCGCATCGATCCCCATTGCCCTCGACGAGGCGGCTCGCTCAGGCCGGCTCAAGCCGCGCGATCGGATCCTGATGGCGGCCTTGGGCGGCGGCATATCGTGGGGCTCGGCCATGGTGAGGTGGTAGATCATGAGGATCGGGTTCGTCTTTCCGGGACAGGGGTCGCAGGCGGTCGGCATGGGCCGCGATCTCGCGAACGCCTTTCCCGAGGCCGAGCATACGTTCACTTCGGCAGACGAGGCGCTTCACGAGCCCTTGAGCGCCCTCTGCTTCGAGGGGCCCGAGGATCGGCTCATGCTCACGGCCAACACGCAGCCTGCCGTGCTCACGGTATCGGTCGCGGCGGTCCGCGCCTTTGTTGGAAGGACGGGCATCGAGCCTTTCGTTGTCGCCGGCCACAGCCTGGGCGAATACTCGGCGCTGGTCGCGGCCAATGCCGTCGACTTCCAGGACGCCGTGCGCGTGACGCGAAGCCGGGGCGCCTTCATGCAGGAGGCGGTGCCGCCGGGCCAGGGGGCCATGGCCGCCGTCATGGGTCCGAGCCCCGAGGAGATCCGGGCCGCATGCGACGAGGCGGCCCGGGGAGAGGTGGTATCGCCCGCGAACCTGAACGCGCCGGGCCAGATCGTGATCTCGGGCCACGCGGCCGCCGTGCAGCGGGCCGGCCGGATCCTCGGGGCCAAGGGGGCCAAGGTGATCCCTCTCAAGGTCAGCGCCCCCTTCCATTGCAGCCTTATGAAGCCGGCTGCGGACCGGCTGTCGGGCGTGCTGAAGGGGGTCGTGTTCAGGGCGCCGTCGGCACCGGTCGTGACCAACGTCGAGGCACGGCCCGAGAGCGACCCGGATCGGCTCCGGACCCTGCTCGTGGAGCAGGTGACCTCGCCGGTCCGGTGGGAGGAAAGCGTGCGCCAGATGATCGAGCTCGGCGTGGAGCGGTTCGTGGAGTTCGGGCCGGGCAAGGTAACGGCCGGCCTCATCAAGCGGATCGACAAGGGCGCGAAGGTCGTCTCGATCGGCGACTCGAAAAGCCTCGAGGAAGCCATCAAGGAGTTGGGAGCTTAGGAGCGGACGCATGGGAGACCTGGACGGAAAGATCGCGGTGGTGACCGGAGGGGCCAGGGGTATCGGCCTCGCCATCGGCACGGCGCTCGGCCGTAGGGGCGCCACCGTGGTTCTCACGGACGTGATGGACCAGGCCGCAACCCGGGACTCGGTCGCGAAATGCGGACCGGGCGCGGGCTATGTGAAGTTCGACGTGTCCCGCGAGGACGAGGTCGAGGAGGCGTTTAGGCAAATCACATCGGAGCGGGGCGCGGTGCACATCCTCGTGAACAACGCCGGGGTGTCGCGCGACGCGCTCCACCTCCGGCTCAAGACCGAGGACTGGCGCGTCGTCCTGGACATCAATCTCGCAGGTGCCGTGCTCGCCGCCAAGGCCGCGGTCCGTTCCATGATGAGGGAGCGCTGGGGCCGGATCATCAACATCGCGTCGGTCGTGGGGGAGCGGGGGAACGCGGGCCAGACCGCGTACGCCGCGTCCAAGGGGGGGCTCATCGCGGTGACCAAGACGCTCGCGCGCGAGTATGCGTCCCGGGGGATCACCGTGAACGCGGTGGCGCCGGGATTCATCGAGACCGAGATGACGCGGGGCATCCCCGAGGATCGGCGAAGCGCCATGCTCGCGGAGATACCGCTGGGCGTCCTGGGCCAGCCCGAGGACGTGGCCGAGGCGGTGGCGTTCCTCGCGTCGCCGGCAGCGAGGTACATTACGGGTAGCGTGCTCCGGGTGAACGGAGGCATGTATATGTAAGGGCCCCCGGGCCGGGAGCGCCCGGGGTGGAAGAACAGCGAAACCAAACGGAGGGAACGGATGGACATCGCACAGAAAGTACGTGAAATCGTATGCCAGCAGCTGGACGCGGAACCGGCCCAGATCAAGGACGAGACCTCGTTCGTGGACGACCTGGGAGCCGACTCCCTGGCGGTGGTCGAGCTCGTTCTGGCTCTCGAAGAGGCGTTTGAGATCGACATTCCGGACGAGGACACCGAGAAGATCCGCACGTTCAAGGATGCGGTAAGCTATATCTCGTCCAAGAAAGCCGATTGAGGATGGGCCGATGAGAAGGGTCGTCGTCACAGGCTTCGGCGCCGTAACCCCCTGCGGGTTGGACGTCCCGTCCATGTGGCGCTCCTTCATGGAGTGCCAGAGCGGTATTGGACTCATCACTCTCTTCGACGCCGCCGAATATTCCTCCCGCATTGCGGGCGAAGTGAAGGGCTTCGATCTCGACCGCTACGTACCCAAGAAGGACCAGCGGCAGATGGACCGCTTCATTCACTTCGCCATCGCGGCTGCCGACGAGGCCATGAAGCACTCGGGGCTCGTGGTCGACGACCGGAACCGCGATCGCATCGGCACCCTGGTGGGGGTGGGCCTCGGAGGTCTCACGTCCATCGAGAAGTATCGGGACGTGGTCCGGGACAGCGGGCCGCGCAAGATCTCGCCCTACTTCATCCCCATGGTGATATCGAACTTGGCGCCGGGCCACATCTCGATGCGGTTCGGCATCAAGGGCCCCTCGATGACCATCACCACGGCTTGCGCGTCGAGCACCCACGCGCTCGGCGACGCCATGCGGTGGATCAAGCTTGGCTACTGCGACGCCATGCTAGCGGGGGGCGCGGAATCCACGATCTCGCCTCTCGGCGTGGGCGGGTTCTGCGCGATGCGGGCCCTGAGCACGCGGAACGACGCGCCGGCCCAAGCGAGCCGGCCGTTCGACAAGGACCGCGACGGGTTCGTCATCGCCGAGGGGGCCGGTATTCTCGTCCTCGAGGAGCTGGAGTGCGCGAAACGGCGCGGGGCCACGATCTACGCGGAGCTCGTAGGTTACGGCGCAACGGCGGATGCATACCACCTCACGCAGCCCGGGCCCGAGGGGGAGGGGGCGGCGCGCTGCATGAAGATGGCACTCGACGACGGCGGCCTCCAGCCCGGCGAAGTGGACTACATCAACGCGCACGGCACCTCCACCCCTCTGAACGACAAGTTCGAGACCATGGCGGTGAAGACCGTGTTCGGCGACCAGGCGAGAAAGCTCGCCATCAGCTCGACGAAGTCCATGACCGGCCACCTCCTCGGCGCGGCCGGAGGGGTCGAAGCCATCGCCTCGGTGCTCTCCATCCATCACCAGATGGCGCCGCCGACCATCAACTACACCACCCCCGATCCGGAATGCGACCTCGACTATGTGCCGAACGAGCCGAGGAAGATGGCGATCCGGGCGGTCATCTCCAACTCCCTGGGATTCGGAGGCACCAACGCAACGATCGCCTTCAAGCGGTTCGGAGGTTGAGGCCATGCCGGTCCTGGGGATAGCAAGCGATCACGGCGGGTTCGAGCTCAAGACTGTCCTGAAGAAAGCGCTCGAGGAGTGGGGCGTCGCATACGAGGACCTTGGTTGCTTCTCGATCCAAAGTTGCGACTACCCGGATATCGCCCACCAGCTCGCCGAGGCCATCGAGTCCGGCCGATTCGAGAGCGGCGTGCTCGTCTGCGGCACCGGGATCGGAGTCTCCATGGCCGCGAACCGGCATCGCGGCGTCCGGGCCGCCCTGTGCACCGACCCGTACATGGCCCGGATGGCGCGGCAGCACAACAACGCGAACCTCCTCTGCCTCGGCGGCCGAGTGGTCGGCGACGGGCTCGGCCGGGACATCCTTCGGGCCTTCCTCGACGCCCGCTTCGAGGGGGGGCGGCACGAGCGACGGGTCGCCAAGATCGACCCCACATGAAATGCCCGGCTTGCGGAGATTTGGAGAGCCGCGTCGTGGATTCCCGTCTCATCAGCGACGGACACGCCATCCGGCGACGCCGTCAATGCTCCTCGTGCGGCCGGCGATACACCACCTATGAGCGCATCCAGGAGTTCGCGCCGCTCGTGGTCAAGAAGGACGGACGGCGCGAGATGTACGACCGCGGCAAGGTCATGGCCGGCGTCCAGAAGGCCTGCGAGAAGCGGCCGGTGCCGCGGGCCGATCTCGATCTTCTCATCGACGACCTGGAGAGGACCCTCTTCGAGCTCGGAGAGGAAGAGGTGGATTCGGGCCGCATCGGCGAGGAGGTCATGAAGCGGCTTCGCGACCTCGACAAGGTGGCCTATGTCCGGTTTGCGAGCGTATACCGATCATTCAAGGACGTGAGCGAGTTTCTCGATGAGCTCAAGGTGCTCATCGGGACCGGGAAGGACGACGGGACCTCCGGGGAGGATGAATGATCCCAAGGCCGAAGGACGATACGGGCCAGGACGAACGGTGGATGAGACGGGCCCTCGGCCTTGCGGCCCGAGGCAGGCCGAGCCCCAACCCGGCCGTGGGCGCCGTGCTGGTGAAGAACGGGGTGGTGGTGGGAGAAGGGTTTCACCGCAGGGCCGGGGAGAGCCACGCCGAGGTCGTGGCCATCGCGCATGCCGGTCCCCGGGCCAGGGGCGCCACCCTGTATCTCACCCTGGAGCCGTGCCGGCACTACGGCCGGACCCCGCCGTGCACGGACGCGATTCTTGCGGCCGGCATCCGGAGGGTGGTGATCGCCATGATCGACCCGGACCCGAGAATGCGTGGACGCGGGATCCGGGCGCTTCGGGCGGCCGGGATCGATGTAACCACCGGGGTGCTCGAGAAGGGTTGCCGCGAGTTCTTGTGCGCCTATGTCGTCCACCGAAGAGAGGCCAGACCTCATATCACCCTGAAGGCCGCCATGAGCCTTGACGGCAAGATTGCGACCCGGACCGGCGACTCGAAATGGGTAAGCGGCGAGGAGGCGAGGAAAGAGGCGCACCGGCTTCGCGCCCGGCATGACGCGGTACTGGTGGGCGCCGGGACCGTCCGGCTGGACGATCCCAGGCTCACGGTGCGGATGGTGAAAGGACGCGACCCGGTCCGCATCGTGCTGGACAGCCGGCTCTCCCTGAGTCCCCGAAGCAAGGTGGTTCGCCATCGATCCAAGGCCCCCACCTGGATCGTGTACACCAAGGCGGGACAGGCGCGCGCCCGTCTCTTCCGAGACCTGCCGGGCGTGGAGCTCCTCCGAGTCGGCGGAGCGCACGGTCTCGTGGACCTCAGGGCGCTCTTGCCCCTTCTGGCGTCACGTGACATAGTATCGCTCCTGGTGGAAGGCGGGGCGAGAATCCACCGGTCGTTCCTCGAGGGGGGGTGGGTGGACCGCGTGGAGCTCGCCATTGCGCCGATGATCATCGGCGGCCGGGAGAGCGTGCCGCTCGTGGACGGCCAAGGGGTAGCGAAGGTGAAAGAGGCCTGGAGGATCGAGCCGGTCCGGGTGCGCCGGATGGGGCCGGACCTCTGGGTGAGCGGCAGACTCAGGAAATAGGCCCTTTCAAGAAAGCGAATCATCCGTGTTTACCGGCATCATAGAGACCGTGGGCGAGATTGCCCAGTGGACCCTTTCCTCGGAGGGAGGCGGGCTCCGGATCCGGGCCCGGTTCAGCGATCCGCTCGCGGCCGGAGAGAGCGTGGCCGTGGACGGCTCGTGCCTCACCGTCACCGAGCTCGGAGAGGATTGGTTTCGGACCGATGTCTCGGCCGAGACCCTGAGCCGGACCGCGATGAAGGTCTGGCGGGCCGGCCGGCGAGTCAACCTGGAGCGGGCGCTCGCCCTCGGCGACCGTCTCGGCGGCCATATCGTCACGGGTCACATCGACGGCGTGGGAAGGGTCGCGGAGCGGCGCGAGATCGGCTCCGGCCTCGAGATCGCCTACGATGCGCCGCGGGATCTCCGGCCGTACATCGCCGAGAAGGGGTCCGTGGCCGTGGACGGCGTGAGCTTCACGGTATCGCGGCTCACCGAGACCGGGTTCCGGGTTGCGGCGGTCCCGTTCACCCTGGAGCACACGACCGCGGGAGACAAGCGGCCCGGCGACGAGGTGAACCTGGAGACCGACGTCCTATCCAAGTATCTCGAAAGGCTTCAGGTCGGCCGGGAGCCCGGCAGGGGGGTGGACCTCACCCTGCTTGCCAAGGCCGGTTATCTATAGGAATTTGAACCCATGGTGGACCGGGAAAGCATCCATCGCATCGAGAGGGCGATCCGGGAGATCCGCGAGGGCCACATGGTGATCCTCGTGGACGACGAGGACCGCGAGAACGAGGGGGACCTTTGCATGGCCGCCGAGCTCGTCACGCCCGAGGCGGTCACCTTCATGGCGACCCAGGCGTGCGGCCTCGTCTGCCTCGCCCTCACGCCGGAGCGTGTGGAGGCCTTGAAGCTCCCCATGATGGTCCGGGACAACCGATCCCGTTTCGGCACGGCGTTCACCGTGTCGATCGAGGCCCGGGAAGGAGTCACGACCGGCATCAGCGCCGCGGACCGGGCCGTGACCATCCGGACCGCAGTGGCGCCTGAACCGAAGCCCGACGACCTGGTGAGCCCCGGTCACGTGTTCCCGTTGCGGGCCGCGCCGGGAGGCGTGCTCCAGCGGGCCGGCCAGACCGAGGGCTCGGTGGACCTCGCGAGGCTCGCCGGGCTCTTCCCGGCCGGCGTCATCTGCGAGATCATGAGGCCGGACGGCACCATGGCAAGGCTTCCGGATCTCCGGACATTCGCGGAGCAGCACGGCCTTCTCATCATCACGATTGCGGATCTCATCGCCTACCGGCTCCAGAAGGACCGGCTGATCCGGCGGGCGGCCGAGGCGAAGATGGTGATCCAGGGGGGCGGTCCCATGGAGGCGACCGTGGTGCTCTACGAAGCGGTGGCCGGCATCGAGCGGCGTCAGTACCTCGCCATGGTGGTGGGGGACGTGCACAACGGAAAGCCGCCCCTCTGCCGGGTGCATACCGGCTGCCTTCTCGCCGATATCTTCGGCGTGCCCCATCTGGAGCAGCACGTCACCATCGCAGAGAGCCTGAGGGCCATCCGGCGGGAAGGACGCGGCGTGCTGCTCTATCTCCCCCCTTCCGCGGAGCTGACCACCGAGGAGATTCGGGCCCACGAGGTCGGAGCCCCGAGCGACCCGCACCACCACGAGGCCCAGCTCCGCGAGTTCGGCATCGGCGCGCAGATCCTGGCCGATCTCGGCATCCACAAGCTTCGTCTGATCACCTCCAGCCCGCGCAAGATGTTCGGGCTCAGGGGCTTCGGCCTGGAGGTGGTTGAGCAGATTGCGAGCGAGGAGGACATACCATGAGCAAGGACAAGCAGGATTCGGCGATTCGGGTTTGGGAAGGGAATCTCCTGGGCGAGGGGCTGAAGGTGGCCATCGTGTCGAGCCGCTTCAACCACTTCATCACGGACCAGTTGGTGGAAGGGGCGCTCGACGCGCTCTCCCGCCACGGCGTGAAGAAGGAGAACGTCCACATCGCGAGGGTTCCAGGGTCCTTCGAGATTCCGATCGCGGTCAAACGTCTGGCCCGGAGCAACCGGTACGGCGCGGTGATCGCCCTGGGCGCGCTCATCCGCGGGGGCACGCCGCATTTCGAGTACCTGGCGGCCGAGGTGACCAAGGGTCTCGCCCAGGTCGCTCTAGAGACCGACGTGCCGGTGGCCTACGGCATCATCACGGCCGATACGCTCGAGCAGGCCATCGAGCGGGCCGGCACCAAGGCGGGCAACAAGGGGTTCGAGGCGGCGCTGTCGGCCATCGAGATGGCGAACCTGCTGGCCCAGATTTGACGGCTCGGGGCTCTTCCGGTGACCACGCGGCGACAGTTACGCGAGGCGGCGCTCCAGGTCCTCTTCGGGATCGACCTGGCCGGGGGAGACCCGTCCCGAGCCATCGAGGACTACCTCGATCAGTTCACTGTGGGGGGCCTGGGTCGGGACCCTTTTTTCGAGGATATCATCCGCGGCGTGGCCTCCCGGAAGGACGAGCTCGACACCATCATTGCTGATATCTCGGAGCACTGGCGCGTGGATCGCATGAGCCTCGTGGACCGGAACATCATCCGGATGGGGGTCTACGAAATTGTCTTTTCTCGCGAGGTGCCGGCCCGGGTGGCGATCAACGAGGCCGTAGAGCTCGCGAAACGGTTCGGCACCGAGGAGTCGCCCGCCTTCGTGAACGGCATCCTGGACCGGGTTGCCCAGGAGAAGTCGCCGGACGCCCGGGGGGAGCCGTGAACCTCTCATTCGCGTCGGCCGCGGATATCCGGGGCCTTGCGCGTCTCAAGGTGGACGGGCTCGCCCTGTTCCTTTGGTCGGAGCAACGACCGCCCACCGGGACGGCAGGGCTTGTGGACTGGCGGCTCGGCGGGCTCCTCTCGCAGCATCTTTTGTCCGGCTGGCTTCGCGGCGCTCTTGGCGAGACCACGCTTGTCCCGCTGCCTGACGGGCTTGGCGCGTCCATCCTCATCCTCTCAGGGCTCGGGGAGCCAGAGACTTTCGACGAGAAGCGGTTCGTGCAGGCCATGGAGTCGACGGTCCGGACCATCGAGATCCTGCGTCTCGATCGGGTGGCTCTCGAGCTTCCGGACCGGAACCGGCATGGGCTCGGGTCGGCGAAGGTCATGGATCTCTTTCTCCGGATCATCAAGGACCGAAAGAGAGGACCTCGAGAGGCCATCCTGATCGAGGAGGGGGGCGCCGAGAGGGAGATGCGCGACGTGATCGAGCGATGGGAGAGGCTTGAGGCGATTTCAGCAGGACGATAGGGGGGGAGGGTTCTTACGCGGTCGCTTCGATCGGTTTGGGGTACACCGAAACCTTGGTCTTCTTCTTGCCGTAATGCTCGAAACGGACCGTGCCGTCCACGAGCGCGAACAGTGTGTAATCCTTGCCGCATCCGACGTTGTGGCCGGGGTGAATCTGGGTGCCGACCTGCCGGACCAGGATGTTGCCGGCGCGCACGAACTGGCCGTCCTGGCGCTTGGGGCCGCGCCTTTTCCCGGCCGAATCGTGACCGTTCTGAGAGCTTCCCTGTCCTTTCTTGTGTGCCATGACTGGGTCCTCCTACGCCGAGATGCGCACGATCTCGAGCTCGGTGAAGGGCTGGCGGTGTCCGTGCTTGCGGTGGTAGTTCTTCCGCCGCTTCATCTTGAAGACGATGATCTTGCGATCCCGGCCCTGCCTCGTGATCTTGGCCTCCACCTTGGCCCCCTTCACGATCGGGCGGCCCACCTTCACGTCCTTGCCCTGGCCCACGAGGAGCACCTCGTCGAGGGTCACCTCGGCGCCCGGGTCGCCCGCGATCTTCTCAATTTTGATCTTTTCCCCCTCGCTGACCCGGAACTGTCTCCCCCCGGTGCGAATGACGGCGTACATGGCGTTTCTCCCTTCTTTCTCTGCCCCGACCGGCGCCGTAATCCCAGGCCCGGCCTGGGCGGGGTCATAGAAACACGGATGGCCATCATACCCAAAACCGGGTGAAGGGCAAGAAAAATTAGGGGGTTACTGGATCGGCACGAACGAGTCGCACGCGACGGTCATCTTGTCGAGCGCCGTCTTGAGCGTGGTGGGCATGTTCTGGGTGCAGATGTCCGAGAAGAGGCTGTTGGCGTTGGTGTAGTTCGCGATGTAGTCCTGGAGCCGAACCGCGCCCATGGCGCCGGCATAGGGATCCGATGGATCGCATTGGGCCGAGACCGCGGAGCTGGTGCAGTCGGTCGCGCCCGCAATGGCCACCATGACGTATCGGCTGTTGTCGCCGAACCTCTGATCAAGGTAGTCCTTGAATTCCTGGAGCGGGACCAAGTTGTGGGCCGAGGGGTTCAACATGCACTGGTCCTGGCCGATCTTGAAATTGTTGTCCGTGCGGGAGCAGTCGTCCTCGTCCGTGATGATGACCGTGATGAAAAGCGCGTCCTGTCGCAGGAACCCCTCGTTCACCTTTCCGGGCGCGTCCTTATCGAGCGCCTCACGCATGCACTCGAGCGGCATCTCGTACGTGGGCCCGCCTGTGCCGAGATGCGCGGTCTGGCTGAATTTCGTCGCCACATCCGTGCCCGGGCCGTCGATCCACAGGCCGCCGCCCGGAACGCCCTTGAGACTGCCGTCGAGCCCCTTTTCGGATATGGGGATGTTCATCACCGAATAGTTCAGGGTCCTTCCGGTCGAGGTGACCCCGACGCGGTACTGCACCTGGGTGTTGGCCGGCGTCTTGTAGTTCTCGAGCACCTGGATGAACTGCGGAAAGGCCTGGCCGAGCTGGGTCTGCTCGCAGTCCATGCTGGCCGAGTCGTCGATGACGAAGAGGATGTCCATCTTGGTGCAGCCCGGTTTTTGGGCCGCGCCGTCTCCGGCATCGCTGTCCGCATCCGAGTCGCTGTCCGCGTCCGCACCGGCCGCAGCGTCTCCGCTGCCGTCGTTGTCGCCCGAGCCCTTATTCCGGTCGTTCGTGGCGCTGCAGCCGAGCGCCATGACAGCCATTGAGAACATGATGATGAGTTGCTTCATCGGAATCCCTCCTGTTTCGAGTTCCAACATTATCACAATTTTCCAAAATTGTGTTTAGGCGTTTGAGGCCGGTCAGATCTCGTGCAGCATGCGGTTCAGGGCCAGGAGCGCGCCTTCGGCGGTTCGGTCGTCGACCGTGATGGCCGGTGCAGCGTCGAGGTTTGAGAGCAGGGCCTCGAGATGCTCCAGGGTGGTGGCGTGCATGTCGTCGCAGATCGACTCGGCCAGGGGCAAGATCACGACGTCCGGCCGCTCGGCTGCGAGCCGTCGGACCAGGCTGAGCTCGGTGCCGATGACGAGCGTGTCGCCGGGCCGCGCCTCTCTCGCCTTCCGGACCAGGAAAGACGTGGAGCCTGAGCCGTCGGCGAGCGCGGTCACATCGGGAAGACACTCGGGGTGCACATGGATCACGGCGTTCGCATGACGCGCCCGGGCCTCCTTCACGTGATCCACCGTGAACCGCGTGTGCACGTAGCACCCGCCGTTCCACAAAATGAGCCTGGCCTTCCGGACCGCTTCGGCCGAAAGTCCGCCGAGACGTTTCTCCGGATCCCAGATCACAATCTCGTCCTCTCGCAGGTCGAGCGAGGCCGACGTGTTGAGGCCGAGCTGCCGGTCCGGGAAGAAGAAGATCCGGGGGGTCCTTTTCATGGCCCAGGCGAGGGCCCTTGCCGTGTTCGCGCTCGTGCAGACCGTGCCGCCGCGCACGCCGCAGAACGCCTTGAGCCCGATGTCCGAGTTCATGTAGGTGATGGGCGTGATCTCCCGCTCCGGGACGAGGGACGCGAGGTCCTTCCACGCGCGCTCCACCTGGGGGAGCGAGGCGCTCGCCGCGAGCGGGCAGCCGGCGGCCGGGTTGGGCATCACCACGGTCTTGCCCTTGCCGCACAGGACCGACGCGGCCTCGGCCATGAACCTCACCCCGGAGAAGACGACCCACGCCGCATGTTCGGCCGATGCGGCGATCCTGGCGAGCTCGAACGAGTCGCCCACGTGATCGGCGGCCGCGATGATCTCCGGACGCTGGTAATGGTGGGCGAGGATGATGACGGAGTCCCTGGTCATGATTCTTCCCTTCCGGCGCCTTGGCGCGCCGGGGGCTTCACGGTCTTCTTCTTCGCAAGGTGCCGGAGCTCGTCGGGAAGCCGCACCACGTGGTTCGTTCGATCGAGACAGGTGTGCCTGGTCGTGGCTTCCACGAGCAGCGCATGATCACGCTCGATGAGGTAGTGGAACGTGATCGAAGCGCCCGAGAGCTCCTCAACCCATGCCGCGACCTCGATGATCTCGTCGTAGCGCGCGGGCGCGACGAACCGGAGATGCGCCTCGATGACCGGGAGCATGCGGCCGGTGGCCTCGAGCTCGCGGTACGGGAGCCCCACGTGCCGCATGAGCTCGGCCCGCGCCGCCTCGCAGAACCGAAGGTACCCGGCGTGGTATACGACCCCCATCTTGTCCGTGTCGGCGTAGAGCACCCGGATCGTGATCCTGTGCGCGCCCTCCGGCGCCTCGCGCTTCATGGGGGTTGGGGATAGCAGAGGAATGCGGCCAGGGCAAGCCCCCGCGACAGCCCCCGCGATAGGACTCTATCCAGGGTGTTGAATGTCTTCAGAATCCGATGTGGCGTTTGGGCTTTTCCGGCGGCGACATGAGCTCGCGGATGGCGTCGAAAACGACCTTGAACTGTGTATCGTATTTCCTTTCTAGCGCTGCGAGCTTGCGGGCTAGGTCCGCGTTGGTCGCAAGCATCTGTCGCAGGCGCACGAACGCTCGCATGATCTCGATGTTCACCTGGACCGCGCGCGGGCTGTGGAGCACGCTCGAGAGCATCGCCACCCCCTGCTCCGTGAAGGCATGGGGCAGGTATTTTCGGTGTTGCCCGCGACCACTCTTTAAGGTCACAGATTGTGACCTTAGAAACCCAGTCTCCTCGGACGTGAGCTGAAACATGAAGTCAGCCGGAAACCGCTCGGTGTTGCGTTTCACCGCTTGATTGAACACCTTGACCTCAACGCCGTACAAAGATGCCAAATGCAGGTCGAGCATGACCTTATGGCCACGAAGCATGAAAATCACGCGCTCAATGCGATCAACCGGAATCAGGCTTTGCTCGGCCATTTTTCCCTCCGTTCTCCCTCAAGGCCTCGATGCCTTGTGCCTCTACCCTACTTATCGGTCCGGGGAGGCAAATCGTTGCAGAGAAAGAACCCCAGACCGCCACATCCAGGGTGCCTGACACCACGACAAGCGGAGAGAATTTGCGGCGCTTGAAGGGATGCCGTACGGCTGCTACGATGGTGTCGAACAAAGCGGGGGAAATCGTTAGCAAGGCTGATTTTTAGATGGAAAAAATCGAGATCAGACGCTCCAAGAAGAAAATATGGATATGGATAGTGTCTGTTTTGTCTATTTGCATTGCATGCAGGATCATCATGGAATTTATTTTTAACAGAAACCATTTTTCCTGGTCTTTGCTACTGTGGCTACTCTTTTATTTTCTATTTATCGCAATCTTGTCGATCTTCACGAAACGCGACTTGCTGTTGTATACGCTTGATGACGAGGGCATCCTGCACCATCAAGGGAATTGGAAGAAGATACCCTGGCAAGAGATCAAGAGAGCGAAGCGCCTGGGCAAGAACGAGGGCGTTTTTCTGGAATTGAAAACCCCCAAGGAATTTGTGCCCAGGAAGTTCCAACAACGTCTTTTGTATTTTACGATTTCGGGTAAAGGAATCATCATCTACTTAAAGTTCACGGAAATGAGCGGG
>Ga0315282_10006937_pt1 | contig 18760 bp, 22 predicted proteins | sample YL17G07_20_MG_FD_203693 | JGI IMG/M metagenome (GOLD analysis project Ga0315282, IMG submission 203693) | Sediment microbial communities from Yellowstone Lake, YNP, Wyoming, USA - YL17G07_20 | ecosystem: Environmental > Aquatic > Freshwater > Lake > Sediment | place: USA: Wyoming | collected...
GCAGCATCAACCCAAGCATCCCATACTCCAGTTCCAGAGTTTACTCTGGTCGCCTTTACGTTGATTTTCCAAGCTTCGGTTGATAGAGGTTGAGCGGCACTTACTTCCATGAACAGTTCCTTACCAAGAGTAGAAGAGCCAGCAAGGGTCGTGATGTTCCCGTATGCGCTAATTGTTCCTCCAGTGGGTGTCGGAATCAAGTACCTCTCTCCATTAGGTGCGATTAGCGTCGCGTCGAACTGATCTTGCGTCGAATGCCAAATGTCCAACTGAAGATCCGTAGTGGTTGTCTTTACTTGGACGTTGATTGTGATATTTCCGCCATCGGGGAGATGTCCTCGGATGTGCACGCTGTCTCCAGCGTCATTTCCTGCGGCAACGGCGATCGGTGTTCCTGCTTGCACGAAAGCGTCAAGGCCGAGTTCTAGGGGAGCAGTCCCGTCGTGTGCGCCTATGTTTCCGCCCAAACTGAGGCTGATCGCTGTTCGCATTTTCAATTGCGCTGCCTTTTTCACGATGTAATTGATTCCGTCTAGGATTTCGGAGTCGTAGAAATTCCAGCTGGCGCCGTCACATACTGCGCTACCGCTTTTGACAAATATTATGCGTGCGTCTGGTGCAACGCCAAGATATTTGCCGGTTGCTTGGCCTGAGCTCGCGGCAGTGCCCGCCACGTGTGTTCCGTGGCCGAATGTGTCAACCTCCGGGCACGTTCTGTCTTGGATATCGCTGGAGGTACATTCATAGCCATAGCCAAAACCTGATGGAGAGTGACCCAAGGTTGTTTGATCCCAGACGTAGAGTATTTTGGTGGTTCCATTCGGAAACGTGAAGTCGGGGTGCGATGTGTCGATTCCCGTGTCAACTATGCCAATGATGATTCCAGCACCTGTGACATTTCTTCCATAGGGGTCCTTAATCTCTTGCCACACAGTGTTGGCACCTATGTCGGGTACACTTCTGTCTAGATAGACGCTGAGAGGGTGAGGTCGCTCGACACGAAGCGAGATTGGTAGTTGCCTGATTTGATCAAGGTGTTGCGGATCAGTGTGGAGTACAGCTATGGGACCTGCGATCGTTGTGACTAACCCGAAATGGTTTAGCATTCCTAATTCATTCGGTTGCAGATAGTCGCTGCTTTCAATGAGCAGCGTAATCTTACCTTTAGGAACATTCGAATCCTGGCCAATGGTATTGTCGTAAGGATTTGCGAGGGCTATTTGACTTAGAGTGAAGGCCAAGATTAGGACGAGAGCTAACGCCTTCAGAATACTCGATCCTTTCAAGGACTACTGCCTGATCGATCTGTGATTCTCCGGTGTTCGTTTCCTCGTCTTGCCTTCCTAAGGAGGACTCGGGTCTTCTTCCTGTAGTACGAAAGTGGATGTAGAACCGTAGCGCATAGTTCATCCGGATTCACACACAAGCCGTGGGTTCGCATGGAGCCACAGTTCGGCGCAGTGTATTTGGTCCTTGATCCTCGTCTGCCAGCTATGTGTTCAACCTGATAGCGTGCAATTCTTTCGTCAAAATCTGTGAATGATTTGAACATTTTCAGCAATTCCTCCTCGCTGGTTCCAATACTGAGCAAGAATGCGGTTATGGCAAAACGTCCCATGTGAGACATGTGTTTGCTCGATTGAAGCAGGCTGAGTAGGTTCTTCATGCATGGTGGCATGGCTGCTGCCATAACCGAGCGTGGCATTTCTTCGGTTGCGAAGTACCTTGATCGAGCTTCAACTATCGAGCGAAGAGGTTGTATTAGCATTTCCAGTTCCTTTGGTAATGTGACCTTCAAATCAGCCGTTTTTTCAAGCACTCTTGCCTGAACCTCTTCTTCGAGCAACCTGGCGAAGTCTTCGCGTGGAAGTAGAACATAGCCTGCGGAAAGTATTCTGTTTACGAGTTTCCATTTAAGATCGTGAATTCGTGCGGAATTGCGGACATAATCCTTGAAGTGAACTGCAAGCTCGAAATGGCTGTTACCTAGGTCGCGATCGTCCAGCCTCGCATCCCATCCGAATGATGTCGTTGCAATGTGAAGTAATTTTTCAGGTGGTTCATTTCTTAACAGTTGACCGCTTCTCTTAGCCTCGGTGAGCGCGTATCGTCTTCTGACTCTGTCATCGCCAAGGGCACTGATGAGCATGAGTGCCGTTGGATAGGCGAGTATGTCAACGTCTTCCTGCGTCAACTCAGCTGAGATTCTGCCGCTGAGAAGTGTCTGCTTGATGCGATCTATTGCACGGTCAAGTATGGGGATGAATTCAGGTTCAACGAGTTCCGTAGGTTGAATGTTGCGCGACCTTACGTACTCGGAGGCTTCTACGGTAAATGGAAATTTTGCGAGGTCAAGTTTCGTCAGGAGAGCTTGCATACCGATTGCCTGCAGAGAGGCAGACATTAGATAAGGTGATTGCTCCGTACGCTTCTGATGATCCTATTCAGCTTCAATTCTCGGCGCTAGATAGTATAGGAGCTTTCCCTGCTGCGGCATCTCGTATTCCAACTTAACGGGCATGTTACTTGAGAACTCAAGGGTGACGAGTTCCGCTGCCATCGACCCTGACTTTGAAATTTCTGAAAGATAATTCAGGTTAAATGTTGCCTTGCACGGTTCCTTCACATCTAATTCGAGCATAACATCACTGCCCTTTTCGAGTTCAATCTTCGCGCCGCTCAACTCGGTGACTGCCTCAGCAGTGAATTTCTCCTGCGTTGTCTCGAATCGCACATTGTCGCTGACTGTTTGAATTTGGTCGATAATGTCTTTGAAGCTTGAACTAACCATCTTGATCTTCGTATTGAACGCAATCTTGGGAGTAGGCACCTCTTCGTCGCCCGGATCTAAAGTTGGAAGAACGAAGGTTGTCTTCCACTTACCCTTGATAACCATGCTAAGCTTGCGAGTATTCTCATCATATGACATCTCAAGCGGCTCAGGACCTGCGCTCCGAAGCTTCTTCACAATATCCGTAATGTTCAAGCGGATCTTCGTAGGTTGAAGGCAGGTGTATTCCTCGAAGGCTGCTTTGTTCCACTCAAAGTCAACCATAGCCACGTGAGACGGGTCCATGGATCTCAGCTTGATACCCTCGGGTGTAGCATTGAAGTCAGCTTCCTCTATGAGGGTTGATATCGCCGCAAGAAGATTCTTCCAAACTCGCGCATCAGCGATCGTGGCCTTGAACAATCTTTAACCACCGACTAAACGTCGATGCCTAATGAGCAATCTTACGTACTTTAATTGAACGGTGTCCCTCAGACAATTAGTGCTAAGAGTTCTCTCGCCAAGTCGTCCCGCAACTCGTGCATCTGAAAAACTGGGTTGACGACTCGTCAGCTCCCCGAGTCTGAACAAGCCAATAGAATGCCTCCCGGTGACCACATTTAGGGCAGTCAACTTTGGTTTTGGGCAGAGTGCGGATCTTTTGCTCCTCCTTTCCTATCACTACAACATTCTCCTTCTGTTGTTCCAGTTTCTGCACTGTTCGATCTGAACGCTTTGTTTCGTACCCACACTTCGGGCAGCTTAACACAACTGCTTTCTGTTTCTTCGTGGGCAGAAGAGCCAAACCGCACTTTGGGCAAAACTGCACTTTTGATAACGACCGGCTAGCCCAATCCATATGAGTTCGATTTAAGCATTACTTGGTGAGGGCTCTGGCAAGTTAACGTCGAACTCAATCAGATTACTGGAGCCCTCTGTAGTTTGAAGGTATACAAATCTGAAGCATGGCGTGCGATAAGTTGGGCAACTCTTACTGCCTCAGGCATCATGCTGCCCTTGACGCAAGCGAGTGAGAGGATCTCACTTGTTTCCGTGAAACTCAACTTGGTAGCCAAGACTGAAAGAGACTTGCCTGACAACTTGACTCGATAGTAATTCGGTAATGTGGACCTTGATCGTTTTTGATTCTTTCCAATCTGCCTAGATCTACTTCCGACAATCATTATTATTGGTCGGTTAATCACGTTGGATAGTGCTGTCACATCGATATGGGTTCTTGGTGAAAATCGTTCGCTAGCAAGGATTATTGCATGTATCTGGGAGTATTGCTTGCATTTGATGATCGCGCGAGCTAGCGTTGAGACATTGTCGGGGTTCAATGGCCGCAAGTGGCATACCATGATTCCGTCAAGCCATTGATTGCCTCGAAATACCACTCCAATTACTGCGATCTGTTTTCCGATCGTTTCAGATGCACTTATGCCAAGAATCCTGCTCTCTTTCTTCATTTATGATTCGCCAGAGCGTTCTGTTCCACTCGCTCGGCCGCTAGTTTTAGCAGGTCGACTAAGCCTGAAGCGATACCATCGGGATGCCGCGTGAGGATGCCGACGCTTTCCTCGATTGTCAAGAGATCTCTGATATACGCATCCACAAGAAGTGACTCACAAGCGTTTGCAAGATCCTTCCGCGTTACTCTAGTTCCTAGACATTCACGGAGTCCCGCAAGTTTGAAGGCTTGGGCAAGAATCCTATCGCTGACTTTGACTCCTGTCGGTCTTCCGTCGATCTTAGTTAAAGCCAGAGAGTAAACGAAATTTACGTAGGCATCTCCTAGGCTAGCGAGACGCCTGTTTTCTAGGACTTGGCTAATGACGTTTTCTTTACTCATTATGATGGTTCGACGGCCTTGGCAAATTTCTCATTGAACTGTTTGTTAAGTTCCTGTATGCTGGAAAGTGCGTTAAGTAGAACTTTCTCAGGTGACGCTTCACGTTTCGTTCTTAAGTAAACGATGCTTGACCTTATCAGCGGGTGGGGTTGGTCATATCCAGCCATCTCTACGTTCTTGTCCTCAAGTAGGACATTCTGCAACAGGTTGCAGAAAGTATGATCTTCTCCAACTATTTCGATTTTCAACTCATTCTTGTTCTTCGAAAGAATCTTGACTTCCATTTGCTAAACCCTCATGCAGGTTTGCCGTAATCCTCTGTGAGTCTTCTTCGTTCCACGTTTCCGCAGGACGAGCATTGAAGTCTTCTGTTCACGAGTTCGAGTACTCCACCGCAACTCGAGCAGAAACCTTTCACCACTCCCAATCCGCGACCGGCTGTTGTTAGCTGTGGGATTCTGTTGGTCATGTCTATCACTCTTGCACGAATTATATCACCTGCTTTGCAGACTTCGGACATATTCCTTTCGTATCTTGGGCTTGACGATGAAATATGGAGAATGGCTGTGAACGGGTTTTGTAATGATCGCCCGTCAATCTTCCATATGCTTACGGTTGCCATCTTTTCCTGCACGTGAGTCACGGAGGCCAACACCGTGGTTCCCTCCTTGGGGAGTTCAGGGACTCTAGTTGTTGGGACTACTGTTACTCGCTTGTTCTTGGTGTCGATCTTTGCTGTCCCCGTAAAGTTCGAGTAAATTGTACCTTCTTGTTCGTACGTCCCAATTCCGGGTAGGAACTCCTCCACAACTCCCAGTTTGTCTCCCGGGAGTACAGGGTGACTCATTTCGCGAGGTACTTTATCCAAATTAATTGCACTCTGCTCCACAATTTCAACAATTGATTTCTTACAGGCGTTATGTATCTCAAAGTTGCATAGGTTCGTTAGCGGTTAGATAATTGTCCTGTATATAAGGTCAGATATGCAACTGTCACGATGACTGGATCCTCAATACGTCAACTGCCACATAATCTCTCTTTCTCGTATGGAAGGGGAATTGGTGTGGAATCTCCATATCGGTGGAGATTACTCGTACGTTGTCCGCGCCATGCTCCCGCAACCAGCCTTGCAGGAATCGCCGAGTTGAGGCTTTATGAATGGAGTAGATTGTCTTACCCAATTCGAGAGCGATTTGAAGAAACTTCACGTCGGCATGGGGCTGCCTGGTTCCAAAGGGGGGATTCATGAGAACTGTATCAACCTGTCCCCTCAAGCTCCCAACCTCTCCGAATAACCAATCAATCTCCAAACCCAATCGTTTACAACTTTCGGAGGCGACGTTCAATGCCAATCGATCGATATCTATACCAACCACGTACTCCGCACCAAGGATAGATGCACCAATGGCAAGTCTTCCAGTGCCAGTGCCCAGATCCAAGACGAATTTGCCATCGATGTCTTCGTGCACGTAGCATGCAAGAAAAAGAATATCCGCAGCTAAATCCGCTGGAATCGTGTATTGTTCTAAGTAGGCTCGTGGATCAGGGTGAGGACCTACACTTTGCAGTGTCCTCGCTAGCTCTTGCTTCCTGATGAGGATCGCTTTCGCAGGCATGCTCTACATCATCACGCGATGAAAGGTCGGCTCATGAATTGTTTAATGCCACTCCTCCAAAGTCATTCCCTTAGTGTAATCTTCCCATCTCTTCTTTCCCAAAACGACCATTGTTTCCTCCGGGTTCAAGATGGGTTTCCGATAGCGGTCCTGGTCATCTGTACTTATTCTTGGGCACGAGATCTCAACATAGGCATCTACGTCGACGAATGATTCCAAAGTCTCCGGAATCACTTCAGTCGTGCACAGGAGAATGGTGGAATATCCAGCGTTCTCCAGAAGTTCTTTGAGTCGCCGCGCAAGAGGAATATTCATCTGACTACTCTTCATACCTACGATAATGCCGATCTTCTTGGCTTCTTTGAAGCGTGTAATGCTAATCCATCGCTTCCGAAGTAGTTTTCGGCAGGCTTCGGTCATGTCTCTGGCCGTTCCTTGATACGGATCAACTACTATTGTGCGCTTTCCAGTTGCAAGCTGGATTCCCAGCGCATGGAAATCTCCTCCGCTCAAGAGCACTATGGTCTCGACCTTTTCCGCGATTGCTCGAACACTCCCGTAATCGCAACCCAGCACTTGTCCTTCGTATTTCAACCATCCAGAAGGCCGTCCGACGACTACTTCCTTCCCATGTGCTTGAAGGATTTCCTTGGCTCTACTGATTTGGTGTATGTGTTGAATGTTGGAGGCAAGTCCAATCACATGCTCTGTTTCCAGCATTTTGATTGCCTGCAACATTGCGTCCTCTATTGGAACCTGTGCTCGTGCTTCAACATAGAGAACACTCTCTTCTGGAAATTCGCCTGGGATCTCGGCGTGTCCGATGTGAACTAGTAGGTCTGCGTCAATATGCCTCTTGGGATGTATCGCTAGGTCGCATGCACCATAGCATGGATCGCCTGAGACGAACACTTCCACATGCGTTTCTTCCTCAAGGCGTTTTGCCAAATCGAATCCTATCGGCTTTAATCCCTCTGGCATCTGCAATAAAACGCGTCTTAATTTTCGCCTCTTCACTTCGTCTATGATTCTGTCCTCTTCAAGTTCATACATTTTGCGTCACTGCTGGGACGGTTGTTGGCCAGATTGTTCGCTCGAACCATCTAGGTCATGTGCCTTAGACTTTGCGGAATCTATATGCATGTGAAGTTAAGGTCTGCTTACGGAACATTTGGACAAGCGACGATTGATCTACATCTAGCTACCATTATCTTAGAATCTGGCTTGCTTAGATAACAATTCGTTAGCGTAATTCGAGATGGGTTTAGAAATTGGAAGCTAGGTTGGATTTAGTTCCAGCCTAATCCTATCAGGATCGGTTTGTTCACGCTGCAACCTGCGGAGCTTGTGCGATTAATCTCTCCTGAGAGACAACACACGCGACCGATAATTTCGTTGAACCAACACGAAGAGCTTGCTTGGCAGTTTCGATGGCGTTAGCGTTTACGTATACGTCCAAGATCGATTGCCCGGACTTGATCCTGGCGGCTCTGCCAGAAGGTTTACCGAAAGACCTCCTCATACCTTCCTGTAACCTGTCGGCTCCAGCTGTTGCGATCATCCGGTTTTCTCGCAACACAATGTGTGGGTAGACGCGCAAGTGTACCTTGTACCCGGTTTCCCCAAGGGCATCAAACAAAACCTTATTCGTGGCGACTCGAGCGGCTTCAAGGGCGTTATGTCGTATCTGTACTGGCGATTGTGCTACCAAGCTGAATCGGTACTCGAATTTACTCTTAGTATCCCCCATCATGAACTTAGAGATCTTTGGTGGAGGTGTTCCGTGAATATACTTACCTCTGGTGTACGCTTGCCCTTTTATCTGTCTGTAATTCCTACCCTTCACACTCAATCCTCTCAGGGGTCTACCAAGATTGCAGTGCCAATTACTTAAGTTTACACCGTCTTCGAGAGGGCCTTCCTGAAGACTCCGATAAGGAGCGATGCTTCTCGGCGAGAGATGAAGGAACGCGATATTATGTTCCGGAATGCTCGCTGTGCAAGTCTACGTTTGTGCGGCTGAAGATCGCATTCTCTTGCAAGGCGGTCGAACTCGGCCAGTAGCCTCCTTTTTGAGTCTCCCGACGCAAGTTCGATGCTTTTCGGCGTCTTGAGTTGGAATAGCTCGTAGAAGACAATCGAGGCGGCTGTCGCGATATTCAGCACATTATAATTGTGACTTGCGGGAACAGTGACCAAAAAGTCGCAAGCTTCCAATTCCTTGTTATTCAGTCCTGAACTTTCCCTCCCGAATACTATTGCGACTCTACCTCTCTTTGTGGTTCTGATTTTTTCCGCCATTTGTTTAGGTGTGACAGCTACTCTATGCAGATTGGACGTGCTGCTTGCAACTACTGCGCTCGTACCTGCGACCACGTCAACTCCTTCTAGAGCTTCGGTCAATGTTTTGACGGTTCGTGCTGCTGTAAGAACGTCCAAACCGTGCATTGCGTATGCTCGTGCTTCACCGTCAATGGGAACCTTCGAGTTCACAATCCAAAGATCGTCTAAGTCGAAGTTCTTCATTGCGCGGGCTACTGAGCCTATGTTTCCTTCTTTTTCCGGTTCGACTAGAACTACTCTAACTGTCAAGTGAATCTCGCCTGACCGTAAGCTCAGATAGAGTTCGCGTGATTTGATTCGCGAGGTTGGCGAATTCCTCGGGTTTGGTCTCGAATACACGTTTCTCCGGAACCTGAGCTGAGTTGAGTATTTCGTTTCTGTAACTAGGATATTGACGAGATAGGTATCGGCTCAACACTGATTTCAATTTTCTACGTCGCTGCGTGAAGAGCGCTCGCACCAAATCTGCGAATACCTGCGCATTTTCTATTGTAAGAATCTCTTTCAATGGTTCTATGTTGATGATGGCTGAGTCCACTCTAGGTTTGGGATAGAAGACTGATCGCGGCACATTTTTGATCAGTCTCGCTTCAGCTCTACATTGTAGCATTACTGTGAGCCTTCCATAATCTCGTGACCCGCTAAGAGCCGTTAGTCTTTCGCCAAACTCTTTTTGCAACAGTAATGTCGCAGTTTTGAATCGACTACTCAGAATCATGAAAATGAGCTTTGAAGAGATGTTGTAAGGTGGGCTCGATACAATTTTAGCGTCGTCTGGGATGGGAATCTCAAGCGCGTCACCCTGCACTATGGTAACGTTCTCACTTTTGGAGAACTTTTCTCTCAAATGAGCAGCAAGGGCTCGATCCTTCTCCACTGCAACAACGTGACCGGCTCTTTCTGCCAGAGTTGCCGTTAGGAATCCCAATCCTGGGCCTATCTCCATGACCGAGTCATTCTCCGTCAATCTGGCTTGCTGAACAAGTTCGTCGCGAACCTTCGCGTCGACTAGGAAGTGCTGACCGAAACGCTTCAACGGTGGAATATGAAGCTCAGCAAGTTCGCGCTGAATCCAAGCCATATTCACGGCATCAGACTCCTAGGAGGCCGATCACTATTACATTACAGTCAGCGGAGAAACTGACTGAGATCTACCTGTCCGCTCCTTTTCGATAGTCCTGATAGTTTCACTCCGATTCTCCTGATGGCGACATCAGGCGTTGACTGTAAGAATTGCTCCACCAACTCTCTTGACGAATTCCTAATGGTATTCTCATCAAAGGTAGGCGACTCAAGGGTTCTGGACTTGGTGTGGATTTTGAGGTTGTCTGTGATGGCGATAATGCTTATCGATTTGCACGCGATATCCTTCTCCACTAGTTTCGCCGTCACTGCGAGAGCAAATTCATCTAGAAGCGGTATGATCTCTGCGACTTGGCGTGTGTTGTTCTTCAGTGTTCCTATGCGGCTGAATTGGATTGGTTGATCTCTGTCCTTTACTGGGTCATCATTCACTCCTAAAGCAGCTTGATAGAGATAGCTTCCCAAACTCCTTCCAAATGCCTCAATGAGAACGGTGGAGCTGATTCTTGAGAGTTCACCGATGGTGTTTACTTGCAGTTGGGATAGTTTCTCCTCAACCTTCTTTCCAACGCCTGGAATCCTGCTCACTGCCAGCTCAGCCAAGTATGCTTTGACATCTTCAGGTTTTACTAGTGTCAGGCCGTCTGGCTTGTTCTCATCAGAAGCGATCTTTGCCAGCAGCTTGTTGGGTCCAATTCCTATTGAGCAGGTGATGTGTTCGAGCTGAAGGATCTCTTGTTTGATCTCACGTGCAATTTTATCGGCTTGGCCAAAATCGCTGTTCGTTTTTCTTGATACCTCTAGGTAGGCCTCATCTATTCCTACCTTTTCGAAGCCGTCAGCATGTTCTCTCAGGATTTCCATTATCCTGTCAGAGATTTCCTCGTAGAGTTGTCTATTCATCGGAAGGAAGATGGCTTCGGTTGCTTCCAAGAGCTTCTTTGCGCGGACGATTGGAATGCCTGCTTTAACACCAAACTTTCGGGCCTCATAGTTGCAGGTGCTAACTACCCCACTATTTTCAGTTCGCCCAGAATAGACGCATACGATGACCGGTCTTCCACGGATTGCAGGGTTAACGTTCTCCTCGCATTGGGCGTAGAAGTAATCAAGATCTACGTGCATGACTACCCTTTGGAGCAAACCCATAGCTCTCTTGAGACCCTTTGCTGATCGGTTCTACATGGCTCTTGAGAAGATGCGGTATTTTTCTCCTCCGCTTAGTTCGTCCAGAATTCTCTTGGCTATGACTTTGACTGGGTCCCCGATGCTTGTCCTCTCAACAATGTCCTGGAAACTTGTGAAGGGCTTCCGTTCACGTGCGTTTATGATCTGCCACATTGACTTTTTTCCGATGCCAGGTAGCAATTCTAACGCATGCATCCGGGGAGTGATTGCCTGGGAATTGTTGAAGAATGAGACGAAGCGTTGTTCTTGGTCGGCAATCAGTTTCTCCAATACGGATGGTAGTTCAGCCTTGGCGTTGGCAGTTAAGTCGTCGTAACCAATTCTGCCGATGATTCTGTTGACTCGCTCTCGCCTCTCCTTACCTATGTATAGGCGTTCATTTAGATTGATTTGGATGCCGCTCCTGACCTCTGCTTCAAGGAGTGTGAAGTAACTCTCACCTAGGACCTGCACTGTGGGCAGGGCTAGATGTCTCGGCTTATCGGTAACTGACCTTCCATGTTGAAGATAATCTAAGACATATGCGTACTCCTCGTAAAGACGTGGTGGAACGCCCTCCGACATGTCCCTGACAGTAGGTCTGAAACTCTGACTGCTCGGAGAAGAAATGTTCGTTCTCTCCGCTGAGTTTCGTATATTCTGGCTCAATGTGTATTTCTCCAGAAATCGTCGTATTGAATAACTAAATGAGAGCCTGATGATTAGGCGTGCAAGTTTCTTTTGTTAGCTTTTTGATGGGGTGTTTGTTAGAATTTAGCAAGACTTCGAGCATCCGCTAATTGAGTGCGTTTGCAGGGAAAAAAGTCTTCCTATCTAAGAGTAGAACATTCTATCGTAACAGGTCATTCTTCGCGGTAACTATTGACAAGTTTGAGCATATCTTCGAGCTGTGCTCCTCCGACAATTCTACCCTTAACCGTTAGGATCGAGCGCAACTCCTCGACGTAGCGAGGCATCGAATTAGCTATCTGAATTGCGTCCTTTCGGTCCAATTCATATTTTTCGGAAAGTTCCCTGATTAGTTTCTCGGCTTTCGTAGGAGAAACTTTCGAGAACTTTGTTGCGTAGTCTAGTGTTCTCCTCTGGAATTCGCCTAGCTCCTCTTCCTTCGCATGTTCTAATATTCGGCGTGCTTCCGGCGTTGTGGTGGGTTTGGAGTCCATGATCTTTCTTGGCAAGATCCTCAGCTCAATGTGCGGGTGTCAGATGCTCCGGTCGTGCTATGATCTGCTTTGTCTGCTTTCCCACGTTCACATGTACCAAGTAGGACTTACCGCGTTTTGCGTGTATTATCCCAACTCTCCCGTGGTATCGTCGATGCGGCATACCTTTGTGGACCGATGGTTCAATTAGAATCGTGACCTTCTCTCCCGGTTGATATGCTCTGAGGATTCGGCTCAGTCCGATCTTTCCTCGTTGGCGAGGTCGCTTATGAAAAAGACTGCGGGTTCTTGAGCGGTAGCCCTTTGAACGTTTCATCTGACATGACCTTGAATTTCGGTACGAGACTACGACGCGAGCTAATTAACCTTCTCGGCTGCAGCTTAGGCGAGCAGAATGTGAAGTCTAATGCCATTACCTAACTGGGAATGGCATCTTTCTACTCAAGGCTCCTCCGCGTCGCTTCATGCTCTTCATCATCTTTTTCATCATGAAATATTGATTGATCAGCTCCTTAACTTCCTTCTCGGATGTTCCCGAACCCCTAGCGATTCTTCTTGCGCGAGAGGAGTCAACTAGCTTTGGATCTTCAACCTCTTTCTTGGTCATGGATTGGATTATCACGCGCCAGGAATCCAATTTCCTTTCAGCGGTCTCCATGGCGTCGTCAGGAATGTTTGCTCCGCCGGGCATCATTCCCATGAGTTTCTTCAACGGCCCCATCTTTCTAACCGCGACCATCTGATCGTACATGTCCTTGAGGCTGAACTTTCCCTCAAAGAACGCTCGAGCCTTCTTCTCTGGCACAACGATCTCTGCCTCTCTCACTTTCTCCACTAGGGCTTTGACATCGCCCATACCGAGAAGGCGGCCAACAAAGCTGGATGGGATGAACTGTTCGATGTCATCGATTTTCTCGCCGGTCCCAACGAACTTGATCTTGGCATGGGTTCCAGCTACTGCTGAGAGTGCTCCACCTCCCTTTGCTGTTCCGTCGAGTTTCGTAACCAAGATAGAGCCGATCTTGGTTGTCTCGTTGAAGGCAGTTGCTTGGGACATGGCTGCTTGTCCTATGGAAGCATCAATGGCTAGGATTATTTCGTCGGGATGAATCTGGTTGGCGAGGCTCTTCATTTCCGACATAAGCTCTCCCTCATCCTTGTGGCGTCCGGCGGTGTCAACGATTAACAAATCGTGTTTCTGAGCAGTGAGATCTCGCAGCCCAGTCTTGACAACCTTGAGCACGTCTTTGGCTGCTGGTTCACCGTAGACAGGAACATTCACTCTGTCCGCAAGCTGCTTCAATTGGTCCAAGGCGCCAGGTCTGTAGGTGTCGGCGCATATGATTGCGGGGCGAAGTCCTCGCTTTTGGTAGAATCGTGCAAGCTTCACGGTGGCCGTCGTCTTTCCTGTACCTTGAATTCCAACAAGCATTATGACATGCGTTTTGCCAGGTTCAATAATGAGTTTGCTCGGCTCCTCTCCTAGAAAACGCGTTAACTCTTCGTACAGGACTTTAATCACATGTTCGCGTCTGGAGATTCCAGGTGGTAGCTTCTCTTCTAGAGATCTCTTCTCAACGCCCTGAGATATTTGGAGAACCAAGCTCACATTGACATCTGACTGCAACAATGCTCTCTGCAGGTCGCGAACGAGCTCCTTGACTGCCTTCTCATCAACCACCGCTAACCTAAGCAGTTTCTTAACTGCGTCATTCAGCGACTTGCCCAGACCTTCAAGTGCGCTCATCGTCCACCGACCTTGGAACACCTACTCTGATGCATCGATAGATTTCAATCTACAGACAATACCATTTAATTATCGCTGATCTCCTCAGCCATACCGACCACTGAAAGGAGACATGCTATGTCAAACCATCCCTCTGTTAAAAATGATTTTCGTATTGTTGAGACATCATCTATTCCTAACAAGCCTGTGGTAGTAAGCGGCCTTCCAGATGTTGGCCTCGTGGGGTTGCTGGCAGCTTCACACATCATCAGTTCTCTGGGGTTGGAGGAGGTTGGTTCGATTGAGTCAGATTTGTTGCCGCCAATGATCGTTCTGCATGGTGGTCTGCCGAAATCACCAGTCCGTATCTTTGCTGGGGACTCATTGGTCGTGATAATCTCTGAGACAACTATCCCTGTCCCACTCCTCAGACCTCTTGCTGATGGGCTCGTTGAGTGGGCTAAGGGCAAGGATGCTAAACTGATGCTGGCTTTGGGTGGTATGGCTGTGGCCAATAGACAAGACATAGATTCACCGAAAGTTTTCGCGGCGTTCTCCGAAAAGGGCCTCGAACCGAGACTGAACGGCGCAGCCGAGGTTCTGGAAGAAGGTTACATAGTCGGCGCGTACGGCTTGCTTCTTAGGAAGTGTGCCGAAACCTCAGTGCCAGCAATAACACTGCTCACGCAATCGTACTACAATTATCCTGATCCGGTGGCGGCAGCGGCTGCACTTCGTGTTGTAAACAAGATTCTTGGATTGAAGGTCGATGTCTCAGATCTATTGAAGAGAGGTGAGGAGATTCGTTTGCGCAGCAAGGATATGATGCACAGAACCCAAGAGGAGATGCTCAGGATGAACAAGGCTCACGAGTACGATCTACCTCCACTATACGGGTGACTGCTGTTGAGTTCAGAGTCAGGGAAAAGTAGTCGAGAAGGGCTGCCACTCCAACCAGAGATTCATACGCTTCACAACTCAGGATGGAATGTGGCCGCTGCATGCATTGAACCATTATACAATCTCTTCGTAGGCGCAACTGAAGTCGTGATCACCCTGGATCTTCCTTACGTGAATCAGACGCAAGTGAAATTGCGGTGCCCCTCAAACGATTTGGTTGAGGTATACGCTGAAACGAGTAGAAAGATCACATTCAAGGATCTGGGAGTCAAGCATAGGCATGGCGAGTTCACGTGCTATCACGCGAGAATTCGCATACCCGTGCCTGTGGACGAGAGCAAGATCAACAGCAAATTCAAGCGCGGCATTCTGGAAGTCCATATCCCTAGGTTGAAGTAGATTCAAATCGAAGATGCTTTACCTTCGTATTCGGCTAAGTGCGGTGGCAACTAGTATTGGGAATATGACCGTTGCGTCTCCGACTACTGTGACAAGTTTTGTGTGATCTCGGATTTTTCCCCAGCTTATGGCTTCCTCCAATGGCGCCCCGCTGGCACCTCCACCCTCGGGTCGATCCAATGTAATCTGGATCGCTGAATCGACGCCGCCTCGATACGAATTCGCAATAAGTGTGTGATGCTTTGGCATTCCCCCTCCGAGAATAATCGCGCTAGTTCGTTTCGCTTCGTATGTCATATCAACGAGTTTGGAAAAGTCCCTGAACGGATTGATGAAGAGCGTTTTCAGTCGACTGTACGTCCAAAGATTCAGGCCCAGCATCGAATCGAATATTCCAGGACAGAATATTGGAACGTTTTGCGTCTGGGCGTTGTGAAGAAGTGATCCAGTATCTCGTAACTGGCGGCCAAACTCCCAGAGTAGTTCATAGCTGGCAAGATCACGGCGCTTTGAAGTAGGAATGCGGTCCAGCATTTTGTATGTTCTCTTCTCCAAATCCTCAATGGCTTCTTGTTTGACCAGTAGATCATAGATTCGTGATAGGCCCTTGCGTCTCAACACGCGGTCGTCCAGAGTCTCGGAGCCAACTATGTGCCTGTATCCCAAGCCCTCTAACATGTCGTGGGTCACATTTGCGCCCGTTGTGACTACTGCGTCGACCAGCTTCTGTTTAACTAGATCCGTGATTACAGCCCTTAGGCCGCCTGGGATTATTGGGCCCGCCAAGGAGATGAAAGTTCGAGTGTTCTTATCTGAGAACATTTCTTCGAGAAGTCTAGCTGCTTTGCCGAACCGACCTGCACCGAGTACTTTCACGTCTTCCATTTGCTTGGCGAGGTCTGCCAGCGAGATGCCACGTTTGATTTTGATATGGGAGACTAGGGGCATCAGGGCTCCAGCTGGGATTGGATACTAAATCTAGCCCTTGGTCCGCATTATCTTATTCTGTCCGAGCATCTGCCAGTACTCAACTTCGACGCCCGGAGCAAGTTTGGATTTGATCTCTTCATCTTCTGGAATCGGGGTCTCAAAGGTTTCGTAACTTTGCATATCCATAAGTTGAACATTGTTACCCATGAAAGCTAGCACTTGGCCTGTTTTCTTCTCGATCATCGGGACGTCGATGCGTGCGTCCACGGGGCTGATCACACTCTTCTTTGTTCCAGTTGTTACACTAATCGCCACGATCCTCGCCTTTGCTGCACCGTGTTTACCCGGCTTAGATTTCTCGTACTCAACAATCTTGCAGGGTTCTCCATCAACCACTATGTAGTGACCGATCTTCAGAGTGCCAACATCTACAGGTTTGCTCAGTTTTCTTCGCCTGCTGTAAGCTCGAGGGCAGTTAACGCACGCTCTACGTCTAAAAAGTTTGTCTGGTCCACCAAATTCGTTGTGGATTTCGCGACAGCAAATCCTTTCAACAGTCTTGAGCGAGAATTGGATTACTTAATTATCCTCACCGCAGTTAGAGATTCTGCCGGAGAAACAAAATTGGTTCTGAAGGTCGGCCTCGTCTCAAGGTTGGATGATCAGAAGGCATTGGAGGTAGCAGGCACGCTAGTAAAACAACTGAGGAAGAGAGGAGTCGTCGTGACCACTGAACTTGAGTTAGCCAAGCGAGGTCGACTGGGAGGGGGAAAGAACCTCTCCGACATGAGAGCAGATATCATCGTGACCGTGGGTGGCGACGGAACAGTACTGAAAACATGTATGACAATTCCAGAACCAGAAACTCCGATTCTCGCTGTAAACATGGGGAGACGCGGTTATCTTACAGAAGTGGAACCAAGTAAAGCGCTACACGCGATAGACCTCTTCATGAGAGGAAAGTACAGGCTCGAAAAACGAGCCAAGCTAGCAGTGCACCTGAACGGAACACGCGTGGTGGATGCGCTGAACGAACTGGTTGTCTCATCAGGCAGCCCTTCAAAAATGCTGGATATCGAACTCGGAATCGACTCAGAGCAGTTACTCCGCTTCAGAGGTGATGGTATGATAGTGTCCACTCCCACGGGTTCAACTGCCTATGCCCTATCGGCGGGAGGTCCAGTCGTGGAGGCGCTGGTAGACGCGTTTGTTATCACCTTCATCTGCCCCCTAGCCTTTCTGCGGCCTATTGTGTTGTCTATGAGCCGCTCTGTCTCCATCCAACTTGCGGACCCACAATTGAAGGCGTTAGTTGTTGCTGATGGAAGATTTCAAAGAGAGTTAATCCATGACGTCAAACTTACGGTTCGCAAGGCCGAACATTCGTCTGTATTTGTCCGAATTAGACCGACACCGCCCTTAGGAAGTTTGATGCGACTCCAAGAGAAGGAACGGGCGGGTTTGTGAAAGTTCTCGTATTAGACGCTTCAGCGCTGATAATGGGATTAGACCCCTTGGGCTTGGAGTTCGAAACATATTCGGTACCGGAAGTTACAGCTGAACTGCGAGAACAGACAAGCTCTTCATACAGGCTCTCCATGTCAATCTCCTCGGGAAAACTTCGGATTCGTACTCCCACCCAAACCTCTCTCAAAGAAGTCCTAGATAAGGCCACAACGCTGGGAGATCGAATCACACTTTCTCCAGCTGATGTTAACGTCTTGGCGCTTGCATTGGATCTTCACAAAGATGGCAAGAACCCCGTCGTCGTGAGCGACGATTATGCGGTTCAAAACGTGGCGGAAGGAATCGGGTTGTCCTACCAATCCTTGGCTACTCTCGGCATACGCCAGAAGTTCGACTGGGTTCACTATTGCCCCGCCTGTTTTCGGCGATATTCAGGTGAAATCCAAGTGTGTCAGGTCTGCGGAACCAAACTCAAGCGCAAACCTCTACGAAAACGAACAATAAGGAAGTCTCATGTTATCGATCATTAATCTGCTGACCCTTATGCTGTCCCCGTAAGCTAGGTGCTTGTTCGCCGAGCATAATCGAACAAATAAAGTTGAGCATATCCTGCCCAATTTCCGAACCGTTCGCGTAGGAACCGAGCAGTCTTCAGTCTGCTGACTTTACTTCTTCTGAAGTAGAGTCTTGATACGATCCTATGAATCCAAACGTCTACAGGCGCAGCTTCCAACTTCCCGACCCCATACAACAGAAAACAGTCGGCCACCTTAGGTCCCACTCCAGGAAGACCCATCAACAGTTCGGCAGCCTCGTCGTAGGGGCAATTCGCCAACTCATCAAGCTGTAACTGTCCTTTCTGAATTAATCGAGATACTTCAACAACAGGTTTTCCTCTGTATCCAATGGAAGTCCTCGATCGAAGTTCCCGAGATGAAACCGCGGCGAGTATTTCTGGTTTCGGAAAGAGAAACGATATTGTGCCATCAGGGAACCCAACTTTCTGTCCATAATATCTCATTAGCAGGCGAGCGGTCCTGTTCCAAAGACGTGCTGAATTGTTTTGCGATAGTATGGAGCAGATCAAGCTTTCATAGAGGTTAGTTCCTCTCATTAGTCGAAGACCTCTAAGCTTCGAGAAGGTAGAAGATAGTGGTTCAGATTCATCAGCAAAAGCCTGATAGAATTTCTCAAGGTCGTCTTTGAGTCCTAGCACTCGATTCAAGTGTAACCTAAGCTTGTTTACGATACTGCTATCCGAAACTGTCGCTATGACACGAAGATCTAGGTGAAATCGATCATGGCTTCCCTCTTGGCTTAGAC
>Ga0315282_10006938_pt1 | contig 18760 bp, 10 predicted proteins | sample YL17G07_20_MG_FD_203693 | JGI IMG/M metagenome (GOLD analysis project Ga0315282, IMG submission 203693) | Sediment microbial communities from Yellowstone Lake, YNP, Wyoming, USA - YL17G07_20 | ecosystem: Environmental > Aquatic > Freshwater > Lake > Sediment | place: USA: Wyoming | collected...
CATCCGTATGATGACCTGCACCACGCCGTCGGGGATTTCGGGCACGATGTCCTGCGGGTTGGTCAGCTCGTCGGTCAGGTGCTTGGCCATGATGACGCCCGCCGTCGTGCCCTGGAACGGCGTCTGGCCCGTCACGAGGTGGTAAAATGTCGCGCCGAGCGAGTAGATATCCGTCCGCCCGTCAATGCTCTTCTCGCCCTTCGCCTGTTCGGGGCTGATGTAATGCGGCGTGCCGAGGGCCACGCCGGTCTGCGTGTAGAACGACTGCTCCGTCTCGCCCAGCGTCTTCGAAAGGCCCAGGTCGAGGATCTTCGCCACGAAGCCTTCCCGTAGCAGGGGCGTCTCGCCCGTGTTCTGTGCCGTCACGGGCGGGACGCCCGCCCCACTCAGCGGTTTGCAGATGAAGACGTTCGCCGGCTTGATGTCGCGGTGGATGATGCCGTGGTCGTGAGCGTGCTTGAGGCCGCGCGCAACCTGCATCACGACCTCGACGGCCCTGTCCCAGCTCAATACCTTGTCGCGCTTGAGGATCGCGTCGAGCGTCTCACCGTCGCAGTACTCCATGGCGTAGTAGTGCACGCCGGCCTCCTCGCCGACGTTGTACGCCAGGACAATGTTCACGTGGTTGAGCTTGCCCGTCGCCTGAGCTTCGCGGCGGAAGCGCGTGAGGAACTCGCGCTCCTCGGAGTACTTCTTGGGCAGGACCTTGACGGCCACGCTGCGCCCGACGGAGGTGTCTTCCGCCAGGTAGACCGCGCCCATGCCGCCTTCGCCCAGCTTCCGCAGCAGCTTGTAGGGGCCGAGCTGACGGAGGCCGCCTTGCTGGTCGGCGACGAGTCTCTTCTCGAGGTTTTCGCGAAGCACCTGGGGGATGCTGCCCTGCTGCACGAGCACGTCGCCCAACGTTATGGGCGCGCCCTTCCTGGCACCGGCGGCCTGAGCGGCTCGGGCGGCCTCAAGCTGGTCGAACGTCACGACGCCCATCTGCTGAAGCGCGCGCGCAAAGGCTTCGTCTGACACGCTGCCGGCCATGGCTCCCCCGCGTGAACACAACGACGGCTGAGTTTATACGTCAGCGCGCGCTGAATGGCAACGGCGGCACGCGCGTCGGGTGTGCCACGGGCAGCCTCTGTTTGCTGTTGGCTGCCCGTGCCACTCTGTGACCGCCGAGCACGGGCACGCAACGGAACGTGCCCGTGGCACACCCGGCGCGCGGCGCGTGCTTCGCGCCGCTCCATGGGATAAATGGGTCAGCCTATGATTCTGGTGACCGGGGCCAGCGGCTTCGTCGGCAACCATGTTGCGCGCGCGCTCGTCAAGCGCGGCGAGGCGGTGCGCATTCTGGTGCGGCCCAGCAGCAACCTGGCGCAACTGGCCGACGTGCCCAACCTTGAGAAATGCGTCGGCGACCTGCGCGACCGCGCGTCGCTCGAGGCCGCGGTCAAGGGCTGCGCCGCCCTATACCATGTGGCCGCCGACTACCGCTTCGACGTGTCCAACCCGGACGAAGTCCACAGGTCGAACGTCGAGGGCACGCGCAATCTGCTGGAAGCCGCGGGCAACGCGGGCGTGCGGCGCATCGTCTACACATCCACGGTCGGGTGCATCGGGTTCCTGCGCGAGGGGCTGGCCAACGAAGCCACGCCGGTGACGATCGCGATGATGATCGGTACGTACAAGCGCACGAAGTTCCTGGCCGAACAGGCCGCGCTGGAGCTGGCGCACAAGGGCCTGCCGGTCGTGATCGTCAACCCGACGACGCCGGTCGGGGAGTTCGATGCCAAGCCCACGCCCACTGGCGAGATGCTCCTGCGCTTCCTGCGGCGCAAGATGCCCGCGGTCGTGGACACGGGGCTGAACCTGATTGACGTGCGCGACTGCGCGCAGGGCCACCTGCTGGCCGCCGAACGCGGGCGCGTGGGCGAGCGGTACATCCTCGGCTGCCGGAACATGACGCTGCTGGAGATCATGCAGAGCTTGAGCAGGCTCTCCGGCATCCCGGCGCCGCGCTTCCGTCTGCCGTACGCGGTGGCGTACACGGCCGCATGGTTCAACACGAAGTTCTCGCTGGCGCTGGGCAAGACGCCGACGATATCGCTCGAAGGCGTGCGCATGGCGAAGAAGAAGATGTGGGTGGACTGCGGCAAAGCCGTCACGGAGCTGGGACTGCCGCAGACGCCGCCCGAGGAGGCGCTGGCGCGCGCGGTGAGGTGGTATCGCGAGAACGGCTACGCGCCGGCAAACTGATTCGAGTTTCGGATTTCGTATTTCGGATTTGCCCCGCCGACGGCGCCGCCCTACAACGCCAGGCATGTCACGCATCCGCCTTGCGATCATGGCCGCTTTGCCGCAGGAAGTGGCCGCCGTGGAAGCCGCCTTCACGCGCGACGAGCGCCCGCAGGTGCAGATTGTGCGCGGCGGCGAGGGCGCCGAGGCAGCGGCGGCGGCCGTCCAGAAGCTGCTTGCCGGACCGGACCCGCCGGACCTGATCTGTTCGACGGGTTTCTGCGGCGGGCTGCGCGATGGTCTCGCCGTGGGCGACATCATCCTGGCGAGCGCAATAGTGAACGACGTTGACGAGCGGAGCTATAGCGTGGCGTTCGAGACGCCCGGCCTGGACGCTCTGCGCCTGGCGCTGACGGAGGCGCGCGTGCGGCATCATGCGGGCGCGCTGGTGTCGGCCGGCGCGGTGGTCAAGCGGCGCGAGGAGAAGCGGAAGCTCGGCATAGCGACGAACGCGCTGGGCGTGGACATGGAGTCGTACGCCATTGCACGGAGCGCGGGCGGCGAGGCCGCGGTGTTCGCGCTGCGCGTGGTGAGCGACACGGTGGACGACGAACTGCCCGACGCGGTGGATACGTTCCTGGACGAGCAGGGCCGCGTCCGCGTGGGGAGCGTGGCGCGGTTTGCGTTGAGCGGCGTCGGGCACACGAAGGTGCTCCTGGACATGAAGCGGAATGTGGACAAGGCCACGGCGGCCTTGACGGCGGCGTGGCGAGCCGTCTGGCGAGCGATGTGAGGTTGCGTTTCCTGGCTGCATGCGGTGTCGCCATCTCCATCGTAATTCGTCAATTACACACCACAATATGTTTGGGTGATATTTGGTATATTCGTAAGCCCTTGAAAAATAATTCTTTGTCGTCATTTTTTCTTCTTGACTTTTGTAATTGACGTTTTATAGGAACACAAGTTAATTCGGTCCGACGAAAAGATGACAACTGGCACGTGGTGAAACATGGCTCGTCGCCCACGGACACCCCCGCACCACCCCCGAAATTACCAGCGCCGCTGCGCGCTGCCTGTGGAGATTCCTCTCATGGCACGTTCCCGCTCAAAGAAGCACCAGCCCAAGAACAGAACAGCGCACGCGATGGTTCGCGCCGGCCGCAAGGCCAGCCGCGTGGCGACGGCACTGTACAAAGAAAGCCGGAAGCTCCGCGCCGTCTCCCCCGTCTCGACCCCCTTGGCTTTCCGGCGGCCAACCGCCGCCGCCGCCAACGGCAAGACAACCGAAACGCCGCAACAGGCGGCGCGCCGCCAGGCCAAGGCGCAGCGGCGGCTGTACGAAGACCAGTTGTGGGGCGAGTACCTCGGCAGCCACAGCGACGACGCGCGCAACGCGCTCTGGGTGCACTACCAGCCGCTGGTGCGGTACATCGCCGAACGGCTCAAGGCCAAGCTGCCGGAGTGCATTGACGTCTGCGACCTGATCGGCGCCGGCAACATCGGGCTGCAGGACGCCATCAGCAAGTTCGAGCCGCAGATGAATGTGAGGTTCGAGACGTACTGCGTGCCGCGCATCCGCGGCGCGATCCTGGATTCCATCCGCGCGCTGGACTGGGTGCCGCGCCTGATCCGCAACAAGACGCACCAGTACGAACGGATCGTGCGCGAGCTGGCGGGGCAACTGCACCGCGAGCCGTCCGAGGACGAGATTGCGCGCCGGCTGGCCATCAACTCCCAGGAGTTCTCCGAGCTGCGCAGGGAACTGAACGTCAAGGCGCAGATTTCGGTCGAGAGCCGCAACAAGGACAACGCCGACCCCCGCGACCTGATGCGTATCGAGATGCTGGAGCACCCGGACGATGTCGAGCCGACCCGCGAGCTGCAGCGCGAGGAGATCCGCGCCATGGCGCTAAGGGGGCTGAACAGCAAGGAGCGCGTGGTGGTGGAGCAGTACTACTTCCGCGGCCGCAGCATGAAACAAATCGGCGACGAACTAAAACTGAGCGAGTCGCGCATCTGCCAGATTCACGCCGGCGTGCTCGAGGTGCTGCGCAAAAAGTTCCGGGCCTACCAGGGCTCCTGCTACCTCGGTTGAGTTCTGTGCCACGGATGTGGACGCGCCGGCTGTTTGGCGCGGCCTCATCCGTGCCGGCGCCGTTGGTCACCCGCGTGAGACCGTCTACTTCGTCGCCCCGGCTTTGTCTTTCGTTGCCTTGTAGGCCTGCGTGACCGCCTTCTTCAGCACTTCGCCGTTGAAGATGACGGTCACAGGCACCGTTACCTGCGCCGTGGCCGTCGCGTTCACCAGGCCGTCGTCTTGCAGCGCCGCGGCGAACGAGCCTTTCATCAGCTTCACGGCGAACTTGGCAACCTGCAGCGGCGTGCCTGCCTTGCCGGACTTCACGCCGACGGCGACGCTGTCGTTGCCCTTCGGCGACCTGCCCTTCGCGTCCAGCGTGACGCTCCTTACCACGCCGCCGACATCCACGATCACCGTCTGCCCCGCGGCGCCGAAACCGTCCGGGATCGCCAGCAGCCCGTTCAAGGCTATCGAGTCGTTCGCAGGCCTGGCGAAGTTCAGTCTGATGCGGAGCTTCCTGACAGACAGCACGCCGGTCTTCTCCGCCACCGCCAATGCCGCCGGCCTGTCATTCGCGTTCGTCGGCGAACTGCCCAGCGCCGTCTCGATCTGGTCGCTGAAACCGTCGCCGTCGCTGTCAGCGTCGCCCTGCATATCGCCGCCGGCGGGCGTGACAGTCACGGCCACACTCGCGCCGCTCAAGCCGCCCTTGCCATCGTTGATCGTGACCGTGGCCGTGTACGTGCCCACAACCGCGTACGCATGCGTGACGCTGGCGCCCGTGGCGCTGCTGCCGTCGCCGAAGTCCCAGGTGCAGGTGAGCGCGCCACCGTCGGCGTCAGTGGCCGCGACGAAGAAGCTCACTGTTTCGCTGACGCGCGCCGTGTTCGGGTTGGCCGTTGGCGCCGACTCCACGTGCGGCGGCGCGTTGATGACCAGGACGCCGGCCGCGCTGGCCTGATAGTTCGCATCGTCCACCGTCGCCATAACCGAGTACGTCCCCGCGGCGCTCGGCGCCACGGCGGAACCGTCGTAGGTGAGGTTCACGGCCAGGCCGCCCGGCGTTGTGGTTGCCGTGGCGGACTTTGCTGTGCCGTCGTAGGTCTGTGACAGGCTGCTCAGTGCGACCGCAGCGGGTGCCTTGTTGATCGTCAGCACGCCGCTGACCATGCCCACGTCGCCAACCGCGTTGGTGGCTGTGGCGACCACGGCGTAGTCTCCGGGGTTGGTCGGGGGTGCAGTAGAGCCACTATAGGTGACTGCCACGGGCAACGTATCGGACGAGATCACGGCCTCGTGCAGCAAGCCATCGTAGACCTGGCTCAGGCCGCTCAACGTCAACACGGGCGGCGTCTTGTCAACCGTGTACGCTTCGCCGCTGGTGAAACTGCCGTTCCCGGCGCCGGGGCCGCCCAGTGGCACGAAGCCGCTGTTCGTAATCGTGTCGTCATCTTTCACATCCAGGCGGCATGTCCCGTCGCCTGTGCCGGTGTTGACGGCAACTGCATAAACGCTCGGGCCTCCGGTGACAGCAGTCACCGACGCGCCTTGCATAGTGCCCGTTGTGGTCAGGACGAAATCGGAGGAGTCAACCCCGGTCACGGCCTCGCTGAACGTGACCGTGAAGCCAACACTGCCGGCCTTCGTGGGATCCGCCCCCGCGCGCACGATGGACACCACCGTGGGTGTCGTTGCCCCGGCCGGCACAACGCCTACGCCGATGTTCACATCCTGCGTCGTGTATCCGATCATCACCGGTTTGCCGCTGGTGTTGTTGAGTGCCGTCACACCGGAGAACGTGCCACTCAGAGCGCCGTCGGCATGCGCCACTGTGAACACGGCGCCAGGCAGCGCCCTCGTGTAGCCCGCCAGGTCCAGGACCAACTGCGACGTCACAGCCAGCGTGAGATTGCCAGCCGTATTCAGCCTGTCCGCATTCAGGTTGTCCGGAATCTTGATGTGCAGCTCGCCCGCGCCGCTTAAGTTCGCACTTGATGCCGTCATGCTGCCGACGCCACCGTCGCCAGGAGCGACGCATCCCGTGCCGGAGACGATGGCCGCTCCGCTGATCGTGCCATTTCCGGTCAGCAAGCCGCCCGCGATCCTCGCAGTGCCTGCCAGGTCGCCGCCACTGAGTTCCGTCGTTCCCGCGGTCTGCGCGAACCCGGTGCCAAGGTCCAGCGTGCCGGAGCGGGAACTCACCAGACCGCGGTTAGCCATGGTCACGGCGAGCCTGTTCACTGTGAAGGTATTGCTGATAACGCTGCCGCTGATGTCATTGGTCAACTGCGTCACTCCCTGGATTGAGCTGGCGTCGGCCAGAGCGATCACGCCGTTGTTCGTGAGGTTCGCCTGAAGGTCCAGAGACGCCATAGCGCCGAGGTTGAACCGCCCCGTGCCGCTGATGACCGTGCGCGCATTGTAGTAGTACCCCGAGGTGTCCACGAAGTTGACTGTCCCATCCACGGTCCAGAGGCCCGTGCCGCCCGGCGCGCGGCCACTGTACAGGTTCAGCGTGCTGGCCGCGGGGAAGGTCACGTCCGTGTCTTGCGTCAGCACGTCATACAGGTCAAACGTCCCGTTCAACGCGCCGCTGTTCCGCAGCGTGCCTTCAAGCCTCACGCTCGTGCCCGCCGCCACCGCGTTGATCGTGCCGTCGTTGATGGCGTTCGGCGAACACAATTCCAGAACGCCGGCCAGAACGTTAATCGTCCCCCTGTTGGTCACTGCGCAGTTAATAAGGCGCACGGGATCATTCCCGATACCTGGGTTGTCTGTGATGTTCAGTACGCCGCCCGCGTTGATCGTCAGTCTGGCCCCCGTCCAACTCTCGACACAACTGTCGGCAACAGCCATGGTGCCGGCATTCGCCAGGTCCGCATTCAGGTACAGCACGCCGCCTGCGGGCGGCAGGTTCATCCGCCCCGTACCGCTGATGACCGTGGGCGCGTTGTACTCGTACGACTCGGGGTCCACGAAGTTGACTGTCCCATCCACCGTCCAGAGGCCGGCGCCTTCGAGCACGGCCCAATCCCTGTGGAGGTTCAGCGTGCTCGCCGCGGGGAATGTGACGTCCGTGTCCTGCGTAAGGCGGCCGTACAGGTCAAACGTCCCGTTCAGCGCGCCGCTGTTCCGCAGCCTGCCCTCAAGGCTCACGCTCGTGCCCGCCGCCACCGCGTTGATCGTGCCGTCGTTGATGGCGTTCGGCGAAAACAAGTCGAGACCGCCGGCCAGAACGTTGATCGTCCCGCTGTTGGTCACTGCGCATGCAACGCGCACGGGATCATCTCCGAACCATGGGTTGTCCGTAACGTTCAGTACGCCGCCCGCGTTGATCGTCAGTCTGGCCCCCCAATCCTCGATACGACTGTCGGCAACAGTCATGGTGCCGGCGTTCGCCAAGTCCACTTGAAGGCACAGCACTCCGCCTGCGGGCGGCAGGTTCATCCGCCCCGTGCTGCTGATGACCGTGCGCACATTGTGGTAGTACCACGTGGCGTCCACGAAGTTAACCGTCCCGGCCACCGTCCAGAGGCCCGCGCCGTCCAGAGTAAGGCCACTGTGCAGGTTCAGCGTGCTGGCCGCGGGGAATGTCACGTCCGTGTCCTGCGTAAGGGCACCGTAGAGATCGAACGTCCCGTTCAGCGCGCCGCTGTTCCGCAGCGTGCCGTCAAGCCTCACGCTCGTGCCCGCCGCCACCGCGTTGATCGTGCCGTCGTTGATGGCGTTCGGCGAAAACAAGTCCAGACCGCCGGCCAGTACATTGATCGTCCCGCTGTTGGTCACTGCGCAGTTAAGGCGCACGGGATCATCTCCGACACCTGGGTTGTCCGTGATGTTCAGTACGCCGCCCGCGTTGATCGTCAGTCTGGCCCCCATCACACTCTCGATAGGGCTGTCGGCAACAGTCATGGTGCCGGCATTTGCCAAGTCCACATTCAGGCACAGCACTCCGCCTGCGGGCGGCAGGTTCATCCGACCCGTGCTGCTGACGACCGTGCGCACATTGCAGTAGTACCACGTGGGATCCACGAAGTTAACCGTCCCGGCCACCGTCCAGAGGCCCGTGCCGCCCGGAGTGCCGCCACCGTACAGGTTCAGCGTGCTCGCCGCGGGGAAAGTCACGTCCGTGTCCTGCGTAAGGGCACCGTAGAGATCGAACGTCCCGTTCAGCGCTCCGCTGTTCCGCAACGTCCCGAAGATCGTCACGCTCGTGCCCGCAGCCACCGCGTTGATCACGCCGCCGTTGGTGCCGTTCGTTACCGTCAGACCGCCACTGGCCACTGTCACTGTGCCGTTATTGCGCAGGTTCTGAACCCAGTTGCTCGCCCCCGGGTTCTGATTGCTGATCAGCGTACAGGCAGCATCAACAAGCAGTTCGCCGTCCCCGGGAAGGTCTCCGCGCGCGAGACTGACCGCAGAGGTGCAGGTCAAGGTCTGGCCCAACGCGATCGTGATGAAGCTGCCACTGACGCTGAGCGTGGCCACGACCGTGCTGGTTTCGAGCCAAGGCCCAAAGGGCGCAGTTCCGTCCACAACTGCCGTGTCGCCAGGACCAGGCACCCCGTTGGGGTTCCAGTTCGATGGATTGCTCCAATCCCCGCCCATAACTGGGGTCCAGGTGAAGGTGGTCGCAGCCTGCGCATCACGCGGCACCAGGACGCTCAGCACTGAGAAGAGAATTATGCATATCGCTCTGGTGCAGCCAATGGGGAAGCTCCGCGCGCGGCGCGCCGCCAGTGACAATCTGGAGTCCATGTTCCTCTCCTCATATCGGGCACGGACCATCCACCACAGAGACGCAGAGGCACAGAGAAGAACTCGTAATCGAACTGCGGTATCATAGCGTCGCGATAATGGCAGGCAAGGCTTTTCCATGCGCCGCACGCAGTTGCCGTTTGGTGGTAGTTTCTGTCTGCCCGGCGCGTATCATAGGTGGGTATGAGACTGCTGACGCCGCTCGCCATGTTGTTCGTTGCCGCTGCGTGGGCCGGCGAGGAGCCGCCGAAGGCGCTCAGCCCCGAGGCGCGCAAGAACGAGTATGCCGCGCTGCAGAAGGAACTGGAGGCGTCGCGGCCGATCCAGGGCGCCACCCGCGAGGAGGCCCTGGCCTACGTTGAGCTGGCCGTGGACAAGTACGCCAAGTTCGCCCGCGACAACCCGCAGTCGGCGGAAGGCTTCGAGGCCGCGCTGACGCTGGCAACGCTGCTGTCGCAGATCGGCCACAAGGACGCGCTCAAGTCCGCCGAGCTGGCCATCGCCGCCGCGCCGAAAGCCGGCGTGGACGTGAAGCGCATCGCGTTGTGCTGGGCCATGGTGGCGTTCGGGCGCCTGCAGAAGGAAGACGCAGCCGGCGCCCGCGAGGCCCTCGGGAAGATCAAGCCCCTGGACGCCGAGATCTACAAGCAGCTTGTGGGGCAGTTTGACGAGGCGGAGAAGCAGTTGGCCGCGGCCCGCGAAGCCACGGCAAGACTGCAGCCCGGCAAGGAGCCGTTCCCCATCGAGGGGCAGGACACTGCGGGCAAGGCCGTCTCGCTGGCCGGGTTCAAAGGCAAGGTGGTGGTCGTTGACTTCTGGGCATCGTGGTGCGAGCCGTGCATGCAGGAAATGCCCGGACTGGTCAAGCTCTACAAGGAACAGCACGCGCGCGGCCTGGAAGTCCTCGGCATCAGCCTGGACAAAGACGAGGAGTCGTTGCAGAACGCCGTGCAGGAGCAGGGCATCGCTTGGCCCGTGATCTTCGATTCGGCCGGCGGCCAGCACCCGATTGCCGGCAAGTGGGCCATTCGCTCCATCCCCGCGACCTTCGTACTGGACCGCAAGGGTATTATCCGTCACGTCAACCTGCGCGGCGAGGAACTCGCCCAGGCCGTCGCGAAGCTCCTGGAAGAAAAGCCGTAGGGCGCGGCGTTCGCCAAGTACAAAACCACTTGCCTACAGGCAAAGCCCGTGGATAAATCGCCGGTTTGCGGACATTTCCCGGAGGCGCACATGCACGACCTTGTCGGTCTTCTGACGCTCGTTGGCCTCATCCTGGGAGCATGCGCGGCGGTCGCCGGCGACGGCGTGCCCCCGTTTCGGCCGCCGGCCGTGCCGCTGGTGGCGTGCGATCCGTACTTCAGCATCTGGTCCTGCGCCGACAAACTGACCGACGACATCCCGCGCCACTGGACGGGGAAGCCGCACGCGCTGGTGAGCTTGGCGCGCATTGACGGCAAGGCTCTGCGCCTGATGGGCCACGGGCCGCAGGACGTGCCGGCGATGGAACAGGTCAGTGTGGAGGTCCTGCCGACGCGGACGATCTACCGGTTCCAGTCAGCGGAAGTGCGGCTGACGCTGACGTTCATGACCCCCGGACTGCCCGACGACCTCGATGTGCTCTCACGCCCCGTCACGTACGTGACGTGGGAGGTGACGTCCGCCGACGGCAAGGAACACGCCGTCGTGCTGTACTTCGATGCCGCCGCCGAGATCGCCGTCAACACGCTGGACCAGCAGGTGGTGTGGTCGCGCGAGACGGTCGGCGACCTCAGCGCGCTGAAGATGGGTTCGAAGGACCAGCCGATCCTGGGCAAGCACGGCGACGACCTGCGCATTGACTGGGGCTACCTCTACGTTGCCGCGGCGAAGGACGCGGTGACGAAGCAGGCCCTTGCGCCGGCGCACGACTGCCGCACGGCGTTTGCGGCGAACGGCGCGCTGCCCGACGCCGACGACAAGGCCATGCCCCGCGCGGCGAACGACAACTGGCCGGCCGCGGCGTGCGTCTTCGACCTGGGCAAGGTGAGCGGCGCGGCGGTCTCGCGCACGCTGCTGCTGGCGTACGACGACATCTTCTCCATCCAGTATTTCAAACGGAACCTGCGGCCGTACTGGCGCCGCAAGGGCGCGCAGGCCGCGGACCTGCTCGCCAGCGCCGCCAGGGAATACGATTCGCTGCTGCAGCGCTGCAAAGCCTTCGACGACGAACTGATGAGCGACCTGACGAAGGCGGGCGGCGAGAAGTACGCCCGCATCTGCGCGTTGGCCTACCGGCAGTGCCTCGCCGCCAACAAGGTCGCTGCCGACGCCAACGGCCAGCCGCTGCTCTTCCCCAAGGAGAACTTCAGCAACGGCTGTATCGCCACGGTGGACGTGATCTACCCGATGGGCCCGCAGTTCCTGTTCCTGAGTCCCGCGCTGACCAAGGCCAGCCTGCAGAACATCCTCGATTACGCGAGTTCCGAGCGCTGGCGTTTCCCGTTCGCGCCGCACGACCTCGGCACGTACCCCAAGGCCAACGGACAGGTCTACGGAGACGGCGAGCGCGGCGAGAACAACCAGATGCCGGTGGAGGAGAGCGGCAACATGCTCATCCTGCTGGCGGCGCTGGCGAAGATCGAAGGCAATGCGAACTACGCCGAAAAGTACTGGCCGGTGCTGACGAAATGGGCTGAGTACCTGAAGAGCAAGGGGCTGGACCCCGAGAACCAGTTGTGCACGGACGACTTCGCCGGCCACCTCGCGCACAACGTCAACCTCTCGGCAAAAGCCATCATGGGCCTCGGCTCGTACGCCATCTTGTGCGAGATGAAAGGCGACCAGGCCCAGGCAACCGCGTACCGGAACCTCGCCAAGGAGTACGCGGCGAAGTGGGTGCAGATGGCCGACGATGGCGACCACTATCGGCTCGCGTTCGACAAGAAGGGCACCTGGAGCCAGAAGTACAACCTGGTCTGGGACAGCATCCTCGGCCTGAAGCTCTTCCCGCCGGAAGTGGCCGAGAAGGAGATTGCGTTCTACAAGAAGACGCAGAAGAAGTTCGGCCTGCCGCTCGACAACCGCCAGCCCTACACCAAGCTGGACTGGACGATCTGGGCCGCGACGCTCGCGCCCAACCGTGAGGACTTCGATGCGCTCGTCGCGCCGGTGTACGATTTCCTCAACGCCACGCCCGACCGCGTGCCCATGACCGACTGGTACTTCACGCAGAACGCGAAGAAGACCGGCTTCCAGGCCCGTTCGGTGGTCGGCGGCGTTTTCATCAAGATGCTGACCGAGCCGGCCCTATGGAAGAAGTGGGCCGGCCGCGACAAGGCCGCCGTCGGCAACTGGGCGCCGCTGCCGAAGCCGCCGCAGGTCAAGGCCGTGGTGCCCACGGCGCAGAAGGAGGCCGTCGCGTGGCGCTACACGCTGGCCAAACCTGCCGAGAACTGGTTCAAGCCCGAGTTCGACGCGTCCGCGTGGAAGGAAGGCCCCGGCGGCTTCGGCTCGCCCGGCACGCCGGGCGCCGTCGTGCGCACGGAATGGAAGAGCGCCGACATCTGGTTGCGGCGCGAGTTCACCATGCCGGACGGAGACTTCCAGAACCTGCAGTTGCTGCTGCACCACGACGAAGACGCCGAGGTGTACGTCAACGGCGTGCTGGCCGCGACGGCCGGCGGCTATACCGCGGAGTACGAACCGGTGGCCATCAGCCCGGACGCCCTGAAGGCGCTCAAGCCCGGCAAGAACACCTTCGCCATGCACTGCCATCAAACCAAGGGCGGCCAGTACGCCGATGTGGGGATTGTGGACGTGAAAGAGTAGCGGCGGAATATGTGACTTTTCCGGCGCGGTTGGTACGTTAGAGTGTGTAGTGTGTTGGGTTGTGGGTGACGGAAAGGGGCGGCGTTTGACGGCATCAATGTGGCGCGCAGTCATCTGCCTCCTGTGGGCGTTCGCCGCGTGCGTGGCGGGCTGCCCTCGGCGTGTTGCCGCCGGTGACGACACGACGGCCGCGGTGCCGGACACCTTCGTCGAGATCACGCCCAAACAGGAAGAGGCCATCGAGAAGGCGCTGGGGTGGCTGGCGAAGCACCAGGCGCAGAACGGCTCGTGGAGCGCGGAAGGGAACAGCGGCGAATACCAGATGGCCATGACCGGTCTGGCGGGGCTTTCCCTGCTGGCCGCGGGCAATTCTCCGGGCCGCGGGAAGTACGGGCCAAACGTGGGGCGGGCCATTGAGTTCGTGCTGAAGAATCAGGACAAGGACGGCCTGATCACCTCGCGCAACGACGGCTACCAGATGTACGGCCACGGCTTCGCCATGACGTTTCTGGCGGAAGCCTACGGCATGGACAGCGGCACGGAGTTCAACGAGCGGATCAAGCACGCGCTGACGCTGGCGGTGAAGAAGACGCAGCAGTCGCAATCGTTCCGCGGCGGCTGGTTCTACTCGCCCAACTCCGGCGCCGACGAAGGCTCCGTGACCGTGACGCAGGTCCAGGCGCTGCGCAGCACGCGCAATGCGGGGATTGATGTTCCCGAGAAGGTGCTCAACCAGGCCATTGACTACGTCAAGCAATGCCAGAACTCCGACGGCGGCATCCGTTACTCGGTGCAATCCGGGCAGGTGTCTACGCCGGCGCTCTCGGCCGCGGGCGTCGAGGTCTTCCTGATGGCCGGGCGGTACAGGGCCAAGGAAGCGGAGCGGGCCGTCGAGTACCTCAAGAAGAACCTCGACCCGCGCCGCACGGCCGGCTACCACGACTTCTACACCAACCTGTACGGCTCGCAGGCCATGTTCCAGATCGGCGGCGAATACTGGGCGCGGTACTTCGAGGCCATGCGCGAGCGGCTGCTGTCGTCGCAGCGCGGCGACGGGTCGTGGCAGGGCGACCAGATCGGCAGCACCTATGGCACCGCAATCGGCGTGTTGATCCTCGCCGTGCCCTACCGCTATCTGCCGATCTTCCAGAAGTAGAGCGGCGGCAAGCGGCATTCAACAATCCGCCGGATTGTTGGACAATCGCTGCTGCGCGTGAGAGTGGAGGGACGAGATCGTGTCGAAGCAGAAACCGTCATCGAAGAGGGTCCGGGTTTCGCGCCGCCGGTTCTTGAGCGCGGCTGCGAGCGTGCCGCTGCTCGCCGCAGCGCCGGCGGCGCAGGCGGACGACAAGAAAGAAGAGAAGACTGGCGGCGAGCGCGAGGTGCGCGGCGAAAGCTGCCGGCCGAAGCTGCTCGCATGCCTCGGCGGCGAGTGGCCCGATTACGGCCCGCTTGAGGCCAATGTCGAGACCGTCACGGAGAAGGAGGGATACCGGCTGGAGCGCGTGAGCTATCTGGTCGAGCCGAATGAGCGGACGGCAGCGTACCTGCTGGTGCCTGTTGGGGCGACCAAGGACAAGAAGGCGCCCGGCATCTGCGTCTGGCACCAGCACAACGGCGCGTACCAGATCGGGAAGGATGAGCCGGCCGGCCTGAAACTCGGCCCCATGCATCAGACGGGGGTCGCCCTGGCAAAAGAGGGGTACGTGGTGCTCTGCCCCGATGCCGCGGGTTTTGGGGAACGCAACAAGCGCGGCGGGCTGAACGGGAGGAACCTGGAGCACTATCTGTTCGCGATGTGGGTCGTCGCCGGAAAGTGCCTGGCGTGGAAGAACATCGCCGACATGCGCCGCGCGGTGGACTACCTCTGCAGCCGGCCCGAGGTGGATGCCGCGCGCATCGGCTGTTACGGCCACTCGATGGGCTCGACCCATACCTGGCTGGTTGGGCCTTGGGAGCCGCGGCTCAAGGCGCTGGTCGGCAACTGCTGCATGCCCACGTATGCGGCGATGGAGCGGACCAATCTGATCCACTGTTTCCCAAACTACGTGCCCGGCTGGCGCAAGTACGGCGACATCCCCGATATCGTCGGGATGATTGCGCCGCGTGCGCTGCACCTCAACTTCGGCGAGACGGACGGAGGCAGCCCCATCGAAGAGGTGAAGACGGGCGTCGAGATTATCCGGCGCGCCTACGCCGCGAAGAACGCGGAGGACAAGTTCACGTACTTCATCGAGGCCGGCGCCGGACACGTCTTAAGCGACGAAATGTGGAAGCGCGTGAAGGCGCACTTCGCCAAACACCTGCAGGCCGGCTGACCCGCAACTATCGGTTCGGCTTCCCGAAGAACACCGCTTCGCCCTGGCCCTTGGGCGCGATGACGTATTCGGCCCGCTTGGCGATTTCAACCTTGGCGCTGATGATGCCATCCTTCAGCGTGCCGGCGATCTCGCGAACCGTGAACGTCTTGTTGCCGGAGATCACCTCGTCGAACGCCTTGCCGTCAATGCCCTCGACCTCGAACAGCGCCCACTCGCCCTTCGGGTCCAGGCCGAGCTTCTCCAGGCGGAACTGCACCTCGCCCTTGTACGGGCCTTTCGGCTTGGTGTTCAGCGGGAACGGCGGAACGGCCCGCGGTTCCTTCAGACGGTCGCAGCCGATGACGATGTTCCCGTGGTTGAAGAGCGCCAGCCACGTGCCCGCGCCTTTGCGCCACGCGACGTATTCCATGTAGTCGTCCTTGGGCGCGAACTCCAGCGGCGCGGCCTGCTCTCCCATCCGCGACAGCACGGGCCGAATGGCCGCTCCACCATCCTTGACCAGTTCCCCGAGGTACACGAACGCGGGCGTTTTGCCGATCAGTCTTGACACGATGAGCGGCTTGTCGCCCGCCCGCGCCACAGTCTCCCAGCCGTCGCCCAAGAACGCCCACACCTTGCCGTCGTAAGTGCCGTTCATCTTCCCGTCGAACGCCCCGCTGCCGGCGACCGCGCCCTGCGCCGGCTGGCTGCCCTGCAACGTCAACCCCAGCAGCTTGCCCTGGCTTCGGAAGTGCTGCGCGCCGAGGAACACCGGGATTCCAGCTTCCAGGCACTGCGCGAGCTTGGCTTCAAGGGGTGCGTTCACGTTCGCATGGCCGAGGATCGCCAGCAGGCCGTAGGTTTTGAGCGTCTCGACGGGAGTCTTATCGCCGTACACGAAGTCAACGGGGCCGCAGGGAGTGCCGGTGAGCAGGCGCGTGAGGTTGGCGGTGCATGCGTCGCCGTACTTCGGGAAGAACACGTCCAGCATGTCGTATCCCCGAATCTCCGGGATGGCGTCAATGAACCAGCCGAGGTGGGCGGCTGTCTGGAAGTTCCACTTGGCGCGGTCCTGCGGCATCCAGGGGTACGGATGGATGAACGCCGGCTCGCACGTGAGCGTCTTCGTGGCGTGCTCGTACTCAATGTGCCGCACGAAGGTGTCCATTTGGCCGAAGGGATTATACGGCACCCACCACTTGTCGCCCTGGCCCCAGAGGATGCCGATGGGCACGATCTGTTTGCCGCGCGCGGGATGCACCATCGCGAACCGCAGCGCCTGCACGTACGGGAAGACCCACTCCGCGACGATCTCCTTCTCGAAGGACGGCGCGTTCTCCGCTTCGGCGCCGATCCACGAGCCGCCGGAGAGGTAATACAACAGGCAGGCGTGGAGCTTCTCGTCGAGACTGGGATACGGGTAGTGCGTCTGCTCCCAGTAGTAGCCGAACGGCTTGCCGAACGAGTGGCCCGCGCCGCGGCACATGGCGATCATGATGTTGAGCTGCGGGTCCTCCTCATTCTTGAGGCAGAGGATGTCCGTGCCGTGCTCGTACTCGTGGGCCTTCGAGAGGGCCGGCGGGAACGGTTCGTGCACCGAGACGCACCGCTCCGGCGCGCCCGTTGCCTGCTTGGCATCGGCCACGACCTTGATGTTGCCCTGTCCGTTGTCGCCTTCGCCGGTGAACCAGACCACATCGAATCTCGGGTCCAGCGCCAGGACCGCCTTGCCCGCCTGCGCGTCCTTGATGTCAACCAACACGCCCGCGAGCGACGACGCGCCCTTCTTTGCCAGCGCCGCGTTCGGTTTGCCCAGGAGATTGCAGCCGCCGTAGGTCACCATGAAGTCGTGGTACTTGCCCTCGGTGCCCAGGCTGCCGATTGTCGGCGACAGATAGACCTTGTCCACGGGGTACTCAGGACGGAAGTTGGGCTTCCAGTTCTTCCGGAGCTCGGCGAACGTCGGGCCGTTCTCCGTCCAGGCGTCGTAGCCGGACGGGAACACGCCGAAGGCGAACTTCTCGAGCTTGTCCGCAGGCGACCCCTCCGCCATCTCGGCGGCGCCCTTCAGGTCCACTTTCACGCCGGGTTCGCCGAGGTACGTGAGGAAGAACATGCGGAAGGCCAGGCCTTTGGTGTCGGGCGTGTACTGCTTGTCCACCACGAGATCAATGACCGGGTTCACGGCCTCCTCAACAGAGAACGGGACGAGCAGCTTTCCCTTCTGCATGGGGTGCTTCTTGTAGTCCCAGACCTTGCGGCCGTTCGCGTAGATGGCGCTCGGATGGTATCGCTCCAGGAGCGTGTCGGTGCGCACGGTCAGCAGGTAGCTGCGCAGCGGCGCGGCCTTCATCTCCTTGTAGCGCCGCACCGTGGCGCGGATGCCGTACGTATTGCCGCCGTCCTCCATCACGTAGTCCAGCACCTCCGTCCACCACTTGAACGGCTTCTCATAGAAGAACTCCAGGTCCTCGCTCCGGTTGCACATGGCCATGCCGCCGATAAACGAGATGTACGGCCAGCGGCCCACGAACCAGTTGACGTAGCCGGCCTCCTTGACGCCGTTCTTCTCCAGCAGCGACTTGAACGCCTGCTCGGTGGTCACGCCCGCAGGATCAATCTCGATCCGCTTCTTCCACTCCGCGCCGGCAGCGGATGTCGCGGCGGCGAGGATCGCCGCCAACAAGATGCACTGCGAAGGTTTGGCCGCCATAGTGGGTCACCTCCCAGGTTTATTGCCCAGCCGCTCCAGGCAATCCTTGCCGAACTCGCACCATTGGGCACACGCGAGGTCCAGCCGCGGATTGCGCACCTCCTTGCCGCAGCCCGGGCAGACCCGCACTGCCTCGTCTTTCCAGATCTCAATCTCGCACCCGCACGCCGGGCACTTCGCGGACATGATGTCCTCGGGCTTCCAGTAGCGCAGGTCCTGGCCTGGGCAACGCGGTGTGCTCATGGCGTCCCCCGCGCCGTCGGGAAGCGGCTCAGGTCGGTATGCGGCAGAAACAGCGCCGCCGTGTATTCCTCCATGTACGACGGCACCACGTTCAGCTCCAGGTAGGTGATCCTGTCCGCGAGTTCCTGAACCTTGCGCCGGGCGCGCGTTTTGAGCAGCATCTCGCGGGCGCCGGCGAGCGCCGAGTTGCCCAGGTAGGCGAAGCGTTCGAGCGGCAGGTCCGGCAGCATGCCGATGAGAATGCTCTTGCGCAGGTCCAGGAAACGTCCGAAGCCGCCGGCGACGTAGACCTGCGCCACGTCCGCGGCCGTCAGGCTCGCGTGCTTCAGCATCAGAGCGCAGGCGCTGTAGACCGCCGCCTTCGTTCGCAGCAGGTTCTGGATGTCGCTCTCCGTGATGACCAGGTCCTGCCCGTCCTCCGTCAGCGCGCCCGGAGCGACCACGTACGCCAGATCGCGCGTGGCGGCACCGGCCGGCCGGAGTAGGTGCCCGCAGCGAGCGGGGTTGAAGCGGCCCGAAGGTTCCAGGCGCTTCGTGGCCCAGAGTTCCGCCACAAGGTCAACCATCCCCGAACCGCAGATGCCGCGCGGCTTGCTGCCGCCCACCACGCAGAACGCGGCCTCGCCCGTG
>Ga0315282_10006939_pt1 | contig 18760 bp, 18 predicted proteins | sample YL17G07_20_MG_FD_203693 | JGI IMG/M metagenome (GOLD analysis project Ga0315282, IMG submission 203693) | Sediment microbial communities from Yellowstone Lake, YNP, Wyoming, USA - YL17G07_20 | ecosystem: Environmental > Aquatic > Freshwater > Lake > Sediment | place: USA: Wyoming | collected...
TTCCAAAGCTAAAAAGGTGTTAGGCTGGGAACCAACGGTTTCTCTTGACGAACTTATTGCTGAAATGGTGGAAAATGATCTACGGTATCTTTCAAAAAGGGATGTGAAATAAGTGTAGGCAAAATCTGCTGAAAATTTTTCTCTTCAATAACAACCTTAGTCCTTGTATCGCCATTGTTTTCCTCTTTGAACAAAAACCCAACTTTACTTACCGGGCCCCCAATTTACAAAATTCTAAAGCTTTTCCGTGTCGTAGTCCAAATTTGTATTTTGTCGAGGATTATCGCGGGAATGTATTTGTCTTCATCTTATTTGTAAATCTCTCTTGAGCAAATAAGTGGTTTTAGTATCAGCGACTTTATCCAGTGTATTAATGACTTAATATTCGGGTGTCGGCGAAAAGACTGACTGAGCAGCCGGCCTGCTTCTTCATACATTCCTTCCCTAATTGCACATCGGCCGGCTCTATAGCCTTCCTGGCTAAGTCTCTTCATTGCCCGAGAGCGAGGTATTAGCTCTTTACCACCGCCGTTGAAGTAGAAATCCTCAAGGACATCAAATTCGACCTTACGATTAGCAAATGAACGGACAGAAACATTGCCCTTATGACGTCTTCTTTTGAAAGTTGGCTCTTCGACCGAGATGAACTTATACTTGACGGACAATTTTAACAAGAGTTTGTAAAAAGCACAGCACCTTAGAGACGTATCAAAACCACCAACCTCTTCAAAAAGCTTTTTAGCGCACATCATCCCGCAAGAGTGAACATAAATGAATTCAAACAATTCCGCTGTGATATTACCTGACGGCAACAGACGTTGTTTTCGCTTTACATATCTGCCTTTTTCATCAACGCCCACGTGTGCCCCATAGGCGATCACATTGGGCCCATGTGCTTCTACCACCTTTATCAGCCTCTCAATAGCATCCGGGAATAAAAGGTCGTCGGAATCGACGAATGTAATATATTCTCCCTGTGCAAGTTGGATCAGTCTATTCCGTACAGCATACTGCCCGATGTGATCTACCCAATAGTACCTGGCGTTATAACCGCCCTCATTGAGCATCTCTTCAGTGCCGTCTGTCGAGCCATCATCAACTACAACAACCTCATAGTCTTTGTAGGTCTGAGCAAACACGCTCTCAAGCGTCTCTTTTAGATAGACTTTTCGGTTGTACGTAGGTATGAGAACGCTAACTTTAGGAGCCATAGTAAAGTCCGAAACTTACCATGTTATTAACCATCACCAACAAATATTTCCTCTTAGCTGTTTTTGAGTCTACAGCATTTAAAATACATTACTAATAGATATTGATTTTGCAAGCAGTAATTCGTTATTTTTCTTCAATCCCTATTTTGAAACTGATGTATTGCCAAGGGTAACAATTTACTCAAGGCTGGTAATCTAAAAAGATTTACTGGTAGTTGTGGAACTGGTATGATATGTTTTTATGCAGTTGCTGATTATGGGAAGTTGTTAGTAGTATTTCCTGAAAAAAGAAAGAGCATATAGTCATGTCATGTGAACCGAATGCTCCGCAAGACGCTTTGGATAAGTATAGGATTCAAGATTACCAGTACAGCTTTCCTTATCATCACATTCCCCATTTTGACAACGAAGGTGTTGGGGTGCGCTTTCGAACGCTACGCTGGGGATTTGAATATCTCTGCTATTTGAGCCATATCCGCGAACTTGTCTATTCCTTGACTCCTTCATCGGTACTTGAGGTTGGTTGCGGAGATGGACGTGTAATCGGTATGCTTGACTGGGGGATTGATCGCCGGGTAGGCATTGACCCATCCAGACAAGCTATCCGTTTCGCCAAGGCATTTCACCATGATGTCGAGTTTTTATCTGTTGACGCACGGGAATTGAAAGAGACATTCGATGTAGTTTTGGCAGTAGAGGTCTTAGAGCATATCCCGGATGACCAAATCAATACGTTCTTAAAGACCTTAGAAAAACGAGCCAACAGGGATGGTTATGTTGTTGTATCCGTTCCCACAACTGTTGTCGCCGTGCGTAAGAAACACTACCGCCATTACGATCTGAACCTATTCCAAAAACAGCTTGAAGAAGCCGGCGTACATTTGGATATTGTCAACGTCGAATATGTGTATAAGAAGAGCCAATTTGTTAAACAGTACTTGAAATTTACTCAGAATCATTACTGGTTTATAGAATTGAGAGCACTGAACTGTTTGATGTGGAACTATGTGTGGAAACGATTGCGTAAGACAGACGAAAAACGCGGACAACACCTTGTTGTCGTTCTCAGAAAAAACGACACCGGCATGCCTTAGCGATTGTTTTGCGACATCTATTGTTTACCGATTTGAATACATAGCATCATAATATTTCTGGTAGTCGCCGGAGACAACGTTTGCCAGCCATTTCTGATTCTGCAGATACCAGTCTATTGTTCTGGTAATTCCTTCTTCAAAGCTTACCGAAGGTTGCCAACGTAACTCTGTCATTATCTTTTCAGCCTCGATTGCGTATCGCCTGTCGTGGCCGGGTCTGTCTTTGACGTGTTTAATCAGCGACTTTGGTTTCTTTAGCCGTTTTAGGATTAATTCTATAACTTCCAGATTTGTCCTTTCATTGCATCCACCAATGTTATAAACTTCGCCGGGTGGCGCTTCGGCTAAAACCTTCCAGATGGCTGTGCAGTGGTCATATACATACAGCCAGTCACGCACATATAAACCGTCACCGTAAACAGGCAGCTCTTTGTCGTTCAAAGCATTGTTAATCATTAGTGGGATTAATTTTTCCGGAAACTGATAAGGGCCATAGTTGTTTGAACACCTGCTGATATTATATTTTACGCCCCAGGTATGGCCGAACGCTTCGACCAGATGGTCTGCCGCGGCTTTACTGGCTGAATACGGCGAGTTTGGCCTAAGCGGTGTTTGTTCGGTAAATTTGCCTTCCGGGCCGAGCGAGCCATACACTTCATCGGTTGAAATTTGAATGAACCGCTCTAACTTTTTATCACGCGCAGCTTCGAGCAGGGTTAACGTGCCGGTAACGTTAGTTTCGATAAAGACCTTCGGAGCGGTGATTGAGCGGTCCACGTGGCTCTCGGCGGCAAAATTAATAATCGCATCTATTTTATATTCACCGATAATATCTTCTATGAGAGCGCCATCGCAAATGTCGCCTCTGATGAATTTGTGGTTGGGATGGTTTTCAAGTCCGGTGAGATTTTCAAGATTGCCGGCATAGGTGAGCTTGTCAAGATTGACGGTAAAGCAATCAGGATGCTCTGAAAGCACCATTCGAACGAAATTGCTTCCTATAAATCCAGCACCACCTGTAACCAGAAGTTTCCTCATAACCTCTCCAAAAAACGTTCTAACGGCGCCTGCCAAGGCTCAATTGGCTCATCAAGCAGAGCTTTGATTTTGCTACAGTCAAAACGGCTGTTTAAAGGCCTTGCAGCAACAGTGGGGAAATCGGCAGTTTTGCAGCTACTTAAATCCACAGACATATTGAGCTTATCAAAAATGAATTTTGCCATTTCAAAACGGCTGACGTAGCCTGCACTTGCAAAATGAAACAAGCCCTCAGGCTTCTTTGGTAACAACTTGCAAATTACTTTAGCAATTTCGGCTGTAGCTGTCGGTGAACCTATCTGGTCGTCGACAACCTTTAACCTTCTGCTTGTTCTTGCATGTTTAATCATCTTGGTTACAAAATTATTGCCACCCGAGCCGTAAGTCCATTCGACACGCATTATACAGTAGCGGCAGCCGCTTTCAACTAAAAGCTCCTCGCCGGCCAGTTTGCTCGCGCCGTATATGTTTATTGGGTGTGGCGGGTCGGTCTCAACATAAGGCCTCCTGGATTTACCATCAAAGACAAAATCGGTGCTGATATGAAGAACCCATACACCGGCCTCTTTGGCAGCAAAGCCGAGCTTACCTACAGCTTCACCATTCACTTTGTATGCCAGTTCACTTTCGCTTTCCGCGTTTTCGACATTCGTATAGGCAGCACAGTTAATTACAGCGTCAACCTCTTTTAGGGCACCAACGAGATGATTTTCATTTGTGATATCAAACTCGGGCAGGTCAAGCACACTTGTAATAAGCCGGTGTTGCTGACAAATCAGGGCCAAATCTGAGCTCAGCATACCCTTACCACCCAAAATAGCAACTCTGGCTTCAACCATCCTTACGTGTCCATTCGTACGGGATATGGTTGTCATAGGGGTGGGTGCGGTATTCATCCGGGTCCGAGTAGTCATACAACTCGGATACTACATTTACTATGTAAGCTTCGGTTTCACTCACGCACATCCAGCCGTGCTGAACGCCAGGCGGTATGCGAACCACTCCCGGACAATGCTCGCCCAAATAAAGCTGATTGACGGTCCCGTAAGTAGGTGAATCTTTGCGCTCGTCGTAGAGTGCGATTTTTACCATCCCCTTGATGACGTAAAAAAGGTCTGTTTGTTTCTTGTGCCAGTGCCAGGCTTTGACAACCCTGGGACAAGTTGTGGTAAAATAAACCTGGCCAAATTTTTCAAACCAGGGGTCATCGGCTCTCATTATTTCGCCTAACCGGCCGCGTTCATCATACAATATTTTTGCCCGTCGGGCCTTTACGCCGTCAATAAGCTTTCCTGAACTGCGAATAATCAGTCCCTCATCTGCAAAAACCGTCTTTAACGTCGCTATTTTTTTGGTCACTGTGGTGGCTCCTCTACAACCAATTCATTTACTTTCTTTAAAGATTCAAACGTTCCAGCGTCGCTCCACCAGCCGTCGAGAATATCATACCTCAACTGGCCTTTTGCTACATAAGCATTGTTGACATCGGAGATTTCAAGCTCGCCACGAGCTGATGGCTTGAGCGTTCGTATAACATCAAAAACTGAGGCATCATAAAAATATATGCCGGTTACGGCATAATCCGATTTCGGTTTCTTTGGCTTTTCTTCGATACTAATAACCTTGTTACCAGATATTTGAGCGACACCAAAACGCTGGGGATGTGAGACTTGTTTGAGCAGTATCCTTGCGCCGGTTTTTTGGGAGATAAACTTATCAGCATAGTTCTTCAGATTTGCCTGAAAGATATTGTCCCCGAGGATAACAATCGAGAGTTGTTCCTGTGCAAAATTCTCCGCAAGTCCCAGAGCCTGGGCAATTCCGCCGGCCTCATCCTGCACTCGGTACGTAAACTGACAGCCAAATTCCCTTCCCGAGCCAAGCAGGCCGACTACATCGCCCATATATTCAACACCGGTTACAATCAATATCTGCTCGATGCCGATTGAGGTTAGTTTCTCAATCGGATAATAAATCATAGGTTTTTGCCCAACGGGAAGCAAATGCTTATTTGTGACCTTGGTTAGCGGCCTAAGCCGAGACCCACTGCCACCGGCAAGAATAACGCCTTTTAAATTCATATTCATTTCCTTACGAGTTATCGCAATCTGAAAATTTTAAGGCCCACAGGCAACGATGTCAACGATAGCTTACAGGAATCTATCCAGATTTATGAAAATCCCGCCTGTCCATAACAGACAGCAACCCCAAAAACACTAAAAAAAACTTGATTATCGGCTACAGGGCAAGTATTATTTGTTTCCGGCTCAACTGCTGATTACAGGGAAATTGTCCGAGACGGCCAGAGAAATAGTGGTGGTCCTTAGAGGGTTTTATCGCAACCCACGGGGACGGAGTCTGGATAGTGAAGGGCATAGTATAACGGAGTGCAATCTCTCGTGGACGGAACATATAGAGAACAAGAGAAATGGGATCTGGTTATCCAGCCGAGAAAACAATGGTTTGACCTGCATCTGCAAGACCTCTGGCGTTACAGGGACCTGATATCTCTTTTCGTCAAGCGGGACTTTGTCACGTTTTACAAACAGACGGCGTTTGGGCCGCTGTGGTATATTATTCAGCCTATACTTATTACTGTGGTGTTTAACATAGTTTTTAGTAAAGTCGCCAAGATTTCGACGGATGGGATTCCATCTTTTCTCTTTTTTCTTTCGGGCAATGTGGCCTGGGGCTATTTTGCAAGCTGCTTTGACCAGGCATCGGGTACATTTGTGAAAAATGCCAGTATTTTCGGAAAGGTGTACTTTCCGCGACTTACGGCTCCTGTTTCCGTAGTTGTCATTAACTTAGTGAAGTTTGGTATACAGCTTACTTTGTTTATTGGCTTTTATATCTATTTTATTGCAAGTGGGTCGACAGTGCGGCCTACTTTATTTATTCTACTGCTGCCGGTTTTGATTTTTCAAATGGCATTGCTGAGCTTAGGTATGGGGATTTTGGTATCCTCTCTTACTACGAAATACCGCGATCTGACCTTTGTGATGACTTTCGCCGTACAACTGTGGATGTATGCCTCATCGATAGTTTTTCCGGCATCACGGGTGCCCGAAAAATTTCTTCCTTTTTACATGGCAAACCCGATGGCTTCGGTTATTGAGTTGTTTCGATACTCGTTTTTTGGAAAAGGGATACACGATCCCTTTTATATCGCTGTTAGTTGGGCAGTAACCATAATGGTACTTTTTGGGGGGATAATGCTCTTTAGCAGAATAGAAAAGAGCTTCATGGATACGGTATGAGTATGCCGGAGACGGTCATAAAAGTTGATGGGCTTTCCAAGCAGTACCGCTACGGTGTGATCGGTCATGGGACTTTATATAAGGATTTGGAGAGCTGGTGGGCGCGTCTTCGCGGCAAGGAAGACCCTAATGTGAGGATTACGGAACACATTGGGCCCGGTCTGGACGGCGAGTGGTTCTGGGCGCTGAAGGATGTTTCGTTTGAAGTGCAGCGGGGTGAGGTGCTCGGCATTATCGGGCGCAACGGTGCAGGCAAATCGACACTTCTTAAGATTCTGTCGCGTGTTACTACCCCAACTACAGGGGTGGTTAAGATTAAGGGCAGGGTTGCATCTTTGCTCGAGGTAGGCACCGGCTTTCACCAGGAACTGACAGGTCGTGAAAATGTTTACCTTAACGGCGCAATTCTTGGGATGACAAAGGTTGAGATAAGAAGTAAGTTCGATGAGATAGTTGACTTTTCCGGCCTGGAAAAGTTCATTGATACACCTGTAAAGCGTTACTCATCGGGGATGTACGTCCGGCTGGCTTTTGCGGTGGCGGCGCATCTGGAACCCGAAATTTTGTTTGTTGATGAGGTGCTGGCGGTCGGGGATGTCGAATTTCAGAAAAAATGTCTCGGCAAAATGGAAGATGTTGCAAAAGAAGGGCGAACGATACTGTTTGTAAGTCATAATATGGCAGCAATTCGCAGTTTGTGCCGGCGGACTATTTTACTTGATAAAGGTGAACTTTTAATGGACTCAGCTACGAACCAGGTAGTGGCATATTATCTGGGACAAAATCTGCTTGAAGGTGCAATTGCCTCAGCGGAGGAAATAGAAGCGCGGATGGAAGGTTTGATTCGGAGGAAACATCCCTTCATACGTTTTCGAGAAATTGCGATGCTGGATCGGTCAGGAGTTGCACGGAGGTCATTTAATTCAGACGAAGACATTGTTGTATCAGTTACCTTCGAGTGCCTTCAGCCGATTCCACAAGTGTATATCAGAGTAACGGTAGTCGATGAAGACGCGCTTCCTGTTTTGGAAAGTCTTAATCTTGACGACTCAAGTATGGCCAAAAGCTCTCATCAACTTGCCCCAGGAATTTATAATGCATCGTGTGTTTTACCCAAAAATACCTTTGGAGGAAGGCAGTTTTTCCTCACAGTTCATTTAGTATATTTAAAGACAGAACATCTTTTTGTAAATAAGATTCTTGAATTCGACGTTATGTTTAAGGGATACAATAATGAATATGTTCCCAACTACGATGTTTTCATCAGGCCTCGATTGTCTTGGGCGATACGACCTGGGTATAGGGAGAGGTTAAGTACCTCCAGGATTTGAGATTTACATTTTGTACGGAAGGAAGCAGTAGCATATGTTAAATGATAAAACAATTTTAATTACAGGCGGGACAGGTTCATTCGGCCAGGAATTTGCGAAGAAGATACTTGCCGAATACAAACTGCAAAGAGTCATTATATATTCGAGAGACGAATACAAGCAGTATATGATGCGCAAAAAGTTTGAAGCATATGAGGAGCGGCTGAGGTTTTTTCTCGGCGATATAAGAGACAAAAGCAGGCTTTTGAGGGCTTTTGAAGGAGTGGATTACGTTGTGCACGCCGCAGCTTTGAAGCAGGTGCCGGCTTTGGAATATAATCCAACCGAAGCAGTCAATACCAATGTGATGGGAGCAGACAATATAGTTGATGCTGCTATAGATAGAGGCGTAAAAAAAGTTGTGGCTCTTTCTACGGACAAGGCGGTGAATCCCATAAATCTGTACGGGGCAACAAAATTGGTAGCGGAGAAGATATTTGTTGCCGCGAATGCTTATGGCGGAGGCAGAGTCAAATTTTCGGCTGTCAGGTATGGCAATGTTATGGGTTCACGAGGCAGTATTATTCCGTTATTTATGAGTCTGAAGAATAACGGCGTCAAAGAATTTCCCATTACAGACGAAAGAATGACTCGTTTTTGGATTACATTAGGGCAAGGCGCTGATTTGGTTATGAAGGCGCTGGAGGAGGCGGAGGGTGGTGAGATATTTGTGCCGAAGATTCGGTCTACGCGGATTGTGGACTTGGCAAGAGCGATTGAGCCCGATTGCACATTCAAATATACGGGAATAAGACCTGGGGAAAAACTTCATGAAAGTTTGATTTCATGTGATGAGGCACGCAACGTTAAGGAATTTGATGGTATATATGTGATTCTGCCTCAGGCCTCTGAGACGACCAGAGCACTGCCGAAATATGGACGTTATCCCTTGGTTCCGGAAGGATTTGTGCTTCGCAGCGACCGGGAGGATATATTGTTAAGTCGCGACGAGCTCAAAGAGATGCTGAAGGAAATAGAGATTGAATAGACTCATATCTTATGGGCATCAATACATCGATGAGGATGATATCGAGGCGGTTGTCGAAGTGTTGCGGTCTGATTTTCTTACGCAGGGGCCGAAGGTAAGAGAGTTTGAGGAGGTGCTGGCCAAATATTGCGGGGCGAAATATGTTGTGGTGTTTTCTTCCGGGACGGCTGCTCTTCACGGGGCATATTTCGCAGCGGGCATAGGAGACGGCGATGAGGTAATAACGTCTCCGATTACTTTTTTAGCGACAGCGAACGCAGCTTTATTTTTGGGTGCTCGACCAGTATTTGTTGATATTGAAGGTGATTCAGGCAATATTGATGCCGAGTTGGTTGAGCCAGCCATAACGAGTAAGACCAAAGCAATTGTGCCGGTGCATTTTGCCGGTCATCCAGCTAATCTGAAAAAAATAGCTGGGATTGCCAGAAAGTATAATTTGATATTAATAGAAGATGCCTGCCACGCTTTGGGGGCGAGATACCTGGATACGACAATCGGCGATTGTAGGTATTCTGATATGGCGGCTTTTAGCTTTCATCCCGTCAAGTCGATTACCACAGGGGAAGGTGGTGCGGTTTTGACGAACGACAAAGAATACCATGAGAGACTTGTTATGTTCAGGCACCACGGTATCACAAAAGATAAGAGCGCCTTTGTCAATAAGGATGAAGGTGTCGGCCAATGGTATTATGAGATGCAGCACTTAGGCTACAACTACAGGTTGACGGATATTCAGTGTGCTCTGGGGATTTCACAGCTTAAAAAGCTCGATAGATTTATCCAGAAAAGAAGGCATATAGTAAACGCCTATAACCGGGCCTTTAAGGGCAATCCCTTTTTTGACCTGCCTGTAGAAAAAAGTGGCGTGGAATCTGCGTGGCACCTGTATGCCATAAGATTGAAGGATGCATATAAACGTGTGAAATCGAAGATATTCAAAGAACTGCATCTGCGTCAATTGGGGGTTCAGGTGCACTATATTCCGGTGCACCTTCAGCCATACTATCAGCAGCTTGGCTACAGCCGAGATTTGTGTCCTAAAGCGAAGGATTTTTATGAAAGGCAGATCAGCATACCAATACACCAGGCCATGAGTGATGAAGATGTTGAGTGTGTTATAAGTAGTCTTATGGATGTGCTTAAACACAGTTGAGTTAACTTATAGATTTGGAGAAAAGGTAATGGAAGAGATTACTGAACAAATTCGCATGTGGACAGGAACCTTTGGCAAGGAATATACCGACCGTAACACCTTTACTTTGGAGCAGATAGACCAGTTGTATAGAGAAAATTACGGGATAGCCGCAACGGAGTTATGCAAAGAGTTCATAGGCGATTTGGAACGATCGATTAAAATACTGGAGGTCGGCTCCAATATTGGCAACAACTTACGGATGCTTCAGCGGATGGGATTTAAACATTTGTACGGTATCGAGATAAACAGTTACGCAATTGAGCGTGCCAAAGCCAATACAACAGGAATTAATATTATCCAGGCCAGCGCGTTAGATATTCCTTTTAGAGACGGCTATTTCGACCTTGTGTTTACCTCCGGAGTTCTTATTCATATAAGTCCTGCAGATATAAAACGAGCTCTTGCGGAAATATGCAGATGCAGTAAAAAGTATATTTGGGGTTTTGAGTATTATGCTGATGCGTATACTGAGGTACCATACCGGGGACACAGTGAGCTGTTGTGGAAGGCCGATTTTATGAGGCTGTACCTTGAGCAATTCGAAGATTTGGAGCTTGTCAAAGAAAGGCGATTGAAATACTTGGATAGTAACAATACAGACGCAATGTATCTTCTAAAGAAAGCTAGGTGTTCTGAGTGATGTGTGGTCGGCATGCCAAGTTAAAAATTTATTTATGTGACTTGGTCTACGATACTATAATGACAAATTATGTCGTGCCTTTAAATGTTGCGTATATTGGCGCATGTGTTAAAGAAAAGTATCCCGGGCAAACGGATATTAAAATTTTTAAGTATCCCAAGCAACTCGAAGAGGCGCTACGCAATTCGCCTCCCGATATCCTTGGTTTAAGTCATTACAGCTGGAACGCCAGGCTCGACGTTCTTTTTCTCAAAATGGCCAAACGGTTAAGTCCAGATATGGTAACCGTAATGGGCGGTCCTCATATCAGAACGGATGCAGATGGTATTAAGAGTTATCTTACAACAAATCCAGATCTTGATTATTATATTCCGTACGAGGGCGAAGAGCCTTTTTCGGAGATTGTGGGTGAAATTCTTGGGGGGCGTACTACTGAGAAACCACCCCGCGGGTGCGTCAGGATTGTTGACGGTGAGCTTGTTTTCGAGCCGGTACTTTTCAATAAAAAGTCGAAAATTATCGATTTACCAAGTCCGTACCTATCAGGCTTGTTAGACCCCTTTCTGGCTGACTCTAAAATGATACCTCTTTTGGAGACCAACCGAGGCTGTCCTTTCGGATGCGTCTATTGTACGTGGGGGATTGCGGCGCTTTCAAAGGTTCGTCAAAGAAATATTGATGTAGTCTACGAAGAGATCGACTATGTTGCAGAAAAATCTGCGGGGCAGGTTAACTGGATATTTTGTGATGCAAACTTTGGGATATTGCCTCGCGATTTAGACATAGCAAGAAAAATTCGCAAGGTAATAGACAAGAGAGGGTATCCTGTTAATGTTACGTTATGGCATTCAAAGAACACCAGTAAACGAAACGTCGAAATTGTAAAAGTTATCGGTGCCAAAGCAGGAAGTATAGCTATTCAATCAACTGACCCAGTAGTACTTGAGAATTGCGGGCGCGGTAATATTAAGATAGATGAACTCAGGAAACATATTGCTTATTACAAGGGCAACAATTTAGAGGTTACAACGGATATTTTGATAGGCTTGCCAGGTGAAGATGCCGAAAGCCATTTGCGAACACTTAATGAGGCGTTTGATATTGGTTTTGATCAGATATATCCATATAACATAAGGATGTTGCCCGGTTCAAAATATGAGACCCAAGAATACCGCCAAAAGTATGGAGTGAAGGCAAAGTACAGACCCATTTTCGGTGCTTATGGTACTTATGATGGGGAAATTGTGCTGGAGGTTGAAGAATCGGTTCGAGCTACGAACTCCATGATGGAGGAACAGTTGGATGGTTTTAAGGTGCTTCATTGGTTGATTTATTTTTGTTGGAATGCCGGTGTTTTTAAGCCTATTTTACGCTATGCGCAGAAATATGAGTTAAATCCGGCTACGATTTTACACACAGTTTCTTCATCTAAGAATTGTCTATTAAGAGAGTTATTTAATGATATGAGAAGTAGATCAATGAGTGAATGGTTTCAATCGCCAGATGAAATGCTTGGATTTTATCAAATGAAGGGTAATTATGAAAAATTGGTTAACAGTTTTGTCAAATTGAACCAGCTTTATATTGCGATTGTTTACCAGGAGCCCGAGATTGTTCAGAATTTACAAGATGCGATAACAGAGGTTATAGGTGCAGAGCTTAAGGCAAAGGGATTGTATGACGAAGCTATTATGGAATTAGTCGTAGATTTTTCCAGCAAACTGGTTTGTAAAGATTTTTTGCAGAAGGAATTTTGTTTAAGGAGTAAGTACCCCGGCAAACTTTGTTCAGTTGTATTCAATGACGCAGAGCTGCTGAATAAAGAAACTGTGGAGGCGGAATTCTCTTTTCCAAAGGAATTTGTAACATTCTGCGAATTCCATTTAAAGCCGAACGGCAAGAAGGATATTTCCCTGTCGAACCTTACGCGTTTTCTTGAGATTGGTGGCATGGATATGTTAACCAACAGAGTGCAGGTAGTTAGTAACTAACAGAGGAACTCCGGTTGATACTGGTTTAGTATAAAGTTTCACAATAATGGCAAATGCAAATAGGGGCTGTTGTTCGAGCGAGGTTATCTTCAACAAGATTGCTTGGTGAGATTCTCCTAGGATTGTCTTTTTGAGCTTACCGGGGAGAAACGGATGAAATATGTTAAGAATGATAATGTAAATACGATGTTTCTTGTTAGAAAACGTAATAACCTGTAGGCAGATTAATTGTTTCGTATGAACGAAACCTTCATACCTTTGACAGCTCCATGTATCGATGATGATGATATCTGTCAAATGGAGAAAGCGGTCAGAGCCAAGGCTGTTAGCCAAGGCAGTATAGCAGAATCATTTGAATCGGCCTTTGTGGGTTTGCTTGGAGCTAAGGGGGCAGTAGCAGTTAATTCATGTACCTCGGCACTTTTGCTTGCTCTTCGGGTATTAGATGTTGGTCAAGAAGACGAAGTTGTGCTTCCCTCATATACATGTTTGGCACTTCTTAATGCCGTGAAGCAAATCGGCGCAACGCCTCGCTTGGTAGATAACCATTACGATCCCGTAAGGATGGACTATAACATCAAAAAGGATGGGGTTTTGGATGCGATTTCTGCTAAGACAAAGGCTGTTATTGTTCCTCATATGTTTGGCGTTGCTGCTGAAGTTGACCAAATAGTTTCGTCCGGCATTCCAGTTATCGAAGACATTACTTTATCGCTGGGAGTTGAGTATAAAGGCAGAATTGTGGGGTCATTTGGCGCTCTGAGTGTCTGTTCTTTTCATGCTTCGAAAATGATCACATCCGGAGAAGGGGGGATACTAACGGCGCCGACATCAGCACTGTATGATAGAGTCATTTACTTGAATAGGTGGGAATGTGAACAGCGCCGTGCACGCTTGGAGGGTACGAAGGATCTAAGGTATGAAGTGCGATATAATTTCCATCTCAGCGATATTCTAGCCTCTCTTGGCTTGTCACAACTATCGAAACTACAGAGCTTCATTTGCCGACGGCGTGAACTTGGTTGCCAGTATAGCGAGCGATTGTCTAAGTTTTCAAGAATACAGGTTCCTGATCCGAGTGAAAAGAACAATGTATTTTTTCGATATCTCGTGGCGTTACCCGAAGGTTTTGATATCGGGCGGATTATAAGGAAGTTTTCGGCTGCTGAAATAGAGATTGGGCGTGGGGTTTATCCTTCCCTGCATAATTATCTTGGATTATCGGCCGACTGCTTCCCGAATGCGGAAAGGGCTATGCATACTCTGTTATCGATTCCCCTGTACCCGGCTTTGACAGATGAGCAGGTTGAGCACATTTTAAGAATTAGTGAAAAGGTTTTTCGCGAGGAAGGGCTTATATGAGGCCCATTGCAATTATTCAAGCAAGAATGGACTCAATTAGGTTGCCCGGGAAAGTTCTTAAGCCGCTTTGCGATGATGTAGTTCTTGGATATGTTATTACCCGGTGCCTGCAGAGCAAAAAATTGGGTGGGGTGATTCTGGCCACCAGCGAATGTCCTGTAGAAGATTGTTTGGCGGAGTTTGCGGCTTCAAGAAGTATCCCTGTTTTTCGAGGAAGTAAGAATGACGTTTTGAGTCGTTATGTGAAAGCTGCGGAATGGAGTGGTGCTGAGGTTGTAGTGCGGATAACGGCTGACTGTCCTCTTGTTGCGCCGGAAGTGATTGACAAGGCTGTTGAACTTTATGAGATACGATCTCCTGATTACGCATACATTGAGGGATATCCGACGGGCCTTGGAGCTGTGGAGGTGCTTAGGGTTTCTGCAATTAAACAAGTCTGTAAGGAAGTTGCCAGTGGCGCAAATTATTACAGGGAACATGTTGTACCGTATCTCCTGGAGAACCCTGATAGATTTAAATTGGCAATTGAACAAGCAGAACCTCAGTGTTGCAGGCCTGAATTGCGGGTTTGCGTGGACGAGCCCCTTGATTTGGAAGTAGTGTGCAGGATTTGTGAGTATTTTTATCCCCGAAAGGATTTTAGCGCGTATGAAGTCATTGAGTTTTTAGATAAGAATCCGGAAGTTGCGGTGATCAACAAGTATGTCAAGCAGAGAACAAGTTAGTGATGGGCGATCTAAAATTCTTTTTCGTTTTGAAGTGGACGAGCAGGTTGGACTGGGACACCTTTGCCGTTGTCGCGCCATAGCCATTGAGTTTGCAGAACATGCGGATGTTGAGATTGTCCTTTCGTCTCTGCGGGAGGATTTAGTTCAGTCAGCTTTTGGAGGGGTTGGGTACAAGTTAGTCAGTCCCGGGGATATTTTTGGTGAAGCACTTTTCGATGTGGCTGTGGTTGATGTTCCGGATTTTAGTTGGCAGGCACAGCAATCTCTGAATAGCGTCTGCAAGCTTTTTATTGGCATTGACGACTCAGGGGCAGGACCGTTTGTCTATGATGTGCTGATAAGGCCAAATGTTCTTCCGCTTCCGGCGGCGCAGATGAGCAAGGTTGGCGCAGAAATTTGGGCGGGGAAGGATTATATTGTTCTTCATCCAGCGTTTGCAAAACTAAAGCCGAAGTCTGATAAATGGAAAAAGGCAAAGGACATACTTGTTTGTTTTGGAGGAAGTGACCCTGCTGGTCTTACGCTGCGTGTTATTCCGGTTCTGCGACAACTGCCGGTTGATATTCGGATTAACGTAGTTATCGGGCAGGGGTTTTTGCAGCCTGAAAAGGCAGTTGACCTGATAGGTGGTGACAGGAGGTTTCGTGTTTTACTGAATATATCGGATTTGGCGGGGATGTTTAACATCTGTGGTGCAGCCCTCGTCGCCGGTGGGACGCTGATGTATGAGGCTTGCTCACTTGGAGTTCCGAGCATCGTTGTCTGTCAGAATGAAGAGCAAAAACAGGAGGCAGCGATATTTGCGGGACAACACGCCCTTCTCAATTTGGGTTCTGCGGCGGATGTTTCTGACAACATAATTATCAATGCAGTCGAAAAAGTGTGCTGTGATATCGACCTTCGAAAAGAACTTTCAAGAAATGCGAAAGAAATGGTTCCTCGGGCCGGTGTTCAGCGAGTGACAACGATGATATTGGGTAAGCTGGGTCGCACGGTGGGATGAATCGGTGACCGACGTGAAAGAAAAATGGAATGGTTTGTATAGACTCGAAAGGTTCGGGCTCCAATATCCTAGTGAAATTGTAGTCAGATTTTTATTCGCCAATTTCCCTGCAGACAAGAGAAAAAGAAAAAATCTTAAAATATTGGACATTGGTTGTGGAGGTGGCAGACACGTAAAATTGTTTGCCGAACAGGGATTCGATATAAGCGGTGTTGACTTCTCAGAAGAAGCAATAACTCAGACAAAAAAGATGTTAAAAAGATTCAATTTAAGTGCTGAATTGCAACAAGGCGACATGACCAACCTGCCATACGAAGATAATCTTTTTGATGGTATAGTTTCATTCGGAGTTTTCTATTATACCGATTCTGCGGGTATGAAAAAGGCAATCAGTGAGTTGTATAGAGTGCTTAAGAAAAATGGAAGAGCGTTGATACAGACGCGTACGACCAACGATTATAGATTCGGCAAGGGAAGGGAAATAGAAAAGAGCACGTTTGTTTTGGAAATAGAGGAAACAAATGAACGTGGCATGAAAATGCATTTTCTTACAAAAGAAGACGTTTATGATTATTATTCAAAATTCAGCAAGCTCGTTCTTGAAAGAGATGATATTAGTTTTCATAACCTTAGTTTATTGAATTCCGACTGGGATATTATAGTTGAAAAATAAATATCCTTGTCGGTGATTATTCAAGGGTGTTTCATAAACGCCGTAAAAAATTAATTTTTGGCATATAATTGATATCGTTAAAGTGAAATAGCCATGCTCCTATCTGGTCATCAGCCGGTTTATCTTCCAGGCATCATTTTGTTTAACAAGATCGCTATCAGTGATGCCTTTATGTTTGTTGGTCACTGTCAAAATGTCGTGAATTCCTGGCATACCAGAAATAAAATCAGAGTAGGAGGCAGCTCCTGTTATTTGTCGGTGCCGGTAAAAAGGGCGAAGCGTTTTCCACAGTCAATAAATGAAACCGAAATTGCCAATATGCACTGGAGACGAAAGCATTTGCTCAGCATTAAGCAGAACTATGGGAAGCGGCCTTATTTCGATGTCTATTTCCCGAAACTTGAAGCTATGCTGATGTCTGATTGGGCCACTCTGGGTGATATGGACATTGCTATCATAAAGAGTATTATGGAATGGCTTGATATCCGAACTCCAGTGCTGGACAGTCGGGATTACAAGATTGAAGGGCACAGGACCGATATGATTATCTCCATGTGTCGTGCAGCTGGGGCGGACGAATTTATATGTAACGAAGGGTCACGGTCTTATTTGAAGGAAGAGCAGTTAGCTGAAGCCGGGATTCAACATTACTGGCAGGTGTTTGAGCATCCGGTTTATGACCAGGGAAAACCATTCATTGAGAACCTTAGTATAATTGATCTTTTGTTCAATGTTGGTGAGGTCAGTCGAGAAATTGTCTTTTCATGTGGTCACGCTGAACCAGGTCCCTATCGTCCCAAGGTTCTGGTATGAGCAAATTAAGATAAATATTTGGTTTGCCTGATATGCGAAAGCTTTGATTATGCAGAAAAGATTGGAACTTAAGCGGACAGGCGATAATCATTAAGGTGATATCTTGAGTTCACAGTTTGCAATAGGTAACACTAAAATTGGTACAGGGTATGCAACATACGTTATTGCTGAAATATCTGCAAACCATAACCGGGATTTCAGCAAGGCTGTAGCACTGATAAAAAAAGCGAAAGAGTGTGGGGCTAATGCAGTCAAATTCCAGGCATATACGCCGGATACCTTGACGATAAATGTTGACAATAAACATTTTCGGATTAAGCATCCCAAGTGGAGAGGGCAAACCTTATACGAGCTTTACAAGAAGGCTTATACTCCCTGGAAATGGTTTAAGAAACTTAAAAAAGTTGCAGATGATTTAGGTATTCTGTTTTTTGCCACAGCTTTTGATAAGACCAGTGTGGATTTTCTGGAAGAGTTAAATGTTCGGCTCCACAAAATTTCATCGTTTGAGCTAATTGATTTGCCGCTTATAGAATACGCAGCGAAAACGAAAAAACCTCTGATATTATCAACGGGAATGGCAACTGTTTTGGAGATTAAGGAAGCGGTTGACACTGCAAAAAGGGCAGGAGCGAAAAAAATTATTTTACTGAGGTGTGTAAGCAGCTATCCTGTAAAGCCAGAGGAGATGAATTTGAGGACAATTCCTGATATGAAGAAGCTTTTTAGCTGTCCTGTCGGTCTTTCTGACCATAGTTTGGGAATCGGAGCTGCTATTTGTGCGGTGGCTTTGGGTGCAAGTGTTGTTGAGAAACATTTTACCCTGTCAAGAAAACTTAAGACGCCCGATAGCTTCTTCTCAATAGAACCGGAAGAGTTAAAAGAGTTGGTAACAAATATAAGAATTGCAGAGAAGGCTTCGGGTAGGGTTCATTACGGATTAACCGAGGGAGAGCGGCAATGCAAAGTTGCTAGGCGTTCTTTATTTGCCGTTGAAAATATCAAGCAAGGCGGGTTTTTTACGGAAGAAAATGTGAAATCTATTAGGCCTGCATATGGCCTTAAGCCAAAATATATAGCGACTATTTTAGGTAAGAAAGCAAAGCGGGATATTAAGAAAGGGACTCCATTAAGCTGGGATTTAATTGTATCATAATAACAAGTGCCAAAGCTCTGAAGGAGCTCAGCTATGACCATGGTGCGAAATAATCCGATGACACAAAAGAAATTCGACTATACCAAAGATGAGCTCAAGAGAGCTCTTATTTCTGTCGGTATTCAAAAAGGGGATATTGTTTTTTGCCATCTCGGAATGTCAAAGCTGGGAACGCCGAAGGAGATATATGAGGGCAAATCAAAGTTCGATGTTATTTATGAAGCTATAACTGAAACTA
>Ga0315282_10006940_pt1 | contig 18758 bp, 15 predicted proteins | sample YL17G07_20_MG_FD_203693 | JGI IMG/M metagenome (GOLD analysis project Ga0315282, IMG submission 203693) | Sediment microbial communities from Yellowstone Lake, YNP, Wyoming, USA - YL17G07_20 | ecosystem: Environmental > Aquatic > Freshwater > Lake > Sediment | place: USA: Wyoming | collected...
GCGACCGCCCAGACCAGCAGGAGCACCTGCGCGACAGACACGCGCTCCCGCACCGGCTCAACCACTGAACGTGTTCGTGACTCGCTGCCCTTGCGGCTCAACTGCATCCCCACTCGCCATCCGGCCGGACCAACCTCACATCCGGCCGCTCCGTGCCCCCGGGCACCCGGATCACCGCGACTTGCCGGCCGAGCGGCTCCGGCGCTACTGCGGCGCGGGAGCCGACAGCGGCGCACCACCCAACATGATCGTGCCCACCGAGGACGAGGTCTATACGGCACACGGATTCGAGGATGTTAAGGTCGGCCTCCTGCCCGAGGTGTGACAGCAGCACAACGAGTTCGCCGGTCGCGGCGTCCGAGACGGCCTCCGCGAGCGAGGCGACCGGGTCCCGGAATCGGAAGCCGCTCAGACCGCGTGGCACGAGCCGCGCAGTCATGTCCCTCAGCGCTCCCAAGATGCGGACTCGGCGACCGCCCACGCGCAGACTTACCTGCGAGCGTACGCGTACCTTGTCCGGCCTCGGGTGGGTCATGTTCGTGCAGACCACCGGGAACCGCGCGCCACCCAGCTTCCACCCCAGGGCCGGCGCGAAAAGCTCGAACTCCCGGTTCCCGAGAGCCATCGCGGAGCAGCCGGCTACCGACATGCGCTCCAGAGACCGCTCCCACCTGGTCCCGAGCGTGATGTTCGGAGCCGCGAGGGCGTCGCCGGAGTCCACCCACACCGCGTTCGGGCAGTGCCTCAGGAGGCTGGACGCCGCCTCGATCGCGCCATGGCGCCGGTCGCCGTGGAGATCGGCTGTGTGCACGATCGTCATAATGCTCATGTGCCCTCGTCGGGCGCGCCAGACCGCGCCACCACTTGCTCCCAGAGCCCCTGTCCGCGAAGGATCGCCTCCACGGCCTCTCGGACCGCCCCTCGGCCCCCCGGCGCCGCAGTCACCGCATCGGCCGCGGCCCGCACCTCCGGCACCGCGTCCGCGACAGCGATGCCCAGACCGGCCAGCTTGAGCGCGCCCAAGTCGGGAAGATCGTCACCGATGTAGGCCACCGACTCGGGCGACAGCTCTGCTTGGCGACACACGCCGGCCAGCCCCTCGCGCTTGTTCGCGCACCCCGTCACGAGGAACGTGATGCCGAGCTCACGGGCCCGCTGCTGAACAGCCGGCGACAGGCGCCCCGTGATGATGGCCGTCACTAGCCCGAGCCTCGAGGCCCACTTAACCGCGAAACCGTCCTTAACGTCGAAGACCTTAACCTCAAAGCACTCCGTGGCGGGCCCGGTCGGCGCCCAGATAATCGCGCCGTCCGTAAGCACACCGTCCACATCCATCGCGATCGCCTTGACGGCGGACAATCGTTCTCGGTCCAGTTCGCACACAAGGCGCATTCGACACACCTCTCACGGCCGACCGAGCCACGTTGCCACAGAAGCCAGTGCGAGGCTCACGGCGTAAAGGATCAGCACCGCCTTGCGCTGCTCGAGCACCCGGCTCAGCACCCGGTGGTGGATGTGCCCTCGATCGGCCTCCGCGAAGGAGCGCCGGGCCACGAGGCGCCTCAGGACCGCCCACGCGGTATCCGACAGGGGTAGCCCAAGAAGCACGATGGGGCACAGGTAGAGCAGCGTCGACTTGAACGCGCCGAGCACCGACAGGCCGCCGAGCCACAGCCCAAGTAGAAGCGCTCCGCAGTCTCCCATGAAGACCCGGGCCGGATGGAAGTTGTACCGCAGGAACCCCAGGCAGCCTCCGACCAACGCCGCAGCGATCACCGCCACGTCGTAGTAGCGGTCATAGTACGAGGCCGTTGTGCCCCTCGCCGCCAGCCACATCATGGCGATGGCGAGGAAAGTCGCGCCCGCGATCGCGCTCACCCCTGCCGCGAGCCCGTCCAGACCGTCGATGAAGTTGATGGCGTTCATCACCGCCACGAGCCACAGGGCGGTGAGCGGCGCGGACCACCAGCCGAAGCTGACCATATCTGTCGAGTAGGGAGGGCTGATCTCCTCTATCCGCACCCCAGCGGCCCAGACGCCCAACGCGACAGCGAACTGCGTGATGAGCTTGACCCACCAGCGCGTGTTGCGCGCGTCATCGATGGCCCCGGCGACCGCGATGCAGACACCCCCGGCCGCCAGACCGATCGCGCTTTTCGATAAGCCGTGCACAAGCACGAGGCCCGCTAGGATCCCGGCGAGGATACCAAGGCCTCCGAGATAGGGGATCGGCTGCCTGTGGATGCCGCGGTCCGTGGGGTGTGAGAGGATGCCCCTGGCTACGGCCGCGCGCATCGCGATGGGTGTGACGGCCAGTGATGCCACCAGCGCCAACAACAGCGCTGCACCGCATCGTAGCGGGGGCTCCCACACCATGCTACGCCGCCTCGCACGTCTCCGCGACCAGGGGGAAGCCCGCGGTCAGGACCCCGACCGCCTCCTTGACCGCCGCGAGCCGTGTCGAGTCTCCAGCCGATCTGAGGGCGGCGTCGATGCATTCGGCGATCCGGCACATCTCGGCAGGACCCATGCCGCGAGTGGTAACGGCAGGCACCCCGATCCTGATCCCGCTGGAGATCCAGGGCTTCTCAGGGTCGAAGGGGATCGCGTTCTTGTTCACCGTGATTCCGGCCTCGCCCAGCGCCTCCTCGGCGGCCTTCCCGGTCAGCCCGAGCGGCCGAACGTCGACGAGCATCAGGTGGTTGTCCGTGCCTCCGCTGACCAGCCGGTGGCCGGCCGCTACGAGGCAGTCGGCGAGCACGGCGGCGTTCTGAACCACCGCACGTGCATAGGCCGCGAACGACGGCAGTGTCGCTTCCTTCAGGCAGACGGCCTTCGCGGCTATGATGTGCATGAGCGGCCCGCCCTGGATCCCCGGGAGGACCACCTTGTCGAGCTGTTTCGCGTACGCCTCCCTGCAGAGGACGAACCCGCCGCGAGGCCCCCTGAGCGTCTTGTGGGTTGTGCTGGTGACGAACTGGGAGTACGGGACGGGCGACGGGTGGGTCCCTCCGGCGACAAGCCCCGCGATGTGCGCCATGTCGACCATGAGCAGGGCCCCGCATGAGTCCGCGACGCGCCTGAACGCCTCGAAGTCGATCGTCCGTGGGTACGCGCTCGCCCCGGCCACGATCAGTTTCGGGCGATGCGCCAGCGCCAGCCTGCTGATCTCGTCGTAGTCGATCTTCTCCGTCTCCCTGCTGACTCCGTAGGGGACGAAGTTGTAGAGTTGGCCGGAGAAGTTCACCGGAGAGCCGTGGGACAGGTGGCCGCCGTGCGCGAGGTTCATTCCGAGCACCGTGTCGCCGGGCCTCAGAACGCTGAAGTACACGGCCATGTTCGCCTGCGTGCCCGAGTGGGGCTGCATGTTCGCGTGCTCCGCGCCGAACAGCGCCCGGGCCCGCGAGATCGCTAGCGACTCGGCCACGTCCACGTACTCGCAGCCTCCGTAGTACCTCTTGCCGGGGTACCCTTCCGCGTACTTGTTCGTGAGCACACTGCCCTGTGCGGCAAGAACGGCCTCGCTGACGTAGTTCTCGGAGGCGATGAGCTCCAGGCTCTCCATTTGCCGGCGCTTCTCGCTGTCCAGTGCCTGGGCGATCATGGGGTCGACGGCTGTGATGCTGGTGCCTGAGTGGGTCACTCGGCGGCCTCCCTGCTGATAACGGTCGCTATGCGTCTGCAGTGCCTCTCTTCACCGGAGAAGGGCGTCGTCAGCCACGCCTCCACGATCTCCTCGGCGGCGCCCGGGCCCAGCACGCGTCCTCCGAGGCAGAGCACGTTGGCGTCGTTATGGAGTCTGGACATCCGGGCCGAGTAGGACTCGCTCACCGCAACGGCTCGTATGCCCTTCACCTTGTTCGCCGCGATCTGCGACCCGAGGCCGGTGCCACAGCAGACGATGCCGAGATCAGCTCGCCCCTCGGCCACGGCGTCGGCTACTCCGAACGCGTACCTGGTGTAGTCGACGGGCTCGGGGCTGTCGGTTCCCAGGTCGAGGATCTCAGCGGCCGATCTCCCGAGAGCCTTCACGACGGCCGGCCTGAGGGCGACCCCGGCGTGATCGAAGCCGATCGCAACGCGCATGTTCACTCCGTCCGGACACGCATCGAGGGGGAGCCCGGTCAGCCGCGCCCCATGCGCCTCCCGCGCAGTGCCCCCGCGAGAGCTCAGCGCGGCCCGGCACCCTTGGCGATGGGGGGCGCTAGGCTGGGTTGCGACGGGGGCGCCAGGGGCAACTCGAGGGTAAACGTCGATCCCTCTCCGAACTCACTGTCAACGCTGATGGTCCCGCCGTGAAGCTCCACGAGGTGGCGCACGATGTAGAGCCCGATCCCGGCACCGTCCGTGGCGGATCCGCCTCCGGGCATATCTACCTTGTGGAACCGATCGAAGATGCGCGCGATCTGTTCAGACGGGATCCCGATGCCTTGGTCTGACACCGCGAGGCGGACGCCGCTTGGCGTCCGCTCGCCGCGGACCGCGATCTCGCCGCCCGCTGGTGAGTACTTGATGGCGTTGTTGACGAGGTTCGTGAGGATCTGGTCCAGCTTGTCGGCGTCCGCCTGAAGCGGCGCGGCCTCGAAGTCCTCACTGAGCTCGAGCCGGAACTCGTGATGGGTCGCGTAGGAGCGCTGCGCGGCGAGCACTCGCCGTATGAGCTCGCCGATGTCCACCGGCGCCGGGTGGAACTCGAGTGCCCTGCCCTCGTCGATCCGCGCCATGTTGCGCAGGTCGACCACGAGCCTGTTCAGCCTGGTGCATTCCTTCTCGATGATCTGCAGGAACTCGTTGCGGACGTCGGCGCAGAAGAACCCGTCAGTGTCCTCCAGCATCGTCCGGGTGAAGCCCAGGATCGAGGACAGGGGCGTTCCGAGTTCGTGGCTGATGGTCGAGACGAACGTCGACTTGAGCCTGTCCAGGTTTCGAATGTCCGTTATGTCGGTGTAGATGGCGACGATGCCGCTCATCGTCCCGCCGTCGCGCACCACCGCAGTCTGGGTCTGGTAGAACCTGGTCGCATCGTCGAAGGAGACCTCGCCGTCGATGTCGCGCTGCTCGGACAGGCTCCTGCTCAGAATGTCGAGCGCATCGGGGTGCGCGATGATCTCGACATAGCTCCGGCCCGTCGGGTCCAGGTTCGGCGCGACGCTGAAAAGCTGCCGAGCCGCCTTGTTCACGAGCCGCAACGTGCCCTCGCTGGAGATCATCATGATGCCCGAGTGGAGGCTCTCGAGGCTCGTCTCCAGCAGTTGCTTGCGCTCAAGGACATCGGAGAAGAGCCTTGCCTCGGCGATGATGGCCGACGCGTTGCGCGCCAGGACACGGCTGAGGCGGAGATCGTCTCTGGAGAAGTCCTTGCCGCGCCTCTTGTTGAAGACCACCATCACGCCGATGGTTGTGCGGCCGACCACGACCTGATCGTGGTCTTTCTCTTCGACAACCAGCGGGATGACAAGCGCGTTGCGCCATCCGAGCAAGCGCGGGAACTCGTCAATGCCGGAGGGGTCGTCTGTGACGTCCAGGATGATGCGCGCTTCGTTGGTGCGAAAGACGTCGCCGGCCACGCCCTCGGTCGCGCGCAGAACGAGGCCCCGAATCTGCTCGTCCGTCAGGCCCACTGCCGGGCTCTGAGCTGCAAGCTCGCCGGTCTCGCGGTTGTAGATGAGCAGGACGCTCTTCTCGGCCTGCAGGATCATGCAGGCCTTCTTCAGCACCCGGGCCAGGGTCTTGTGGAGAGCGGCGGCAGGCGTGGTGGCGGGCCCGTCGATGTCGGCGAACTCCGCTAGCTGCCGCTCGAGCTCCCTGACGTGGCGTCTCGCGGCCTCGAGCTCCTCGAGCAGCTCCTCGCGCGTCTTGCTCGACTCGCCGGGTGCCCCGCCGGCGGCCTCCTGTTCCGGGTTCTCAGACGCGCCCTCGCCGTCCTCCGGAATCACACTCTTCCTCCCGGTAACCGTACAGAACGCCACCCATCAGGCAGCCCCGGCAGTGCGCGCGGCCTCGCGGAACCTGTGTGCCGGGCAGTGTCGAGGCGGGCGGGCGTATTGTAGACTCGCCGCTTTCCGAGCGTCAACCTTGGCCGCGCCTGTGCGCCAGGCCTCTACCGTCAGTTACTCGCCACTGGCGCCCGCATCCTTCACGGGTGCATCCACAGTTCCCTGCAGGGACAGCTCGGCGATGTATGCCGCCTCCCAGGCCCAGCCATTCGGCGCGTCCTCCACGACGATCTCAGCCGGGCCGGCGGCAAGCACGTGATCGAGGTCCACGCTAGACTCCTGCCACTCGATCTGACCGTCCACGCGGCCGATCGTCTTCTCCAGCAGGGCCTTGCCCCCGACCGTCACGCGTAGCACCCAGTCGGCCTCGGGGGAACCGTCGTAGCTCGTCACGGTCAGTTTCAGCGTCGCAGGACCCGCTCCCCCCGATACGCGACGGACAAGCTTGCACGACGTGTCGCGGTCGAGAGGATGGAGCACGAGCACGGGGCCCCGCCCCTCGTAGGAGTCGAGCACACCGGGGTCCATGTCGGGCCCGCAGTCGCGCACCGTCCAGCCGGGAGCGAACTTGGCGACCGCGTCGCCAATCCGCTTCGCCGTGGCCTGAGACTGCCACTCGGCGATCCGCTCCGGTGTGGCCGACTCGAACGGCACGGGCACAGGCTCCTCGACCGGGATCCGCCAGCCGAACACCCCATGGGTGAAGTCGACGCGCTCGGCACCGCTCGCTTCGAGGAACCGTTCCGCGACCATGAACGTCCGATGCGCGAGGTCGGTAAGGCTGATCTCCTTAGGCAGCTTGGGCAGGTTGTTGTTGCGGTAGATGTCGCTCATCGGGTCCTTCCACCGACCCGGGATCTTCTCCGCGCCGAGCCAGCAGCCGAGGATCCCGCAGGCGGAGGACGGGTTACAGTCAGAGTCCCAGCCGCACATGGTGCTGATCTGGGCGGTCCGTTCAAAGTCGCCGTCACCCCAGAGCAGCCCGATGATGACCGCACCCGAGTTGATGATCGCGGAGACGGTGGAGTTGTCCTTGAGGTAGCGATCCGCCAGGAACTCGCGAGCCGTTCGCCAGTCGCCGAACTGCTTCCGCCATGCGAGCATCCTGCGGACCATTCCCGCGTACTCCGACTGCGCCGGCACCGTGGCCAGCGCCAGCCGCACGATCTCCTCCGGCGACTCCGCGTACAGCGCGGCTGCATAGCAAGCCGCCACAAAGACGGCGCCGTAGACTCCGTCGCCCCAGTTCGTCACATGGCCGCCTTCGAACGCGTTGCGAGCGGCGACGTCGATCATCCCGGGCGCCACGAGGCCGAAGATGTCCGCCTCTATCTGTGCGTCGATCTCTTTGTAGCTACGGTTGAAGGCCGGGTGGCCGCTGTCGGGTGGGAGAATGCCCTTCACGATGTTCTCGTACGCGGCGCGATTCGCGACCCAGATGATCCCCGGGCTCAGGTACTCCGGCCACAGCCTGCCTATGTCCTTGCCCGAGAAGCTCGGTCCCCTGTCCTCGAGGGCAAGCAAGGTCACGAACTCGACGTACAGGTCGTCCTGGTCGGCGCACTGTACCGGAGTATGGTCATAGTACGTCAACTCGGGCGGCGGCCAGGAGAGCCCGAACTCGGTAGGCCCGCCGAATGTCACGCCGATGGCCTGTCCCAGCCAGCCGCCGTAGATGTGATCCCACAGGGCCGAGTTCGCGATCTCAACCGAGCGGGGAGCGCTCCGGGCCGCGCTCGACACGAGCAGAGCCAAAGCCGCGCACGCGAATGCTCTGCGCAAGGCCGCACCTCCTACGGACTATCACCTTCGGTGCGCCCGCCACCGGCGCCTGCCGGCCTGTGCGAGGGAACCGGGCGGCCACACGCGAAAAACGGTGACATGCAGCCCGACCGCTTCGCTCCCTACCAGGAGCCCTCGCCCCTCACCACTCCGCTCATCGGCAGATTGCGCGACCTACTCGGCCCTCGGCGGGTGTTGTCCTCTACCGTCGAGGTCGAGGCCTACACCTATGACGCTTCGATGGAACGCGGCCGGCCGGTCGCGGTCGCGTTCCCGGACAGCGCGGTTGAGGTGGCGGCCCTATACAGCGTGTGCCGCGAGGAGGGCGTTCCGCTCATCCCACGTGGCTCCGGGACGAACCTGTCCGGGGGATCGACGGCTCCCCACGGAGGCGTCGTCTGCCAGATGTCCCGGATGAACCGCATCCTGAGCATCGATCGCGGTGCCAGGCGGGCGGTGGTGCAGGCCTTTGTGTACAACAACGCCGTCAACGAGGCGGCGGCGCCGTTCGGTCTCCACTTCGCGCCTGATCCGTCGAGCTTCCGAGTGTCCACGCTCGGCGGAAACGCGGCTGAGAACTCCGGCGGGCCGCACGCGCTCAAGCACGGGGTCACGTTCCAGCACGTCCTCGGGTTGGAGCTCGTCACGACGGACGGGGAGGTGGTGCGGTACGGCGGAGCGGCGCTCGAGCGTCCGGGGCCGGATCTCCTGTCCCTCATCGTGGGCAGCGAGGGCACCCTCGGTGTCATCACTGAGCTGACTCTGCGCCTTACGCCGGTCCCCGAGCACGTCATCACGCTGCTTGCCATCTTCGACGATGAGCGCGACGCCGGCGAGGCCGTCTCGGCGGTGATAGCGTCAGGCATCATCCCCTCGACTCTGGAGTTCATGGACCGGGAGACGATCAAGGCCGTCGAGCGGGTCATGCCCGCAGGCTACCCTCCGGACGCCGCCGCCGTGCTGCTCGTCGAGGTCGACGGTGTCCGGGAAGCGGTCGTGCACGAGGCCCAGGTCGTCGAGCGGGTCTGCGCTGACGGCGGCGCGCGGTCGGTCCAAGCGACCAGCGAGCCGGTGCAGCGAGACAAGCTCTGGCACGGACGCCGGGCAAGCTACGCAGCACTGGCCAGGTCCGCGACCGGCATGATGGTGTGCGACGCGGTTGTCCCGCGGGACGTGCTGCCCGAGGCGCTCGCGCGGATCCACACCGTCGTCGAGCGCTACGGAATCCCGATGGCCGACACGTTTCACGCGGGCGACGGGAACGTGCACCCGAAGCTCCTCTTCGAGGCATCCGAGCCGGGGGCTCTTGAGCAGATCAGCCGCGCGTCCACTGAGATCATGCGCGCGTGCGTGGAGCTCGGAGGCGCGATCACGGGCGAGCACGGCGTGGGTACCGAGAAGATACGCGCGGTCCCGTGGTCCTTGGACAAGCCGACACTCCGTCTGAACCGCGCGGTGAAGCTGATTTATGACTGCGAGGAACTGTCGAACCCGGGGAAGGTCCTCCGGGCGGAGGACGCGCCGCCGGAACCAAGCCCGAGGGGCCAGGGGTCCGACCTCGACGCCGACCTCCGCGAGGTAACAGGAGACGCGGTCCGATCCGCAGGTGAAGACGACGCAATCGATGGATCGGTACCGGCGTTGGTCTGCGCACCGAGCAGCCCCGCTGCTCTCGCCGCGGCGCTCGAGGTCTGCGGCGCCCACAGGGTACGCGTTGCCGTCGTTGGCGGGCGCACAGCCCTCGGCTGGGGGCCGCCACTGGACCCGCCGGACGTCGTTGTCAGCACGGATGCGCTGTCGGCTGTCCGGGAGTTCCGTCCCCAGAATCTGACCGCGACGCTCGAGGCCGGAGCCACTCTGTCCGCGCTTTGCGACACCGTGTTGGAGCAACGTTTGGCTGTTCGGTTCGACCCACCCGGCCCAAGCCGTGCCACTGTGGGCGGGATAGCGGCCACGGCGGCTACGGGGGCCCTGAGACTCGGCCTGGGGCCACTCAGGGACAGCGTCCTCGGGATCGAGGCGGCCCTGTCAACGGGCGAGTTGGCCTCCTTCGGCGGCCGTGTCATGAAGAACGTGGCCGGCTATGATCTCACGCACCTGCTCCTCGGCTCGCGCGGGCTACTCGCCGCCATCGCCGCCGTCACGGTTCGGCTCATCCCCGCGGCGCGCGCGTGGCGGCTCGTATCGGCAGCGTTCGCGACCGTCACCGAGGCGATCCGCGTCGGCGAGGGCCTATTCCGCTCCGTCCGCGAGCCGCTGGCGCTCCGGGTCCAGACAATGGGCTTCAGCCCATTGCCCGAATCTCCACAATGGGCTGAAGCCCATTGTCCCGCGGAACGCCCTCACCCCAACCCCCTTCGGCAAGGCTCAGGACAGGCTCTCCCGGAGGGAGAGGGAGAACAGACACCTCTCCCTGCGGGAGAGGTCGGCGCTGACCCTGAGCTTGTCGAAGGGGACGCGACGGGTGAGGGCCCTTCGTCGCGGGCTTCGCCCGCCTCAGGGCGACCGGGCCTGGAGGGGCTGGTTTGGCCCTCACCCCCTGCCCCTCTCTCTAGGGAGAGGGGTTCCGTAGGGGCGCTGCTTGCTGCGCCCCGTCGGCGGGGTGAGGGCGTCACCCTCTCTGTCCTCTTCGCCGGCATTCCGGCATCCGTTGAGCGGCTGGCACGCGACTGCTCGCGCGTCATGGGCGGCGACTCGACGGTCACCGTGCGCGCGGGCGAGGACTGCGCTCCTCTACCTCGGTTCAGCGACATCGAGCCCGCCGCGGACGAGGTGGCCCTGGAGCTTGCCGTCCCGCCGTGTCGCGAGCTGGAGGCCTGGGAGCTGCTCGCGCGTCACGCAGAGGTGGCGGACGCCTCGGTGGATGTCGGCTCTGGGCGTCTGGCAGCCGTGGTGGACATCCAGGAGGCGGCTCAGCTTCGGCAGCTTGCCGCAGACCTGAGTGAGGTCGGCGGGTGCGTCCTGGACGTCCATGGACCGGTCGAGCTGCGCCGAGGGTTCTTTGCGTTGAGGCCCACCGACCCTCGTCTCGTCCACATCAGGGCTGCTTTTGACCCGGCTGGGGTGCTGGGCTGGGAGCTGTAAGCCCAAGGGACGCGACGGCCTCGGATAGCCGTTCGGCCGGCACGGCCGCGGAGATGCTCTGACCGGCCGTGCCGACGTTAACACCTATCACGGTGCCGTCCGGAAGCACCAGCGGGCCGCCGGAGTTCCCGCCCTCAAGCGAGGCGGAGTGCTCGACCAGGATTACACCGCCGTCGGGGCCGCGCTGGATCCGCGACACCGCGCCCTTCGCGAAGCTGGGCGCGGGCCCGCTCCCGCTGCTGTCGAGCGCGGTGCCCAATGGGAAACCGACGGCGATGACGTCTTGGGTCTCACTGACCGCAGCCGCGGAGCCGAGTGGCAGCGCCGACAGGGCCTCTGAGACGGCTATCCGCAGCAGGGCGATGTCACGCCCGGCCTCCTCGGTAGACTGGCGTTCGCTGTCGACCGGCGGCGCCTGTGGGCAGTAGGCCATCTGAGGCGTCACCCAGCGCACGCGCTCTGTGCCGCTGTCCAAGACGACCCCGACCTCGCGCGTTCGCCCGTAGTCGATGACGTGCGCGCTAGTGGCGATCAGGCCGTCCGGGCTGACGACGAAGCCGCTCCCCTCGCTTGCCCACCCGTCCTGCTGTTGCGCGACGATGAGGACGGTCGCGGCTCGAAGCCGCTCGCGCACGTCGTCGGAGACCGAGCCAGCAGAGCCCCGCTGCTTGGACATCTCCTGGGTTGCCTTCGACATTTGCTCCGTTGCCTTGGTGACGGCCTCGGAGTGCTCTCGCAGAGCCTCCTCGGTGGCCACGGCCTGGACGTCGCGCGCGATGGAGCGATTGTAAAGGAGGTTGATCGCACCGTAGATGAGCACGCACAGCCCGACGGCGCCGCCCATGGTGGCGAAGATGGTCAGAGGCACTCCGAGCCCGTGAGCCGCGGCGAGCGCGCCGTCGACGAGGCGCTTGGCCGGTCTCCTGCGCGGCGCGGCGGGCCGATTGGCGTAGACGGACCGTCTCATTCCTCGTCCTTCCCCAGGAGCGGAGTGCTCCGGGCCGAGTGCCAGGCGTCGTGAAGGAAGCTCCGGCCCGCCGCCGACTCGGTGCCGGATGCCTCCGTAGCGGCCCTGCGGGGCCCGCGCCAGGAGCCCGCGAGACATAGCGCCGCGACCGTGATGACCGTCAGCGCACCTAACAGCAGCAGGCCGGCAGGTGCTCCGCGCCGCAACGGCGCGTCGCGCTCCGGCGGCGGCGTCGGGGGCGGCCTGGTCCACGGTCTGGCGCGGCTGGCGGCGTAGCGGGCCGGTGGCGCGGCGGAGGCGGAGCTGCTGCTGGTGAGGGCCTCGTAGGCGGCCTGGATCTCGACGAAGCGCTGGTGCGCGCCGGCCCTGGCCTCCGGCGAAGCCGCGTCGGGGTGGTGCTCGCGCGCGAGGCGCTTGAAGGCGCGTCGGATCTCAGCCTGTGAGGCTCCCGGCGTTACTCCCAGCACCTCGTGCGGACCGCGCACTTCCGGCTCCCTACTCGTCCCGCGCGGATGCGATGCGGCGAATGCTGTCCTCGATGTCCATCGTCACAAGGAGGAGTTCCCCCGACACCGCCATTGAGAGCTGGAGCACTCGCCCTAGCAGCACAAGCGGCCCGCCGAACACGAGGCCGGCGAGGACGCCCAGCATGAGGCCGAAGTCGAATCGCATGGCTGCCACGATCGCCGCGAGGTAGACCAGGACGCCGAGCACCAGGCACGTCCAGAACATCAGCGCCCCCGTGCGAATGAGCACAGAGGAGCTGGCGGCGAGACCGGGGTAACGCGTCCCGATAGCCTGGAGAGACGTGCGCCCCAGCTCCTCGCGGCGGACGCTGGTCGGGCTGACGGTATCCGTGGGGGGTGGCGCCGCGCCGGGCTGGGCACCGTAGGCCTGCTGTGCGGGCACGGCGGCCGGACTAGGCCGCACGACCGGACTTCGTGGGGCGGGTGGCTCCATCAGTCGGCCTCCTCCTCTACCGCATCAAGGGCCGCCCTACCGGCGGGGCCGTCGATCGCCGCAAGCACGGCTGCGGCGTCGGGCAGGGCCAGCGCCGAGAGCGACGCCGGCGGCAGCCCCTCAGGCACAGCATACAGCGGAAGGGCCGCTCTCTGAGACGGCGCGATCCGGCCGCCGACCGACACGGCCTTTGCCTCAACGGGCGGTAGGTCCTCCCAGAGCTTCAGCCCGAGGACGTACTCCACTGCGTCTTGCGACGGCGAGTGTCTGTTCGGCATCCCGTTGAGGTTCACCGTCCTGCCGTCGCGGAGCGAGATGGACACCGTCGAGGTCGTAACCGCATCCGGGATCACGCGGTACGACCTGACAGACTGCAGGGGTAGGAACTGAACGTGGCCTGCCTCCGGAACGCGCAGGAGCAGACGGTAGCTCGTGAGCCAGTACCACCCCGGCAGCACGTCCACCAGGAACTCGCGCGTCATGGCCTCGCTGTTCTCAAACAGGTGCGGGAGCTCGGGCGCAAGCCGTGCGTGGAGCGTGTCAATATCCTCAGTGTCTTCGACCCGGAATCGGGTGTCGAGCGGGATGATGCCCTGGAAAGCAGCGTCCAGGGTGTTCTCCACGAACCGACGCGCATCGTCGCGGGCCACCGGACGGCTCTCGTCGAGCCCGGCCACGATCTCGAACGCCCTCGCCAACGCCCTGAGACCGTAGGCCGACGTGCGGTCGTCGGACAGGCCGGTGTGACGCAGACGAGCTTGCTCCGTCAGGGCGCCGTTGGCATGGCCGACAGCCCGGTCGAGCCAGCGAAGCGCCTGCTGAGGCGCGCACGCTGCTTCGGATGCCCGCGCCAGTCGAAGGCAGACATGCGCCTCCGCGATGCAGGCCCGGGTCCTGAACCCGTCGAGCAAGGCCGCAAGGCGCCTGAGGTCCTCCGAGCCGCCGGCGGACGCCGCCCTCTCGATCGCCTCGCCCGCCGCGAAGAGACCGCGCTCGTGCCGCTCGAGCTCAGAGAGAAGCTCCATCACAGCCGCGTTCTCGCGTGGCGCGTCCTCTCTGGCGGCGTCCGGCGCGCTGAGAAGCGACTCCGCTGCCGCCAGCGCCCGCCCGTGCCCGGGGCGCGACCAAGCCCAAGTGGCGAGGGCAAGCGCCTCGGTGGCCGCCGCAGAGGCGGTGGCGGTGTTGACCCCCTCAGGTGCTAGTCTGCCTAGCAACCCGCCGCCGGGGCCGTGCCGGGAGTCGGCGGCCAGGACGGCCCGCAGCTCTCGTGAGGAGTCCGTGAGGGCGTCCAGCGCTGACGGGCTCCCGGAATCGTCGCCGAGCAGGCGCCTTGCGAGGGCGTCTCTCAGTGCGTGCATATCCGGCCGAGGCGCGGCGGCGGCGATGGCGTCGATCAGCCAGAAGCTGAGCCAGCGAGACGCTAGCCCCGGTCCGTCCTCGGCGCCCGCCGGGGCGGTCCGGGCCCCCGCGACAGCTCGCTCCACCTCCTCAGCGAGCCGGTCCGAGGCACAGACCCACAACCAGTGCGAGCAGAAGGCGGCTCTGCCTACCGCGGGCAGGTGGTCGAGGACCGTTGCGACGAGGTCGTCCGCCTCTCCAGCCGTCGCCGGCTCTCGTCCGAGCTCGAGAGCCGCTCCCGCGAGGTGCGTGCCCGCGGTCGCCGGGTCGTGTGCGAGGCCCGCCAGCAGCCCCACGGCCAGTGCCCGCAGACGGAACCAGGGCACCGACCACGCCGCGCCGTCGGCACACGCCCTGTAGTGATCGTGCCCGATGGCGACGTTGAAGGCGGGCACGAAGCGGCCGCCCCCGGTCGGCCGTCGCATCGCGGCCAGTGCGGCAAGAGCGGGCTCGCGCGCCTCGGGAGGCAGATCCTCGGGAGGCACGAAGAACGACTCGGCCACGTCGTCGAGTACCTCCCGCGACGCGGCCAGCGTCCCCGCACGTCCCCTACGCTCGCCGCCTTCCCGTCCGGCGAGCGCGGCGCAGACCATCGCCGCCACAGGTCGCCCCGCCGCCTGAGCCGCCCTGGCGCGCTCCAGCAGTGTCCACGACTCGTGCGCGTGCGTCGCGCCCGGGTCTGAAAGACGCACGATCAGGTCTCCCCTGCCCGCTCCGCCGATCGCGTCCGGAGCATCGGCGTGGGACAAGCGCAGTAGCCCGGCCCCCGGCACTCGCCGCCATTCGCCGTCCGGCTCGTCGGCCGGCACCTCGCAGTGCAGGCCGAGCAGGTCAAGCACTGCGCCGGAGCCCGGACGCCGCTCCACGGTCGCAGAGAGGTGGGGCCACTCCATGGACAGCGTGGCCCGGGAAGACCCGAAGCCGGCGGGCTCAGGTTCGGGATCGGGCCAGACCATCACGCGGAGGGGCCCGAAGGACCGCTCCGACCAGTCGAAGTGCCCCTGGCGCGGCACCAACAGGCCACCGAACCCGCCGTCGCAGAGCACCCCGGCCGGCATCGCGACCGGCACCCACCTGATCGCGAGCGTCCGCCCGGTGGCCCAGCAGTGGTCGCACTGCCTCATGCCCGACCCCGCGCGACACACGGGGCAGTAGGACTCCGCGCGAATCACCGGAACCTCCAGGATGGCGCCGGCGATGGCTTGCATAGGACGCAGCAGTACCGGCCAGACGAGTTCTTCCCGGTTCAGCGCTACCACTCCCGAAGGAGCACGTCGGTCTCGTGGTACACCTTACCCGGCCGCCACGGCGACACCTTCAAGCTCGGAAGGCAGGGGTGATGACATGCGCGCGGGTCTGTTTGTGACGCCGCTCGCCGTGGCTGGTTCGGCGCTGCTGGCCCTGACAGGATCCGGCGCCTCGCAGACCGGCGTGACGGGCCGCCTGGCGTTCAGCAGAGCGGGGAACGTCTTCGTGTGCAACCTGGACGGCACTGGCGAGCGCCAGATCACGCAGGACGGCGGCCGCCCTTGGGGCCAAGCGGGCACCAACTACGGGTGCCCCACCTTCATCGACGGCGATAGGCTGGTGTTTCTGGCGTGGGACCGCGATGCGAACTCCAACATCACCGGCCGGCGCCTTTACACCGTGGACCTCGAGGCACAGCAACCACCGGCGGCGACGAAGGAGATAGCGGACCCCTGCGGCCTTGGTTATTGCGCCAAGGACAAGTCTCTGTACTACCTCAAGCTGGGTGAGCGGCTGGAGGGCGAGAACACCGACTGGGGCGCCGACCTGATCCTAGTCCGGGCGAAGCCCGACGGTACCGAGCAGGCCACCAAGGTGCACTCCTGGCATGGGGAGGTGTCTATCGACCACTGTCGCATCCGCGTCAGCCAGGACGGAAGACTCGTCGCCGTGCCGCGGAACGCGACCGATGTGTCCAGCTACTACGCCTTCCACTGGCTCGACGGGACTGAGGACACTGACCTGGAAGAGTGGCTGGGCGGGGCCTGCCTGAACGGCGTGGACTTGTCGCCAGCGGGAGTCTACGGCATCGTGGCGGTTCCGAGCGACCTGGAGCTTTCCGGTCGCGGGTTGTACGCCCTCAACGTGCCCAACCGCCGGAGGCGCCTAGTCGCGGAGGTCCCGAAGCCTGTGGGGGTCGCTGTCTGCAGCCGCGAGCGGGCCGCGGTGGTCGAGAGCGACGGCACACTTAAGCTCGTTGACCTAGGGTCGCACTCCGTGCGGGACCTGTGCCAGGGCGTCGACCCTGACGTCTATCCGAAGTAGGAGGATTGTGACATGCGCGCACGTTTGACTGTACTGACGATCGCTGTGTTGACGGCTGCGTTGTACGCGTGGGCGGCCGGCGGGGCCGACCCCAAGGCCGGCGGGCTGATCGCCTATAGCCGCGAAGGCAACATCTATGCATACGACATCGGCAGCTCCGAGGAGCGCCAACTGACCTCCGACGGCGTCTCCGAGGGCACGGCCGGGACGACCCACGGCTGCCCGACGATCATCGACGAGAACACCATCGCGTTCCTCTCGTGGGAGGCTGACGGCGCCGGGCTCATCAGCTCGCGGGCCTTGAACGTCGCCGATCGCGCCGGCGGATCCGAGTACAACGCGGTGGACTTCGTCGAGGACCCCCTGGGATTGGGGTGGACCTCAGGGGATGAGAAGCTCTACTACCTCAAGCTCACGGGCGAGGTGTCTGAGGGCGGTGACCCGTTCGGGGCGGAGGTGACGCTGTTCTCCGCCGAGGGTGATGGCGAGTCGTCCCGCACCAAGGTGAAGACTTGGTACGGGGGCGTCACCCTGAACGCCTGTCGAGTCCGCCAGTCGCCGGACGGCAAGTACCTCAGCGTGCCGCGCTTCCCAACCGACGTGTCCGACTACTACGGCCTCCACCGCGTGAGCGACGGCAAGGGCGCCGATGTGCTCAAGGAGGAGTGGCTGGGCGCGGACTACGTTACCGGCCTCGACTTCTCGGCTGATACCGTCTACGCCAACATCGCGTCGATGGGCGAAGACGCGCCGCTCATCGCCGGGTTCTACTTCGTCGACGTCGAGAACAAGGAGCCTGGAATTCTCGCTCAGATCGACGACCCGCGCGGGCTTGCCGTGAGCGATGCGCAGGAGTTCGCGGTGGTCGGGAACATGGACGGCGAGCTGAAGCTGATCGAGCTCACCACCAGGGATGTGCGGGACCTATGCAAGGGCGAGGACCCGGACATCTACCCGCGCTAGGGAGCGCACGGCGTTGGCATCAGCCGGCCGATCGGAGTCCCGCGGCGGCGGGTGGAGGAACGTCTTCGCGCTCGGCACGGTCAGCTTCCTGACCGATCTGTCGACCGAGATGATCTACCCGCTGCTGCCGGCGTTCCTGAGCACCGTACTGGGTGCGCCCGGTGTGGTGCTGGGGGCCATCGAGGGCGCGGCCGAGAGCGTCGCGAGCCTGCTGAAGCTCATGTCGGGCTACTATTCGGACCGACTCCGCGGCCGCAAGGGGCTGGTGTTCGCGGGTTACCTCCTGTCCTCGACGGCGAAGCCGCTCGTGGCGCTCGCGACGGCGCCTTGGCACGTCGCGGCGGTGAGGCTCGCGGATCGCCTCGGCAAGGGCGTGCGGACGGCTCCGCGCGATTCGCTCCTCGCCGACTCGGTCCAGCCGGGTCAGCGCGGCAAGGCGTACGGCCTGCAGCGCACCATGGACCACGCGGGCGCCATCGTCGGGCCGCTGGTGGCGTCCGGGCTGCTCGGGTGGGGCCTGCTCGACCTCCGAGGCGTCTTCGCGGCGGCTGCCATTCCGGCCGCCGCGTCCGTCCTCTGCATACTCCTGCTCGTGCGTGAGATGCCTCGCCACGAGCGCACGGGCGCCGCACCCCAGGCAGCGGCTCGCGTTGCCCTGCCGCCGGCGTTCCGGCCCTACCTTCTGGTCGTGTTCCTATTCACGCTCGGCAACTCCAGTGACGCGTTCCTGCTGCTTCGTGCCTGGCAGCTCGGAGTGGCGCCCGCTCTTGTGCCGCTGGCCTGGGTGCTGCTTCATGTGGTGAAGATGGCCTCGTCCGTCCCGGGGGGCATCATCTCGGACAAGATCGGTCGGCGCGCGACGATCGTCTCCGGGTGGATCGTGTACGCGCTCGTCTACGCGGGGCTCGCGGCGGCGTCGCAGGCGGCTCACGTGTGGGTGCTGTTCGCTGTCTATGGCCTGTACTTCGGGTTGACCGAAGGAGTGGAGAAGGCCTACGTGGCCGACCTTGCCCCAGCCCGGGCCCGGGGACGCGCGTTTGGCGCCTTCAACTGCGCGATAGGCATCGGCGCGTTGCCCGCGAGCGTGCTCATGGGCTACCTGTGGGACACACACGGTGCGGCGGTGGCATTCGGCACCGGTGGCGCGCTCGCGCTGATGGCATCCGTGCTGCTTCTGGCCGCTGTGCCGGGGGGCGGTCAGGGCTTGGCGATGGACACGGTGCAGTCACCCAGCACGCTCCAGAAGTAGGAGCGCTTGCTGCCGATCCCGTCCTCGAACATGCCCTGGTCCTCAGCCTCCACGTCGAAGTAGTGCC
>Ga0315282_10006943_pt1 | contig 18756 bp, 14 predicted proteins | sample YL17G07_20_MG_FD_203693 | JGI IMG/M metagenome (GOLD analysis project Ga0315282, IMG submission 203693) | Sediment microbial communities from Yellowstone Lake, YNP, Wyoming, USA - YL17G07_20 | ecosystem: Environmental > Aquatic > Freshwater > Lake > Sediment | place: USA: Wyoming | collected...
GGCCTGGTCATAGGGATACCCTGCCTCAGGCTCAGAGGAACGTATCTCGCCCTAACCACCCTCGCCTTCCCTGTCATCCTGATGGGCCTTGTCTTTGCCCTTCCTAACCTCACGGGTGGAGAACTGGGAATTTCGGGGATCGCTCGGCTCGCCGGGTCTCGCGTCGCCACCTACTATATTGTGGTCGTGCTCATGCTTGGTCTCTGCACAATCATGTGGAAGATAACCGACTCCGATACCGGCATCATTTTCCATGCCATCAGAGAGGATGAATTGGCTGTAAGAGCTGCCGGCATTAACACGACGCGTTATAAATTGCTTGCTTTTTCCCTCAGCGGTTTTTTTGCCGGCATATCCGGTGGGCTCTATGCCCACTTCATGAGGATTGCAGGACCTTCAACCCTTGAAGTGTCCATGTCCTTCACGGTGGTCATCTGGGCTATCTTCGGAGGAATTGTAACCATCTACGGCCCGGTTGGGGCAGTATTCGTCCTCTTCCCATTGCTGGAGCTACTGCGTATCTGGCAGGAGCTTCGGATATTGATGTTTGCAGTCGTCGTACTGTTAATTCTTCTCTATATGCCCGATGGCCTCTTCCCCTGGCTGCGCGACAAGGTGGAAAAAGAGTGCCCGAGGTGCAAGATCAGAAATATCGCCACGCGCGATACATGCCGCATATGTACCGCGCCGTTGGATTAGGAATAAAGCGATACCGGATGTTCAATTGATATGAACACGTTCACTATTACTTTTGCGTGTCATTGCGAGCCCAAAGGGCGTGGCAATCCCGCCTATCATTGGATTGCTTCGTCGCTTCTCTCCTCGCAATGACAACCATTAACCATTTTGAGGAGAAAGAAATGAACCCGAAAGAAGCTTACGCTGCAAAACCCTGGTTGAAGCATTATCCTGAGAGTGTTTCCGACAAGGTGGACACGACCCCAACCTCCGTTCCTGACCTCCTTGACCGAATGGTCAGAAAATTCGCAAAAAAAACTGCGTTGATCTTTTACGGAAAAAAGATCAGCTATGCAGAGCTAAAAGAGCTGATCGATCGTTTTGCCACGGCCCTGGCCGATTTGGGAGTGAAGAAGGGTGACACGGTCGCGCTCTATCTCCTGAATTGTCCCCAGTATGTCATCGCTTACTTCGCGTCCTTAGAGATCGGTGCGAAAGTCACTCCCATTAGCCCCGTCTATACCAGTCACGAAATAAAGCATCAACTCGAAGACAGTGATGCGATGACCATCGTCTGTCAGGATATCCTGTACGACAACGTGGAAAAAACCGGCATCACCCTGAAGAATGTCATCCTTACCAGCATTGCTGATTATTTGCCTACGCTCAAGAAAGTTTTGGGTAAGGGAGCCCTGGGAAAGATCTATTCGGAAATGAAGGTTCCTACCCCTCAGCACAGAGAACAGGCCGGTCTTCTTCAATTTCAGGACCTCATAAAGAAGTACCCGCCGAAGCCTCCAAAAGTGACCATCGACCCGTTGAGGGATATTGCAGCTCTTCCCTACACTGGAGGCACGACAGGGCTTCCCAAGGCAGCGATGCTCACCCATGCCAATATGACGGCACTCCATGCGCAAGTGAAGGAATTCTGGCCTTTCTTCGAAGAAGGGAACGAATTGGTCATGGCCTTTTTGCCTTTTTTCCACATTTACGGTCAGGTTGTGGTCATGCTCGGGAGTCTTAGCCAGGGCTTCACCATGGTCCTTTTCACCACGCCTGACATCGACGATATTCTTTCAGCTATGGAAAGATACCAGGCATCCGCTTTCTACGGCGTCCCCACCATGTTTGAATACCTCAAGGAATATGAAAAGACAGACAGGGTTAATTGGAAGCGTCTCAAGCTGATCGCCTGTGGTGCCGACACCCTTCATCAATCGACGATTGAGGCATGGGAGAGAAGAACCGGAACAAAGATCTTTGAGGGATACGGAATGACCGAGACAACAGCCATCAGCCACGGTAGTCCTTATCACAGGCCCAAGAATGGTTCCTTCGGAGTACCCCTACCCGGCATGAAGGCCGCCATTATCGAACACGATAGCACAAACTTCTTGCCGCCCGGTGAAGTTGGGGAATTAATTCTGAACGGGCCCAACATCATGCAAGGCTATTGGAAAAGGGAGGACGGGACACGGGAGGCATTGATCGACATTGACGGAGAGAAGTGGCTCAGGACCGGAGATCTTGTCAGCATGGATGAGGAAGGCTACTTCCACTTCTTCGACCGCAAACGGGATCTCATTAAATACAAAGGATACTCGGTCTTCGCCAGGCATGTCGAAGAGGTCCTTTTCAAGCATCCTCAAATCAAGGCTGCTGGCGTCGTGGGAGTACCCGACCCAAGGGTGGGTCAGTTCATCAAGGCCTATGTGGTCTTGGAAAGTGAAGCCCGGGGAAAAATTTCCGAAGAGGAGATTATCAACTTCTGTAAAGAGAATCTCGCCCACTACAAGGTTCCCAAGATCATCGAATTCAGGGGTGAGCTTCCCAAGACGGATGTGGGAAAGGTTTCGCGCAGGGAGTTGAGAGAAGAAGAAGAAAAGCAATTATGACCGAATCCTTCCTCGAAATCAAAGGGCTCACCAAAAGCTTCGGCGGTCTTCGGGCTGTCAACGACGTCGGCTTTTCCATGGAAAGGGATAAGATCCTGGGTCTGATCGGACCGAACGGAGCCGGCAAGACCACACTGCTCCGATTGATCACGGGCATTTTGAAGCCGGATTCTGGAAAAGTCCGCTTCATGGGAAAGGAAATTGTAGGCCGCAAGACCTGGGATATCGTGAATATGGGCATCGCCTGCACCTTCCAGAACATGAGGCCCTTCCGTCGTCTTCCGATCATCGCCAATGTCATGGTTTCCTGCCTTTCCCCCCGTGCCATGAAGAGTGGGGAATGGGTCAAGCGGTTGGAGGCAAAGGCCATGGATGCCCTGGAATTCGCGGGCATCTCAGACATGGCGATGGAAAAAGCCTCCACACTTTCCCAGGGTGATCTTAAGCGGCTGGAGGTGGCGCGGGCAGTGGCCACGGACCCGGAATTGCTTCTCTTGGACGAGCCTTTCGGCGGTCTGAGCCCTGCTGAGACCGATCTCATGGCCAAATCCATCAAGCGCTTGCACAAAGGCGGTCGTTTCGGTCGACTGCACAGCGAAGGACCGGCCATGATCATCGTGGAGCATAAGCTTCAGTGGTTGATGAAGATCGTGGATCGTATCATCGTTTTGGATTTCGGGACGATGATCGCTAATGGAACGCCCGACGAAATCGTCAAGAACCCTCAGGTGATTGAGGCCTACCTCGGTGGGGGAGGTATTTAGGCGTGCTGCTTGAAGTTGCAAATTTATCGGTGAGGTATGACAAGGCCACGCTCATTAACAATTTGAGCATGGGTGTTGATACAGGTGAACTGGTCAGCCTCGTGGGCCCCAACGGGGCTGGCAAATCGACCCTGCTAAGAGCCATCACTGGATTGGTCGCCTGGGAGAGGGAGATTACGCGGAGGTCAACCCATGGGGATATTACTCTTGAGGGTACAGTAACCTTTGATGGGGAACGAATCGATCGGATACCCGCCCATGAAATCGTTGAGCGAGGTCTGACCCTTTGCCCGGAGAGGCGAAGGCCTTTCCGAGAAATGACAGTGATCGATAATCTCATGGCCGGAGCTTACCTGATGAAGGACAAGGACCAAATCCGGGAGAACTTGGGTAAGGTCTATCAATTGTTTCCCGTGCTACGGGACCGATCAAACCAGATCTCCGGGACGCTTTCGGGCGGGGAGCAGCAAATGCTCGCCATTGGAAGGGCATTGATGTCTAAACCCAAACTGTTGTGCATTGATGAGCCCTCGACGGGCCTTGCTCCCATTTTGCGAGCAGAGGTATTTCAGAAGATCGGAGCGATCAGCAAGCTTGGGATCACCATCTTGCTCGTAGAACAGGAGGTGAGCACGGTCTTCAAAATGACCTCCCGCAACTATGTCCTCTCCTCTGGAAAAATCATCGCCGAAGGAACCGGCGAGCAGTTGCTTCAAGACGAGGTGCTTCGCAAGACTTATCTCGGGCTTTAGCGGGTTCATTTACCCGAGGAGATTCTCCTACACCCCTTTAGTAAAAATTCCCCTTATCTTCTTTTAGCGAAGCTCCCCGCCCCTGCCTACCGGCAGGCAGGGATATTGGGTATTATTTGGTTATTGGTACTTGGTCATGGGTTATTCTTAGAACGGATATTTCCCCATTTTTATCACGAAATCTGCGATTTCCCGCCTCAAGGCAATCGTATTCACGGGAGTAAAACGGGTCAGTTTCTTCAGGGCCGACAATTGCGTCCTGAGCGTATCGCCTTCTGCAATGGCAGCGAAGGCCTGCTTCGCAAATCCTTCCACACGACCAAAGGCATCGTTCACATAGACCTTTACCATGGCCTTCTGAATCTGCGCCTTCTCATCTCCAAACTTTTCCATGGTCTTCATCGCCCGGAGCAACGCGCTTTCCATGGCGAAGACCTCAATCACGGTATTACTGATCAGTCCCACGATGTCCTCTTCCTGCGGCTCTCCCAACTTCATCATATACTTCTGAACGGCAGCACCCGCCACAAGAAGAGAAATCTTTTTTGACATCTCCACCATTTCTGTCTGTAAAGTCAATTTCTCGTCATCCGTCTCCACTTTGGGCCGAAGGGTGAGGAGCTCGCTCGCGACCTTCTGAGCTGCTGCAAGCACTGGGAGGCGATTCTTCATGGCCCGTTTCGTCAGCGCATCCACGATCAGTAAGCGATTGATCTCATTCGTCCCTTCCCAGATTCGGTTGATCCGCTCATCCCTGTAACCCCGCTCAACCGGATAATCGTGGATATACCCGTACCCTCCGTGGATCTGAACGGCTTCATCGACAACATAGCCCGCCATCTCTGAGCAATAGATCTTGTTAATCGAGTCTTCGATGTTATACTCCTCAATCCCTTTTGCCATTTGAATCCCAACATCTTCAGCCTGGCGGTCGATCCGCTTGAGAATCAGATCGGTCAAACCCCCTGTTCGATAAACCATGCTCTCCGCGACGAAGGCCCGAATTGCCATCTCTGCAATCTTCTGTTTGATTAGACCGAAATCGGCAATCGGCCTGCCGAACTGAACCCTCTTCTTTGCATAGGTGACTGCCTCCTGCACACCACTCTTTGCCCCTCCCAAACAACCCGCGCCCAGGCTGAAACGGGCAATGTTGAGGACGTTCAACGCCACGATATGGCCTCTTCCTACCTCTCCGAGAAGATTCTCTACGGGAACTTTGACGTCGGAGTAAATCACCCCTCGAGTCGAGGAGCCTTTCACTCCCATCTTATTTTCTTCCTCATCCAGCGAGACGCCTTCGAAATTCCGCTCGACGATGAAGGAGGTGAATTTATCTCCATCCACTTTGGCATAGGTGACGAACGTACCGGCGATCCCGGCGTTGGTGATGAATTGCTTCTGGCCATTCAGAATGTAATATTTTTTGTCGGGGCTGAGAATTGCCGTGGTCTTGGCGTTCAGGGCATCCGAACCGGCTTCTGGCTCAGTCAGGGCATAGGCACCGATGATCTCTCCTGTGGCCATCTTGGGCAGATAACGTTTCTTCTGGTCTTTGGTGCCGAAGAAGACGATGGGAAGAGAGCCAATTCCGGTATGAGCCCCGAACGAGGCCATGAAGGAACCTCCCCCCTGGGCCATCTTTTCCCAGACGAGGAGGGAACTGACCTTATCCAGATCCTGTCCCCCATACTCTTCTGGAATGTCTGCGCCGAGGAACCCTAATTCCCCTGCTTTCTTGAGAAGGCTTACCAGGAGCCCTTCTTTCTTCTCTTCAATATCGTCCGCAACGGGCTGAACTTCACCGACCACAAATTCGCTAACTGCCTTCGCGACTAACCGTTGCTCTTCATTGAAGTCTTCCGGGGTGAAGACCTCCTGAGGAGAGATCGATTCGAGCAGAAATGCACCCCCCTTAACGAACTGTTCCATGATATCCTCCTTTCAAAATAGGAATATTGGAATGTTGGAATAATGGAATAATGCTCACAATCATCTAAGAAATGTAAACCCAATATTCCAGCATTCCATCATTTTATTCATCCGTTAATTTATTTTGTTCTTTCAAATACTCCGGCGGCGCCCATTCCGCCCCCGATACACATCGTCACGAGACCATAGCGGACATTCCTTCGTCTCATCTCGTAAAGTAACGCGGTGGTTAATTTTGCTCCGGTGCAGCCTAAAGGGTGGCCCACGGCGATCGCTCCACCATTAACATTGACGATATCCAAATTCAATCCAAGTTCTCGAATGACATAAAGGGCCTGTGAGGCAAAGGCTTCGTTCAACTCAACCAGTCCAATATCCTTAACCGTTAGGCCCGCTTTCTTCAAGGCTTTGGGAGCCGCAAAAGCAGGACCGATTCCCATAATCTCCGGTGGAACCCCTGCAACCGCAAAGGATCGAAAGACACCGAGGGGCTTCAACTTCATCGCCTCGGCCTTCTCCCTCGACATCAGAATCACTGCGGCCGCTGCGTCACTCGTCTGGGACGAATTGCCTGCGGTCACCGTCCCATTTACCTTGAAAACAGGCTTGAGACTGGCCATTCCTTCCAGAGACACATCGTATCGCACTCCCTCATCCGTGTCAAAGATGACCTCTTTCACGATGACCGAGCCATCTTCCTTCGTCTCTCTCACCTTCGCCGGAATAGGAAGGATCTCCTCCTTAAACTTTCCCTCCTGAATAGCTTTCGCTGCTTTCTGATGGCTGGAGAGGGCAAACCGGTCCTGATCTTCTCTGGTGATCCCGAATTTCATGGCTACATTTTCTGCGGTGAGGCCCATCGAGGTATATGCCTGAGGATTATGAACAACTAAATAGGGATTGGGAGAAGGGGTCAGGCCCATGATCGGAACCTGGCTCATAAACTCCACGCCTCCGGCGATCATCACCTCTGCAGCACCCGCCATAATCTCGTAGGCCGCCGTGGCAATGGCCTGGAGTCCCGATGAACAGAAGCGATTCACTGTCTGCCCGGGTACCGTAAAAGGGAATCCTGCTCTCATGGCCAACACTCTGCCAAGGTTCAGTCCCTGATCCGATTCAGGGAAAGCACACCCGATGACGATATCGTCGATCTCTTCCGGCTTCAGGCCGGGGACTCTTGCAACAGCTTCCTTAATGATGAGCGCACCAATATCATCCGGTCTTGTATCTTTCAATATCCCTCTCGGGGCCTTACCCACCGCCGTTCTCACTGCTGAAACCACCACTGCTTCTTTCATAAAGCCTCCCATCATTCACCTATTAATCGTAAGTTCTGAAATTTATCCTCGCAGTCGGAATAATGGGGTAATGGAATGTTGGAATTATGGGTTCATAATCCAATATTCCAAAATTCCACTATTCCATCAACCCTTTAGTTAGTTCCTGAGCGGTTTTCCCTTCTTCAGCATGTATTCGATTCTATCCTGCGTCTTTCGCTCACCGCAAAGACTGACGAAAGCCTCTCTCTCCAAATCCAAGAGATACTGTTCCGTCACTTCGGTTCCATCCGGCAGGTTTCCTCCTGACATGATGCGAGCCACCTTTTTGCCTATATGCTCATCGTATTCGCTGATATAACCACCTTCTCTCATGTAGAAGAGACCCATCTGAAGAAGGGCATGGCCCCTCTCCCCCATCACCTTAATATTCTTCTGGGGCCGGGGTGGACGATAGCCCTCTCTGACAAGGTCCAGCACAGTTCTCTTAGCGTCGTGGATGAGATGGTCCCGATTGATCGTAATCCTGTCGGTTGATCTCATATGACCTAACTTCTGTGCTTCTTTCGCACTGGTGGCAACCTTTGCCATGGCCACCGTCTCAAAAGCCCTTCGCACAAACGGAAGGAGGTCTGCATCGACGCCTGACGGAATAGCTTCCGTACACCGGAGTAACATCTCCTTTGTCCCTCCTCCTGCCGGAATCAGACCCACACCCACTTCGACAAAACCAATATAAGTTTCGGCAGCGGCCTGCACCGTTGAGCTGGCGAGACACACCTCACATCCACCTCCCAAAGTGAGGCCAAAGGGCGCAGCCACGACCGGCTTCTCAAAATATTTTATCGCCATCAAAGTATCTTGAAGGGCCTTCACGCCATCCTCAATCGTATCCCAATTCTCATCCTGGATTTCAAAAAGGACAAGCATCAGGTTGGCCCCTGCAGAAAAATTCTCTGCCTGGTTTCCAATGACGAGACCCTCGAATTTTTCTTTTACCTCCCTCAAAGAATCTCTCATCATCAGGATCGTATCCGCTCCAATCGTATTCATCTTTGAGTGGAACTCGAGGCAGGCCACGCCGTCACCAAGATCGATCAGACTGGCTCCTGCATTTGAAAGAACGGTTTTGTTCCTCTCCTTCAGGCTCGGTAAAAGGATAATCTCCGGTTTCTCTTCGATCTCCCGGTGTTGACCTGCTCCCAGGTCAAAATAAGAAACGCGGCCATCCTTTTTCTCATAGAACGAGGAGTATCCTTTGTTGAAGAGTTGTCCCACCAATGGCGGGATGACTTCTCCCTCTTTCTCCATTCTCTTTACGGAGGATTTCAAACCAATGGCATCCCAGATTTCGAAGGGCCCGAGTTCCCAGTTATAACCCCACTTCATCGCCCGGTCTATATTAATGATGTCATCCGAGACTTCGGGGATCTTCTCCGCTGAATAGAGCAGCGTCTTTTTCAAGACTTTCCATGCAAATTGCCCTCCCCGGTCAGGACTGTAGACGAGGGTTTTGATCCGTTCTCGAACATCGTCAATATTCTTTCCCATTTCCACAGAAGGAAAACTCGCCTTCTGCTGAGGACGGTAATCGAGTTTTTCATAATCTAATACGAGGGTTTCCTCTTTCCCCTCCTTTTTCACCTTCTTATAAAAGCCTTGCTTGGTCTTCTGGCCCAGCCACTGGTTCTTGATCATCTGTTGGATAAAGGGAGACGGTGCAAAATAATCTTTCTCCTTCCCTGCCGGAAGGCTCTCGTAGAGATTCTTGGAAACATGGGCCATGACATCCAGCCCAACCAGATCGCCCAGCTTGAAGGTGCCCATTTTTGGCCTTCCCATCGCAGGACCTGTGATCTGATCCACTTCTTCAATCCGGTAGCCGTCCTCGACCATCGTTCTCATCGTCATAGCACCTGAAAAAGCTCCTATCCGATTGCCGATGAAATTGGGTGTATCCTTAGCATAGACGACGCCTTTTCCCAAAATCCTCTCCCCCACATGGGCCATTCTTTCCACAACATTTTTCGACGTGGCCGGGACCGGGATGATCTCAAGAAGTTTCATATATCTCGGCGGATTAAAGAAATGGGTTCCCAAGAACCTCTCCTGGAAGTCTCTTGAGAAACCCTCGCACATCTTCTGAATGGAGATGCCAGAGGTATTAGAGCTGACCACCGTTCCTTCTTTTAAGAAGGGAACCAATTTTTTGAAAAGTTCCCTTTTCAAATTCAGATCCTCGACGACCACCTCGATGATCCAATCCGCCTCGGAAACCCAGGAGAGATGATCTTCAAAGTTTCCCACGGTGAGGAGCTCTGCATCCTCCTTCAGATAGAGGGAGGCCGGCCTCGATTCTTGAACTCTCTTCTTCCCCATAACAGCGAACCGATTTCTCACTTCCGGGCTTTGGAATGTCAGCCCCTTTTTCTTTTCCGCCTCCGTCAACTCCGGAGGAACAATGTCGAGGAGGAAGGAGGGGATTCCCACATTCGCCAAATGGGCAGCAATCGTGCTCCCCATTACACCTGCCCCTAATACCGCTGCCTTTCTGATTTTCTGTCTCATGGTTTAACCCCTTTTTGGTTTAATAAATGCATTGATCAAATTTTTTTTAGAAATCTGTCCGAGCGTGAAAAAATCCATCCAGTCATTTCTTCCCAGGAGTTTCCATTGAATCTCCCGAGGCGATAGGCCCTGGTGAAACCCTTGCTTAACCTTTTGCTGGAGAACCTCCAGGTATTCAATCTTCTTATGGATTGCGTCCAGCGGGCGATCGATCAGACCGCTGAAGGAGCAGAACATTCTTTTGAGGGGAAGGCTGGCTATCTTTTTCAATGAGTCAAGAATGGCATAAACATCTTCCTCTCTGCGCAGGTATTTCATCTGCTCGCTCATGAAAAGGTCTCCTGAAAAAAGCCATCCCTCATTCGGTTCATAAAGGCAGATATGGTCATCTGAATGCCCGGGCGTCGGAATGACCGAAAAACGGAAATCCCTGGTTTCAATCTTTGAATCCAATCCTCCTGTCTCTGAAGGATAAGGACATCCCCATACCAGGCGTCGATACCAGGGTATCCACCGAGAAGGATTTCGCAAATAAAAAAATGTCTTGGGATGAGCCAGGGGCAGGAGACCATACTTTTTTCTAATCCAGAAGTTGTTGCCGGTGTGATCCTCATGATGATGGGTATTGACAACGATGTCGGGATGAAGCGTATCCAAGAGTTTCACAAACTTATCTCGGCCAAGGGTAAAGCCCGTATCGATCAAGAGCCCGTCAACAAAAAAAGCATGCACCTTGTAAAGAGGAAGACCCAAAAACTGACTGGTCATTCGAATGGAATTCACAGGACCATTGGGTTTATAGTATATTGAAAATCGACTCATGCCCCGCTCTATTTCTCGATCACTCCATTAATGATAAAATGGATAAATTCATTCGTCTGGCTCAATCCAAAGGGCTGGTCAGGACTGTTCCTACCATAGGTCAGGCGTTTGAATAATAAAGAAATGCAATGCCCGACGATCTTTTCGTCCATCTTACGAAACACACCCTGTTGGATGCCTTCTTTAAGAATGGAGACGAAAATCTCCTCAAGCCCTGTTTCGATGACCTGGGGTTTATCCTTAAGGAATGGTTGAAAGAATCCTGATTCATCATGGAGGACGCTGAGGATAAACGAGTTTTGATCGAGGTATTTTAAGGCCAATCGGATAAAGGTTTGAAGTTTTTCGGTCGGATCAACGATCTTATTGACCTGATTCAGGATGGCCTTTCTAATGGATAAAACCTCAAACATGACAAGTTCTTCAAGAATCGTTCCCTTATTTCCAAATTCCTCATATAAGGTTCGCTTCGAAATGCTGGCATCTTTTGCAATTTCGTCAACCGTGGTCTTGTTAAACCCAAACCTCTCAAACCTCTTCTTGGCAAGGGTTAGAATTTGAGCTCTTTTTTCTGATTCCATAAGATTCTGGAAACTAATTTAGTTTTCTGTTTTCTACCATATAGGTTATTTTTTGTCAAGAAATTTTTTAGAGACTGCGGTGGGAATTTGAAAGTTTTCTTATATACGTAACTGTTTGAAATTGTTTAATATTTTTTATTATATTCGGTTGGAATATTTGTCTTGTGCTTAGACAAGCTATAACGAGAACTAATTCCTTGATCGAACGGAAGAAAGTTAGAAATAATAAAACTGGAGAACAAATTTAGTTTAATAGTTTTTTATCACGGTGAGCTCAATTTAATCGCCCGGGACCTGTACGACCGCCCCATCCCCTTGCGCTAATCCGCCGCAGATGGAGGCGACTCCAATGCCTCCCCCTCTCCTTTTCAATTCATAGATCAGGGTCATCAGGATTCTGGCTCCGCTCGCGCCGACAGGATGGCCGATGGCGATCGCGCCACCGTTGACGTTTGTTTTCTCCAGCAGGGTTTTCATCTTTTCAGGATCTCCATCAGCCAAAATCTTCGCGCTCACCAGTGGCATGGCAGCAAATGCCTCGTTGACCTCGATCAAGTCAATTTGGTCGAGGGTCACTCCGGCCTTCTCCAAAGCCTTTTGAATGGTGAGGCCCGGAATGGCTGCGATGAGCCGGGGCGTGGTGGCCGTGGCAACCATCGAGAGGATTCTGGCTAAAGGCTTTAACCCCTTCTCTCTTGCCTTCTTTTCGCTCATGATCAGGATGGCGGAGGCACCGGTATCCAGGCCTGGCGCATTGCCCGCGGTCACGGTCGGGCTGCCATAGACAAGAGGAAGCTTGGAGAGCTTCTCAAGAGTCGTCTCTGGCTTTGGGAATTCATCTTTTTCGAAGACCAGGGGAGGGCCTTTCTTCTGGGGAATCTCAACCCTCATCAACTCCTCCCCTATCTTAAATTTCCCTTCTGAAAAAGCTTTGGCATGCTTTATCTGGCTCTGATAAGCCCATCGGTCTTGATCCTCCCGCGTGATCCCGTACTCAAGAGCCACCTCGCCAGCATCCACTGAAACAGGGTTGAACCCTTTGTAACCCAGTCCATAGAGACCATCCCACATTTCAATATGGCCCAATCTCTTTCCCCATCGGATCTCAGGGGGAACAATGAGGGGAGTTCGACCCATATTTTCGGCGCCGACGCCTAAAGCCACTTCAATCTCTCCAGTCTTGATGCCTCGATATCCCAACCTTACCGCTGCCAGGGAGGAACAACAGGCACGGTCAACCGTAATGGAGACAGCCTCTGAAGGCATCCCTGCCTTGAGTGTAGCCTGTCTCGCGGGAACGTCCGTTTCCAAAGCAACTTCTCCGGGGACCGCTGATCCGTAATAAGTCTCTTCGACCTCCTCCCCCTTCACATTCGCCCTTTTCAAAACCTCACGGATCACCATGGCACCCAGTTCAATGGAAGGAATATCTCTTAATGTCCCGCCGAATTTTCCAAAAGGTGTCCGAACAGCACTCACGATCACAACACCACTCTTTTCCATCTTCTCCCCCTCTGTTTAAGTCATTGGTCATTAGTTGTTGGTTATTGGTTATTGGTTATTGGCTATTGATAATTGATTATTGCTGATTGATTATTGCTTTCTGACTATTGGTTTTGTTTTTCCCCTATCACCCTATCTCCTCATCCCCCTATCTCCCCATCTCTCCATCTCCCTATCACCCAATCGTTTCTTACCCCTATCCCCCCATCATTCTATGCCTTATCTGCCTTCTGCCTACTGCTTACTGCCTTCTGTCTTAAAATACTGTACCGTCCCGTCCGGATAAATAGCCACATTGGCCTTGTTGCCCCATTCTTCCTGCAGTAACTTCAAAACCTCTTCCCATGTTTTTACCCAGAGGATCGAAGGAATCTTACCGAAAAAACAGGCCCCCACATAATCTTTAAATGGCGACAGGATGATAAATCGTTTGACCTTCGTGGGCAAAGGCTGGGGAAGCTGAAGCCCTGCCTCTCCACATCTTCCGAATTCCCCAAAAAGATAATGGACGACCTGTCCTGCAGGCTCATTGGCAATGATCACCAGGTCACCTCCACCCTCTTTTAATGATGGAACGCCAATGAACGGGGCAATAGCACATTCATTCGGTTTTGAATAGGAGTTGACGATGACAATGTCCATATTCTTGGCTGGAGCCGTCGCATAGACCTCCTTCGCCAATCTCATCCCCTCTTGATGCTCCAGAATAGGATCGCCCAAAAAAAGACTCGTCATTTCTCCCCGGAGGTTGAGAATCGCGTCGATCTTCACGTCGAGCCCGGCCATTCTCGTCGCCTCTTCGATGTCGAGGCGAGGAATATTCCCCTCAATTTTTCCAACGCCGACACAGCCTGGATGCTCCTTCACAAGGGTACCGTGGTTGTACGCGATGGTGTCGATGTGGGATACTCCGGGAAGAATCATCTTCCCCCCTCCTCCGAATCCTGAGAAGGAGTGAGGAACGATGCACCCGATCCCGATCTTTAGATCACAGGCCATCACCTCTCGGTTGATGGAGACTGGAGTGCCCCGACTGGTTTTCCCGAGATAGGTACAATAATTGAATGGATGATGGTTATAGACCGGGAACCGGTCCAGTACTTCTTGCCCCAGCTTTTTCCGAAAGTCATTCGCTGTGTTCGCTCCGTGGGCTCCAAGGGCGGCAATGAACCGAATCTGCTCATCTGAAATCCCGGCCTTCTCCAATTCCCTGATCACGAGGGGAGCGATTTCATGCACGGGAGTCGGTCTTGCCAGATCATCAAAAAGGATGACAACCTCTCTCTTCCCTTTGGCCAGTTCCTGAATGGTCTTTGAGCCGATCGGTTTTTGAAAGGCTTTCTCTATCCCCGCGTGGGTAAGTTTCTTTCTCTCTCCCCCCTTCATCGGACAAAAAAAGACAGACCACGAAGGAGGAAAATGGAGCTCCATCTCGCTATTGTCGTACCAGAGGAGCTGAGGAATCTTTACCTTCATTCCCTTCCTTCCAAACCCCTATTGATCATCAAAAACCTTCTTCTCACCCCATCCAAGATGCTCATCTTCCCAAACCTGAAGATGCTTGTCAAGTCGCTTCTCTTGAATTTGATTGTAAACCGAGGCTGCATTGGTGAGCGAGGGGCAGGAGTCTCAGCATTCTTCATGGCAAAGACTAAACCAGTAGATATTTTTTCCTCACTTCCTCATTATCTCTCAGTTCCTCGATGCTTCCATGATAGCGGATCTGCCCGTTATCGATGATATAGCCACGGTCGCTTATTCTAAGGGTGGATCTCACATTCTGTTCGGCAAGGAGGACGGTTAAGCCAACTTCCCTTAACTTTTTTATCCGACCCTCGAGGGCATAGACCAGGAGGGGGGCCAACCCTTCAAAAGGCTCGTCAAGGAGTATAAACTCTGGATTTCCCACCAATGCCCGAGCAATGGCTAACATCTTCTGTTCACCCCCGCTCAGGCAGCCACCCCTGCGAGACTCTATATTTCTCAAGTCGGGGAACATCCCGTAAATTCTTTCCCTGCTCCATCCTTCCCCTTCCTTGGCTTTTCTCTCACCGATCTCTAAGTTTTCCCCCACCGTCAGATCGGCGAAGATCCTCCGATCATCAGGGATATATCCGATGCCCTTTCGCGTGACCAAAAAGGGCTCAATGCCGATGATCTCCTCTCCCTTGAATCGAATGCTTCCTTGCTTTGGGGGTGTGATGCCAATGATGCTCTTCATGGTGGTCGTTTTGCCTGCACCGTTTCGTCCCAAAAGGCAGACCACCTCCCCGGGTTCAACTTTCAGGGAAACACCGAATAAAATATGGCTCAAACCGTAGAAGGTGTGAATTCCCTCCACCTCAAGCATTATTCGCCTCCAAGGTATGCCTCCTGTACTTCTTTGTTCTTTCTCACTTCGTCAAGGCCTCCCTGAATGATCGTTTGGCCATGACGCATCACCATGATACTTTGCGCAACGGAGAAAACGATGTCCATGTCATGCTCGCAGAACAATATGGTCAAGCCTCTCTGCTTGGCCAACCGTTTCACAAGCTCCATCGTCTCCTGGGTTTCCTCCGGAGACATGCCCGCCGTCGGCTCATCCAGGATCAGCAATTCCGGCTCATTTCCCAAGGCAATGGCAATCTCCAGTATTTTCTGGTCGCCGTGGGAGAGTGAACCAGCGATACTTCCTCCCTTTTTGGATAGGCCCATGCTTTCCAAAATACTTCTCGTCTCCTCGACGGCGATGCCCTGAGCGGGCTGGAACAGATTGGAGCTCCTTTTCTGGTAGGAAAACACAGCAACCTGGACATTCTCAAAGACGGTCAGCCGGGGAAAGATGTTCACAATCTGATAGGACCTGGAAATTCCTTTCTTGCAGATTTCGTAAGGAGGCAACTCGCTGATGTCTTCACCCTTAAAGACAATTCTCCCCTTGTCCCGCTTCAGCGCACCCGTGATGAGATTAAATAGGGTGGTTTTCCCCGCACCGTTGGGACCGATCACCGCGACGATCTCTCCTTTACCAACGGTGAGGTTCGCTCCATTGACTGCCATGAAGTCGTCAAAACACTTCACGAGGCCTTCTACCTGTAACATCTGTCTTTACCCCGTTAGAAATCCCCGCCGCTCGCCCCGTGTGAAGCTTCACTTCTATCGGGGCGAGCACCAGGGATGATGATTGTTTCTATTTCAGCAACATGGGGTTTCATACCCCGTGTGAGCCTTCCCGTCAGAAAGTAGCTGCCTGCCCCGCCCTCGGTCTATTAATAGTGCGGGACCGGGGCCGGTAGGCAGGGAAGTCTTTCTAATGGGGTTTACCCCTTTCGGCTACTTCTCTCTTCCCGGGTTTAAACAGTCCTTGGAAAAAACCCATGACCCCCTCCGGCAAAAAGAAAATCACCAGAATGAGGATCACCCCAAGGATCAAGGTCCAGTACTCGGTATATTTTCCAACAAAAGTTCGCAGAGCGACGATAATACCGGCCCCCAGCATCGGACCGGCAAACGTGAACCATCCTCCTAAAAGGCACATAATAAATATCTCGAGTGACAAAACCCAAAAAAGCATCTCGGCAAATACAGAACGCTCCAGCGCCACAAAAAGAACACCCGCCACACCGGCAAAGAACGTGGCGACCACAATCCCGCCGAGTTGATAACGCCTGACATTGATCCCGACGGCTTCGCATCGCTGCGAATTATCCCGAATCGCCTGGAGCGTGCTTCCAAAGGGAGATTTTAAAATCATGTACATCAAAATAAGACAGACCATCAGGATGATCAGGATGAAATAATAAGAACTATTCAAAGACGAAATCAGCGAGGGCATGGGGATGCCGTGGATGCCGTCATCGCCTCCTGTAAAATTATACCAACGAAAAACGATTGCCCAAATGAGCGAGCCCAATGAAATTTGGAGCATGCCGAAGTAAAGCCTGGTCAGTCTGACACAAAACCAGCCGATGATCAATCCTGTGATCGCTGCCACAACGGGGCCTACAATAAAACCAATCCACATGGGCAGAGTGGTCTTGGTGAGCATCAGCGCAACGCTATAGGCGCCTACTCCGTAAAAGACGGCATGATGAAACTGGAACAGCCCCCCATAGCCAACCACCATATTGAGGCTCATGGCCAGGAGAGCCGTCACATAGATCAAGGCAAAGATGTAAACAAAAAATCTCGGAACGAATAGCGGCAAAAAGAAAAGGACGACGAAGATCGCCGCAACAAGCCCAAACCTTTTTGAGCGGATAACGTTTCTAAGCAAATCCAATCCTCTTTTACCCCGTTAGAAAATACCTTTCCTTGAAGCGGGGGTGACAAGAAAATTATCTGAATTCTTAATTGTCCATTCTGCCCAACCTTTTCTAACGGGGCTTACCAGACCGATTTAAGCAGACCTTTGGGCCGCAAAAGCAGAACAACCACAACCGCAATGTAGGGAAAGACAATGGCAAATTGAGGCCAGAACAACACCCCGAACGAATGCGTTATCCCAAAAATGAGAGAGCCGACCAGAGCCCCCCACATGTTACCCAATCCTCCGATGATGACGATCAAAAAAGCCTCGATGATGAGCGTATGATCCATCCCCAGGGTGATACTGACGGTAGGTGCAACCAGAGCCCCGCCGACTCCGGCAAGGTAACAACCAATGACGAAAGCGATCGCAAACACCCAGCTCACATTGATCCCCAGTACTCCCACCATCTCCCGATCCACTGCTGCCGCACGGGAGATCTTGCCGATCTTCGTCTTATTCGTAAACAGCCAAATAGCGATGGCCACCAGGGGACCAACAAGGATAAGAAATAAATTATAACGTGGGAAGGACGCACCCAGTATGGAGATTGAACCCTTCAGTAAGGCAGGCGCTGAAACTGACTTGTATTCCGCACCCCAAACAATCTTTACTAAATCTCCAAGGATGAGGGATATGGCGAAGGTAAATAAAAGGAGCATCAGGTGTTCTCTCTCGTAGAGATGGCAGAACAGAACCCTCTCTGCAACAAGGCTCACCACTGCAACCAATAAAGGAGCCACAATTAATGCAATCCAAAAACCGGTCGATCCAGCAAACATCTTGGTGATGCTAAAGGTGGCAAAAGCTCCGATCATGTAAAGCGTCCCGTGGGCGATATTCGGGATCCTCAGCACCCCCAGTACAAAACTTAATCCGGCACATACGACGAACAAGATCATCGACCGGCTAATTCCTACCAACAACTGACAGAAAAGTTCAGCTGGACCAGAAGTCATCCCAGATCACCTTTATTCGACCTTCCATTGATGAAAACATCTTCAATAAAGGGAATGATCCCCCTCATTTAAAGGAAGGGATCATTCCCGAACTTCCTTCGTTAAGGAGTGAACTTTTTATTGACCCCGAGCTTTCTTAACTTCCTCAACGCTGGGTATCGCGTCCTTACCAGGAATGGTTACAATATCACCCGCGATCAGGAAGGGATATTCCGGAACTTTCTTGGTGACGCCCATGTACATTGGCAACATGGCCTGATGATCGAAGGCTCGCATCTCCACTATTCCCACTGGGCTATCGATCTTCATTCCCTCTAAGGCATTGATGAACTTCTCTTTATCCATCTTGCCTGCTTTCTGCAGAGCTTTGGTAATAAAATGGCCAGCGAGATAACCGTAGAGAGCACCCACCTTGGGTTCTCTTCCGTAAGCATCTTTAAAGGCCTTAGCGAATGCCTTGTTGGTTGGAGTGTCAGGATAGTAAAAAAAGTAATTCGAAGTACCGATGACTCCCTCAGGGGCGTCCATACCCAAAGGTGCAAGCGTGCTAAGCTCTGTGGCAGTATGGATGAACATTGGTATCTTCTCTGCAAAACCGGTTGCTTTTGCTGCTTTCATGACATTCACCATGCTGACACCGCCCGAAGCAAAAATCACTGCATCGGGCTTAGCTGCGGTGATCGCAGTCAGGTAGGGTGTCAACTCCGGTTCTCCTAACTTCCACCATGACT
>Ga0315282_10006944_pt1 | contig 18755 bp, 17 predicted proteins | sample YL17G07_20_MG_FD_203693 | JGI IMG/M metagenome (GOLD analysis project Ga0315282, IMG submission 203693) | Sediment microbial communities from Yellowstone Lake, YNP, Wyoming, USA - YL17G07_20 | ecosystem: Environmental > Aquatic > Freshwater > Lake > Sediment | place: USA: Wyoming | collected...
CGGACCTCAGAGCCCTGCGCTCGAGAGAATCTAAGTGATGTGCAAAGCGGAAATATTCACGTTGCCCAGAATAGGAAATATTCATGTTGCCTTGACATGTCAAGAATTGACATTGACAGCGGTTTGGAGGGAGTGCTATATTGTCCTCAGGAAGTCGGCGCAGTCAGTCGATCCCCAAAGGGAAAAAATGGCCCTGGCGGTGAAAAGGAAATTTTTTTCCCAAAAAGTCAGGAACAGCTTGATCAGTCAAAATTTGCTTTCCATAATAAATGCCATAATAAATACATAAGAAGTTAGAAGGAGGGCTTATGGAAAACAAAATGAGGATGTTTAAGAGATATAAATCCAATTTACCGATAGACGTAAGAATAGACGACGTAGCCGTTCATGAAAAAGACTATTTGAATGATATAAGCTTGGGCGGATTGTCGTTTAAATCAAAAGTGCCGATTCAGAAAAACAAAATCATCGAAATAATCATACCTCTGACATATCCTGTTTTCCAGACGCTTGGACGAGTACTCTGGTCGAGAAAAGAGGAGGATTATTATGTTGTCGGGGTCAAATTTGTGATACCAAAGAACGAACTTACAGTTGAGGCGGTTGGGGAGATTTGCGATATCGATGAATACAAGAATGAGGTATACAGAAAAGAGGGCCGGATCCTTTCGAGCGAAGATGCGGCCGTGGAATGGCTTAAAGCTTACATAAAAGAGTTCAAGGAATGATTGAAGAATCTGAAGTTTGATTTCCGGCTTGACTTTTGGGCAATATGTTTCCCATTTCTTTTTCAGGTTTCCTCCTTAAAGAAAAACCTTTTTGTTTTATTTCCCGAAGACAAGCACTTGGAACGTGCCCGGGACCTGGGTCGGCCGGGGCTTTGGCTGTTCCTTCGTCGGAGCTGGCGCTGGTCCAAACTCCGCCGTCACGACGAAGACATTGTGCGTTTTGAGATCGAGCTCCATGGTCCGGGCACGGGGGGCCGTCTTCACCGTTTCGAGCACGCTATATTTATCCGCTGATTCCTGGCGGACGACCGTCAGCGTCCCTTCGCCGTTCGAGGAAAATACGAGTCCGGTTCCCGGGTCAAAGCGGACCGCGTCGGGACCGCCGCCGATCGGAACCGTCGTGACGACCTTTCCGTTCTCGAAATCCGAGACAACCATCGCTTTGTCACAGACACTGAAAAGGCGCTTGTTTTTCAAGTCAATGGCGAGTCCGCTTGGGCCTTCCCCCGGAGCGATGGACCATCTCTTCTTGACCTCAAGCGTCTTGGAGTCGAAAGCGACGACCTCACTCTTATCCTCGTTGTTGACAAAAATTATGCCTTTTCCGTCCGTTTGGGCGAATTCAGGCTTGCCGCCGATATCGACCCTCCCGACGACCTTGTCCGTGGCGGCGTCGATCGCCGTCGCGTTCGCGGTCCGGCCGTTGAAGGTGAAGACGCGGCCGGAGAACGCATCGTACAAAATCGCGTCAGGATTCTGAGCTGGGGAGATAGATATCTCTTCGATCACTTGTCGCGTCTTGAGATCGAAAACGGTGACGCTATTGCCTTGTCCGTTAGAAATATATCCCCGCCCCCTATCCGGCGCGAACGCCACTCCGTGCACGCCCTTCAAGTTGGCAATCGGATCAAGCTTTGCTCCGGTATCGACATTGACGACCTCGAAGGCATTGCCGTGCGATACATACAGGAGTCGCGACTGGGCATCCAAAGCCAAATAATCCCAGCCTCCGGATCCGCCAATCACGATCTTTTTAAGAAGGTGATATCCGGCGGGAGTCGTTTGCTGCGCGACCGCGAGGCCAAAGACAGCAAAAACCAAAACCAATAGAATCGCCAAAAAAATGTTCTTCTTGCTCATGGGGGATTTATCCTCCTTATTGATGATCTTATTCCATGCAGATGGACCAAAGCAAGGCAATAAAGAAAATGTTTCCTCCTCATTCCTCTATTCCTATATTCTGACCTGCCGTTTGCTGATGTTTTTGAAAGAAGCACGTCAAAAAATCATAAACGTGGCAATTTGCCCCATTTTAAATGTGGAATAAAGCTACTTTTCTATTGACAAACGCCCCATAATCGAATAGAATCCAACCGGGAATACAGTTTTAAAGGGAAGGCTGCACATTTTCCTCTGTCACTATTCTCCTTCGCCAAGGCCGGCAGGCCCAAGATTGCTACGGCTATTCTCCTTGATCCGTACGGGCGGCATGCGCCGAACGATCTCCGTTCTCTCGGCTCTCCGAAAGGAATAAGGCAACGGGAGAACGAGGGGCATAGAGTTTCGCCGGAAACTGAGACTCCGACTCGTTTCCCGAAAGGAGGGTCCTTGAAAATCCAGAGAAAGGTTAAATACGAAGAAGAACTGGATCCGGATTTTTCGAGTGAGATCAAGCGTGCTTCCGGCTGCGACGAAATCGATAAGTGCATTCAATGCGGAACGTGCAGCAGTTCCTGCCCGATGTCCGTTTATATGGATTATCCGCCGCGGAAGATCATCGCCATGGTCAAGAGCGGGTTCAAAGACGAGGCCCTCCGAAGCTTCACCATCTGGCTCTGCCCCTCCTGCTATACTTGCCAAGTCCGCTGCCCCGCCAAAATCAAGATCACCGACGTGATGTACGCCCTCAAACGCAAAGCCATCGCTAAAAAAGTCTATCCTTCGAGATTCGCCATCCCCATCCTGGACCGCGAGATGTCGCGTCTTATCGCCAAGTACGGCCGGAATTCAGAGATGTGGCTCATCTTGAACTTGTACCTCAAATCCCGCAACCCGCTCGGGCTGCTGAAGATGGCTCCCTTGGGCTTGAAGCTCATGAAGGCCGGCCGGATGTCTCTCAAGAGAGAGTCGATCAAGAACAAAAAACAACTTAAATCTCTTTTGAGCGCCATCAAGGAGGGAAGCCTATGAGCGGATACATCTATTATCCGGGCTGCTCCCTGAAAGAGAATTCGCGTCCCTACGAACAATCCATCCTTCCGGTCTTCAGGGAAGTAGGCCTGCCGCTCAACGAGCTGGACGATTGGAACTGCTGCGGCGCGACGGCCTATTTTTCCGTGGACGACACCATGGCTGCCGCCATTTGCGGGCGCAACCTGTCTCTCGCGGAAAAAACCGGGAAGGACATCATCGCGCCCTGCGCTGGCTGCTTTCTGACGCTGAAAAAATCGAACAAGTTCCTGACCGGCGGGCAGCCCAAAGCCGCGAAGATTTTGAACGACCTGAAAAACGCCGGGTGCGAATACCGAGGAACGGTCGATGTCAAGCATCCGCTGGAAGTCTTGATCCGGGAGGTCGGCCCAAGCGCCCTCAGGGCCAGGGTCCGCCGGCCGCTCGCCGGCTTGAATGTCGCCTGCTACTACGGCTGCCAACTTGTCCGTCCATTTACGGATTTCGACGACCCGGACTACCCGACGACGCTCGACGCTCTCATGGGCATCGCGGGAGCGACGGCCGTCGATTTCACGGCCAAGACGCGCTGTTGCGGCGGGTCGTTGACCGGGACGATCGAAGAGGTCGGTTTGCGCTTGAACTACATTCTCCTCAAGGAAGCCAAGCGGAAGGGCGCGGATTGCATCGCGACGCTCTGCCCGCTCTGCCAGTTCAATCTGGAAATCACGCAGAGCAAGATCATCCGGCGGTACCATGAGGACCTCGAGATGCCCATTCTCTATTTTAGTCAGCTCCTCGGACTGGCGCTCGGAATTCCCAAGAGCGACTTGGGCTTATCCCGGTCCATCATTCCGCTCAAGTCTCTCTGGACGAAGCTCGGGAACGGAGGTGCGAAATGAGCCAGAATGGACGGCCGCGGATCGGCGTCTTCGTCTGCCATTGCGGGACCAATATCGCCGGGAAGGTGAACGTGGAGGAAGTCGTCGGCTTTGCCGGGAAACTGGACGATGTCATCGTGGCCCGAGAGTATAAATTCATGTGTTCCGACCCCGGCCAGGAATTGATCAAGCAGAGCATCAAATATCACAACTTGAACCGGGTCGTTGTTGCGTCCTGCTCGCCCTTGATGCACGAGGCGACCTTCCGCGGAGTGACCGCCGAGGGCGGGCTCAATCCTTTCTATTTTCAGATGTCCAACATTCGCGAGCAGGTATCCTGGGTTACGCTCAAGCCCGAGGACGCGACCAAAAAAGCCAAGGCCTTGATCTCCGCGGCCGTGCGCCGCGTCGCGCTCCACGACCCGTTGACGAGAAAAGAAGTCCCCGTTCGTCCCGAAGTCCTGATCGTCGGGGGCGGTATCGCCGGAATCCATGCGGCGCTGACCTACGCGAAATCCGGTAAAAAGGTCTATCTCGTCGAGCGCGAACCCTCGATCGGCGGCCACATGGCGCAGCTCGACAAGACGTTCCCGACCCTCGATTGCTCGGCCTGCATCCTCACGCCTAAGATGAGCGAGGTCGGGAAGCATCAGAATATCGAGCTCCTGACCTGGAGCGAGGTCGAGGAGATATCCGGATTCGTCGGCAATTTCAAGGCGAAAATCCGGAAGAAGGCCCGCTACGTCGACATCGACAAGTGCAACGGCTGCGGGGCTTGCTGGGAAAACTGCCCGACGACGGTCACGCCCTCGGAGCGGATTATCCGCAAAGGAACGATGATCATCAAACGCGTGGGCAAGGAAACGCCGTCAGGATGACACGCGACGACAGACAGGACGTAACGATCCCGCAGAAGGAGGACGACATGATGGAACAACGGGTTTCGGGCATCCTGGTCAAATATCGGTCTGACCCCGGTTCGGTGATCGCCATTCTCCAGGATATTCAAGAGGAATTCAGTTATCTCCCCCCGCCGGCCCTCAAAATGATCTCTCATGAGCTGGCCGTTCCGTTAAGCCGGATTTTGAGCCTGGCGACTTTCTACCGGGCCTTCAGCCTCGAGCCCAAAGGCAAGCATCCGATTCATGTCTGCCTCGGGACGGCTTGTCACGTCCGGGGAGCCACGCTCGTCCTTGAAAAGTTCGAGCGGGAACTTGGGATCAAAGCCGGGGAGACGACGGCCGACCGGGAGTTCAGTCTGGACGCGGTCCGCTGCGTCGGCTGTTGCGGCCTGGCCCCGGTGGTCATGGTCCGGGAGAACGTCCATCCGAAAGTGACCCAGGTGAAAGTTCCGGGCCTGGTTAAAAAGTATCGGACCTGAGGAGGCTGCCGATGCCCAAACTCACTGTCGAAGATTTAAAAAGAAAACGGGTGGGGCTCGCGGCGGAGAGCCACGGCCAAGCGATTCGGGCGAAGGTCAACGTCCATATGGGGACATGCGGCATCGCCGCCGGCGCCCGTCCCATCCTAGCGGCGTTCAACAAAGAACTCGAAAAGAGCGGTGTCCGCGATGTCTTCCTGACGAACTCTGGGTGCGCCGGATTATGCAGCCAAGAGCCGATGGCCACCGTGGAGCTGGCCGGCCGGCCGCCCGTCCTTTACGTAAACCTCACCGAACCGAAGGTCCAAGAGATCTTCGAGAAACATGTCCTGGCCGGGACGGTCGTCGAGGATTATGTCCTGGCCGACATTCCTTTCTTTAAAAAACAAGTCCTCATCGCCTTGCGCAACCGGGGTCTGATCAATCCGGAGAAAATCGACGAGGCCATCGCGCGCGGCGGGTACAAGGCCATGGCCAAGGCCTTGAGCGAGATGCCGGCGGAAAAGATTATCAACGAGATCATGCGCGCCGGCCTCCGCGGCCGGGGCGGGGCTGGTTTCCCGACGGGCTTGAAGTGGCAGTTCGTTCGGAACGCCGCACGTTCGAACGGAGGCCGAACCTACCTCGTTTGCAACGGCGACGAAGGAGACCCCGGCGCCTTCATGGATCGAAGCATCCTCGAAGCCGATCCTCACGCGGTCATCGAGGGGATGGTCATCGGCGCCAAGGCCATGGGAGCGACGGACGGTTTCGTCTATGTCCGGAACGAGTATCCGCTGGCCGTCGAGCGGCTCGGCCTCGCTTTGGAGCAAGCGAGAGCGTACGGACTCCTCGGCCGAGACATTCTGGGCTCCGGGTTCGATTTCGATATCCAGATCAAGCGCGGCGCGGGCGCCTTCGTCTGCGGCGAAGAAACGGCGCTCCTCGCTTCGATCGAAGGCCGGCTCGGGGAACCGAAGCCGCGGCCTCCCTATCCCGCCCAACGCGGACTCTGGGACAAGCCGACCTGCATCAACAACGTCGAGACGTGGGCGACCGTCCCGGTGATCGTCGACCGGGGCGCGGACTGGTTCTCGGGCATTGGAACGGCGACGAGCAAGGGAACGAAGGTCTTCTCGCTTGTCGGCAAGATCAATAACACCGGTCTGATCGAAGTGCCCATGGGGATGACCTTGCGCGAGATCATCTTCGAGATCGGCGGCGGCATTCCCGGCGGCAAAGCCTTCAAGGCCGTCCAGACCGGCGGCCCCTCGGGAGGATGTATCCCCAAAGAGAAGGTCGACCTCCCCATCGATTACGAGAGTCTGACCGAGGCCGGATCGATGATGGGCTCGGGGGGCATGGTCGTCATGGACGAGGACACGTGCATGGTCGACATCGCCCGATATTTTTTGTCGTTCACCCAGGACGAATCGTGCGGCAAGTGCACGCCCTGCCGGGAAGGGACCAAGGCCATGCTCGAGATCCTGACCCGGATCACGGCGGGGAAAGGAACGGACGACGATCTTGTTCTCCTCGAGCGCCTCGCTTCCGCGATCAAGGACACGGCCCTCTGCGGACTGGGGAAAACCGCCCCGAATCCGGTCCTGACCACGCTCCGTTATTTCCGCGAAGAGTATGAAACACACATCCGGAACAAGAAATGCCCGGCCCGGGTTTGCCGTTCGCTCAATGTCTACACGATCGACCCCGACCTTTGCCTTCGGCAAGGACGGGGCTGCGACGTCTGCCGCCGGAACTGCGCTTCGGAGGCCATCACCGGTCAAAAGAACAAAGCCCACGCCATCATCCAAGCCAAATGCATCAAATGCGGCGTCTGTTTTGATGTCTGCAACTTCGGCGCCGTCCGAATCGACTGAGGAGGGTACTCATGGTGACTCTGACGATTGACGGAAGAACGGTCGAAGTCGACGATGAAGCGACCATCCTCCAAGCGGCCCAGAAAGCGGGCGCCAAAATCCCGACGCTCTGTTACCATCCCGTCATCGAGCCTTATGCCGCGTGCCGCGTCTGTTCGGTCGAGGTCACGGTCAAGGGGAAGAGCGAGCTCACGACGGCCTGCAACACGCGGGTCCAGGCCGGGATGGAGGTTTGGACCGGTTCCGAACGGGCTCTGCAGGCGAGGCGCCTGAACGTCGAGATGCTGCTCGCGCGAGCCCCGGCCGCCGAACCGCTGCGGCAGATAGCCGAGGACCTTGGCATCGATAAAACGCGGTTTCCGGTCAAGGACCCCGAGGAGAAATGCATCCTTTGCGGACTCTGCGTCCGGGCCTGCGAGCAGATCGTCGGCGCCTGCGCCATCAGCTTCCTTGACCGAGGGACAGAGCGCCATGTCTCGACGCCCTTCGGTGAGGAGTCCGAAGCCTGTATCGGTTGCACGGCTTGCGCCCATTTTTGTCCGACGGGGGCCATCACGGTCGAGGACAAATACGGCCGGAAGGTCATTCATGATGAGATATATCTCGGCCCGACGACGGCCATCCGCGTGCCGATCCGCCAGGCCGTCCCGATGGTTCCGTTCATCGACAAGGACGCCTGCATTCACTTCAAGACGGGAGAATGTAAGGTCTGCGCTAAGGTCTGCGACCGGGAGGCCGTCAATTACAAGATGGAGGACGAAATCCGGGAAATCGAGGCCGGCTCGATCATCATCGCCTCGGGTTTTAAGACCTTCGACGCCCGCCGCATTCCGGCCTACGGCTACGGCCGTTATCCGAACATCCTCACCGCCATGGAGTTCGAACGGTTGGTCAACGCCTCGAGTCCGACAGGAGGGAAAATCCTCATGGCCAACGGCGAGGAGCCCAAGGCCGTGGGCATCGTTCACTGCGTTGGCTCGCGGGATGAGAATTATCACGCCTATTGTTCGCGCGTCTGCTGCATGTATTCCCTGAAATTCGCCCATCTCCTGAAAGAGAAGACGAAGGCGACGATCTACGATTTCTATATCGACCTGCGTTGTTTCGGGAAGGGATATGAAGAGTTCTATCACCGCTTGCTCGAGGAAGGGACGAAATTCATCCGCGGCCGGGTCTCGGAAATCACGACCCTGGCTCTGACCGAGAAAGAGGAGGGGAAACTCATCATTCGGGTCGAAGATACGCTGCTCGGTATGGTCCGGCGGATTCCCGTCGATATGGCCATCCTGGCCGTCGGGCTCGAGCCGAGCATTGACCATAACCGTCTGGCCAGAACGTTCAACATCGCCTGCAGCCAGGATACGTTCTTCCTCGAGCGCCACCCGAAGCTGGCGCCCGTGTCTACGTTCTCGGACGGGATTTTCCTCGCCGGGACGTGCCAAAGCCCGAAGGACATCCCCGATACGGTCGCCCAAGCCGGCGCCGCCGCGTCGGAGGCGCTGGCGTTGGCCGACCTGGGCAAGGTCGAACTCGAGCCGATCACGGCCGTCATCGACGATGAGCTTTGCTCGGGCTGTCAGATCTGCGTCGGGCTCTGCCCGTTTACGGCCATCACGTTCGATAAAGAAAAAGAGATCTCGGTCATCAACGACGCCCTGTGCAAAGGCTGCGGGACGTGCGTCGCCGCCTGCCCGAGCGGAGCCTCTTACCAAAAGCATTTCCGCGACGAGCAGATTTTCGCCGAGATCGAAGGGATCCTCGTCGTCGAAGCCTGAAGGGAGGATCGATCATGAGCCAAGAGTCGTTCGAACCCCGGCTGGTGGGGTTCCTGTGCACCTGGTGCTCCTACACGGGAGCGGACCTGGCCGGCACCGCCCGGATGACGTACGCGCCGAATGTTCGAATCATCCGGGTGATGTGCAGCGGCCGGGTCGATCCCCAGTTCGTCTTGAAGGCGTTTTTGGAGGGAGCGGACGGTGTGCTCATCTCCGGCTGCCATCCGGGCGACTGTCATTATCAGGAGGGTAATTATAAAGCCCTCCGGCGGCACCGTCTTCTCTCCCGCGTGCTTGAGCAGTTCGGCATCGAGAAGGAGCGGTTCCGGCTGGAGTGGGTCTCCGCCTCGGAGGGGGCGAAGTTCCAGCAGGTCTGCAACGATTTCACGGAACACATCCGGAAGTTAGGTCCGCTGAATCTCAACGGAAAGGGAGGAAGCCGTCATGACTGACTCCAAGCCGAAGGTTGCTTTTTACTGGTGTTCCTCCTGCGGAGGGTGCGAAGAATCCATCGTCGACCTGGCCGAGGATATCCTCAAAGTCGTGGCCGCGGTCGATATCGTCTTCTGGCCGGTCGCTCTCGATTTCAAGAAGAAAGACGTGGCGGCCTTGCCGGACCAATCGATCGCCGTGAGTTTCATAAATGGCGGGGTCCGGATGTCGGAACAGGAAGAGATGGCCCGTCTCCTGCGGCGGAAGTCCCAGCTCGTCGTCGCCCACGGCGCCTGCGCCCATCTCGGGGGCGTCCCCGGGCTGGCCAACTTCTGGAACAAAGAGACGATCTTCCGGCGGGCTTACCTCACGACTCCTTCCACAGACAACCCGGATAAGACCGTTCCCCTGGAAAGGACCGTTATCGAAGGAAAAGAACTGACCCTGCCCGCGTTCTTCGACACCGTGCAGGCCCTGGACCAGGTGATCGCCGTCGATTACTATCTGCCGGGATGCGCGCCTCCGCGGGACCTGATCCTCAAAGCGGTCACCGCCATCTTGGAAGGGAAACTCCCCCCTAAAGGAGCCGTCCTATCGCCCAATAAATCCCTCTGCGACGATTGTAAGCGGAACAAGACCAAGCCCGAAAAACTGGCTATCAAGGAGATTAAGCGGCCCTGGGAGCTCTTCCTCGATCCGGAGCAGTGTTTTCTGGCCCAGGGCGTCATCTGCATGGGGCCCGCCACCCGGACCGGGTGCGGCGAGCGCTGTATCGAGGCGAACATGCCCTGCCGGGGCTGCTTCGGCCCGACCGACCAGGTCTTCGACCAAGGGGCGAAGTTCCTCTCCGCCTTCGCCTCGATTCTCGAGACCAACGATGAAAACGAGATCGAGCGCCTCGTCGGTTCAATCGCCGACCCGGCCGGCACGTTTTACCGGTTCAGCCTGCCCTCATCGATCTTGAGACGGAAAAGAATGGAGGCGGTCCGATGACTCAACGCATTACGATCGACCCGATCACCCGGCTCGAAGGCCATGGGAAAATCGAGATTTTTCTCGACGATCACGGGGATGTCGAACGGGCCATCCTTCAGATTCCCGAGCTGCGGGGGTTCGAACAATTCGCGGTCGGACGACCGGTGGAGGAGATGCCCCGCATCACCCCGCGGATCTGCGGCGTTTGCCCGACGGCCCATCACATGGCCTCGACCAAGGCCGTGGACGCCGTCTTCCGCATCGAGCCGACGCCGACGGCTCGAAAGATCCGGGAGCTTATTTACAATGCCTTTATGATGGAGGATCACACCCTCCACTTCTTCTTCCTCGGCGGACCGGATTTCGTCGTCGGACCCCAGGCCCCTGCCGCGGAGCGCAACATCCTCGGCGTCATCGGCAAAGTGGGCCTCGAGGTGGGAGGCCGAGTCATCCGGGTCCGGCGGGAGTGCCGGGATATCCTCAATTATCTCTGCGGTAAGGTCATCCACCCCGTCTGCGGGCTCCCCGGGGGTGTCTCCAAAGGGCTGGATGAAGAGCACCGGGTTCAATTCCTGGAGACGGCCAAATCGGCCGTAGAATTCGCCCGGTTCGCCCTTAAGGTTTTCGACGACATCGTCCTCAAGAACGAGAGCTACGTGGACCTCGTCGTGGGCGACGCTTACAAGATCAGGACCTACTATATGGGACTGGTCGACGACAAAAATAAGGTGAATTTTTATGATGGAAGCGTCCGCGTCGTAACGCCCGAAGGGAAAGAGTTCGTCAAGTTTAAACCCGGCGAGTACCTCCAGCACGTCGCAGAACACGTCGAGCCCTGGAGTTACATCAAGTTCCCGTTCCTGAAAAAAGTCGGGTGGAAAGGATTCGTCGAGGGCAGCGACAGCGGCGTCTACCGCGTCGCCCCCCTAGCCCGGCTCAATGCCTCCGGCGGGATGGCTACCCCCTTGGCCCAGGCGGAGCACGACCGGATGTATGAAGTCCTGGGGGGGAAGCCGGCCCACAATACGCTTGCCTTCCACTGGGCGCGGCTCATCGAGGCGCTCCAGGCCGCCGAAACCATGGTCCTGCTCCTCGAGGATAAATCCATCACGGACCCGAACATCCGCGCCATCCCGACGGCGACGCCGACCGAGGGCGTCGGGATCGTCGAAGCTCCACGCGGCACGCTCATCCATCACTACAAGACCGATGAGCGCGCGATCGTGACCGAGGCCAACCTCATCGTGGCCACGGTGAATAATTCCGCGGCGATCAATATGTCCATCGAGAAAGCGGCCAAGGCATTCATCAAGGGGGGGCAGATTTCGGAGGGACTCCTCAACATGGTCGAGATGGCCTTCCGGTCTTACGACCCCTGTCACGCCTGCGGAACGCATGCCTGGCCCGGCGGCATGCCTCTGACCATTCAAATTTATAGCCGCTCGGGGGAGCTCGTCCGCACGCTTCAAAAATGAGGATCGGGACAGATTCTTTGGTATAATATCGGCATGCAAAGAACGAAGGCGGCATGAGAGGACCACGATTCTCTCTGAGGACAAAGCTCATTCTGAGCTTTCTGGCGATCATCATCCTCGGCGGGCTCCTGTCTCTCGTTGTCGGCTCCCGACTCGTCCGGGATACGCTTATCTCCCAGGCGCAGGCTAAGGTCCGCCATGACCTCTCCTCGGCCTGGATCGTCTTCAATGAGAGACTCTCCGACATCAAAAATATCGTCCGGCTAACGGCTTCGCGAGAGGGTGTGAGGGACTTGCTGCGGTCGCGCCAAATCGACATCCTTCTTAAATATTTAAGCCGCGTCCGCGCCGAGAATGGCCTGGACGTTCTGAGTCTTCTCGACCGACACGGCCGGGTTCTGGTCCGAACAAACTCTCCCAAGACAGCCGGAGACGATCAGTCCCAAGATGAAATAGTCCGCTTGGCGTTCAAACAAGAGGCGGTCGCCGCTCCTCAAATCGTTCTGCGGGAAGAGCTCCTCAAAGAAAACGAAGCGCTGGCCGCTCAAGCCCTCATGGATGTCATCCCGACGCCGAGGGCAGCCCCGCATCCGGGGAGCCAGGAGACTCGAGGGATGATGCTCAAAGCCGCGGCCCCGATTCTCGACGAAGGCAGCTCTCCCCTGGGCGTCCTGGTCGGTGGAATTCTCCTCAACAGAAATTATGAAATCGTCGATCGGGTCAAAGGGATCGTCTTCAAGGGTGAACGGTACAAGGGACGAGAGACAGGGACTGCGACTATTTTCCAAGACGTTGTCCGGATTTCGACCAACGTCAAGAATGAAAAGGGAGAAAGAGCTATCGGGACGCTTCTCTCGGCCGAAGTCAAAAAAGCCGTGCTCGACGAGGGACAGCCGTGGGTCGCCCGAGCATTCGTCGTCAACGACTGGTATATCACAGCATACGAGCCCATCAAAAATATCGCCGGCGCGATCATCGGCATCCTTTACGTCGGGACGCTCGAGCAGCCCTATCTAGACACGGCCAACCGGGTCATTCTGACCTTCACCTTGATCGCCGGTCTGTGCGTCGTTTTCCTCCTGGTCATCCTTTATTTTTCAACCACTCAAATCATCCGGCCCCTCCACAAAATGGCGGTCGCGACCCGGGAAATCGCCAAAGGCGACCTATCCCATAAAGTCGAAGTAAGCTCCCGGGATGAAATCGGCGCTCTCGCTGATTCGTTCAACCAGATGACCGACCATTTGCGCAAGGCCAATGAAAAATTGATAGACTGGGGAAAAACCCTGGAACGAAAAGTCGACGAACGAACACAGGAGCTTCGCGAAATCCAGTCCCATCTCATCCAGTCCGAGAAGCTCGCCTCCATCGGCAAGCTGGCCGCGGGCGTCGCCCACGAAATCAACAATCCTCTGGGGGGGATCCTGATCTACAGTCATCTCATCCTTGAGGATACGCCGCCAGGCCATCCCCATCACGAGAACCTCAATAAGATCGTGAGGGAAACCACTCGCTGCAAGGATATCGTCAAGCGGCTTCTCGATTTCGCCCGTCCCAAGGAGCCTGAGCGTGCGCCGACAGACATCCATGATCTTTTAGACCGATGCCTGGCCTTCACCGAGCGGCAGGCCTTGTTCCAGAATATCCGCGTCGAGAAAGCGTTTCAGCCCTCGCTGCCCCGAATCATCGCCGACGCCGGCCAGCTTCAGCAGGTGTTCATGAACATCATCTTCAATGCCGCCGAGGCGATGGGAGGAAACGGAACCTTGACCCTCAGGACTTTTTATAATTCAGACCGGAACGAGGTAGCGGTCGAAATCGCCGATACCGGCCACGGCATCAAGGATGAAGACAGGAAGCGCCTCTTTGAGCCGTTCTTCACGACCAAAGAGGCAGGGCAAGGAACCGGCCTCGGGCTGGCCATCAGCTATGGGATCATTCAGAAACATCACGGGACGATCAAAGTCCGGAGCGAACCTGGCCTCGGGGCGACATTCACGGTTATATTGCCCTGCAGGGGAATGGAACCATGAGCGACCGCATTCCGATTCTCATCGTCGACGACGAAGAAGTCATGCGGGATTCCATGAGCCAGATTCTGACCGGAGAAGGCTACGCTCCCAGGAAAGCGGCCAGCGGAAAGAGCGGTCTGACCGTGTTCAACGAGGAGACGTTCGAGCTTGTGTTCCTCGACCTCCGGCTTCCCGACGGGGACGGCCTCTCTGTGCTCCGGCAGATGAAGGAGGCCAGCCCTGAAACGCCTGTCATCGTCATCACCGCGTTCGGATCGATCGAGACCGCCGTGGAAGCCATCAAGCTCGGAGCCTTTGAATTCCTGACCAAGCCGTTCACGCCCGATGAGCTTCGCGTCGTCACAAAGAAAGCATTGAAGAGCCGGACCTTGATTCTGGAGAACATCCTTCTCCGCCGCGAGCTGAAAGCTTACGGGGAATTCGACAAGGTCGTCGGCCAGAGCAAGCCCCTGCGCCAGGTTCTTCACCTCGTCGCCCAGGCAAGTCACACAGATTCGCCGGTGCTCATCACGGGAGAAAGCGGAACAGGGAAAGAGCTTGTCGCCCGGGAGATCCACCGGCTCAGCCCCCGCCATTTCGGCCCCTTCGTCGCCGTGGATTGCGGACGCTTGGCGGAACCGCTTTTCGAAGACGATCTCTTTGGTCATGTTAGAGGCGGATTCCCCGGCGCTCAGGAGACCAAGCACGGCCGGTTCGAGCTGGCCAACGGCGGGACGATCTTCTTCGACAATGTTACAAACGTCGGCCTCTCCCTCCAGGGCAAACTCTTTCGGGCCATCCAGGAACGAGAGGTGACGCGACTCGGGCATTCGCGTCCCATCAAGGTCAATGTCCGCCTCATCGCCTCTGCCTCCGTCAACCTCGCCCAGGCGGTCAACCGAGGGGCCTTCCGGGAAGACCTGTTCTACAGGCTGAGCGTCGTCCCGATCCATCTTCCGCCGCTCAGAGAGCGGCAGGATGATATTCCGCCGCTCGTTGAGCATTTTCTCCATAAATACAGCCGTAAGTCAGGAAAAGTTGTCACATCAATTTCCACCAGAGCGCTCGCGGCTTTGAGCGAATACGATTGGCCCGGGAACATCCGAGAGCTCGAAAACACGATCGAGAGGGCCGTCGTCCTCTGCCGAGGAAGAGAGATTGACGTCGAAGACATCATCAGCCACGGTATCAGCTTGGGCATTCCCGCCCTGACTTGGGCCGGGGGCAAAACCCATACGCTGGCCGAGGTTGAAAAAGACTATATCCAAACCGTCCTGCGCGATCAGGGCGGCAACAAGGGCCGGACGGCGATGATTCTTGGGATCGACCGTAAGACGCTCTGGACCAAACTAAAGAAATATGGCTTGGAAGGGAGGAAGACATGATGACTGCGACTCGAGCCAAAATTTTGGTCGTCGATGACGACCCAGATTTTCGCGAGGCCATGACAGCTATTCTGGAGTCGGCGTCCTATGATGTCGTCACCGCCATCAATGCGGCGGATGGGACGCAGAAGATCCTGTCCGAACATCCGGACCTCATTCTGCTGGATATCATGATGGACAGTCTCTTCGACGGATACTCTCTCTGCAACGCGATCAGGACTTCGAAAGAATTCGAGGGCGTCCGGGCGACACCGATCATCTTCGTCTCCGCCGTCAGACAAATCGCCGGCTCCCGATTCGGGTTTAAGGGAGAAGAGCAAGGAATGACCGGACCGGACGATTATATCGACAAGCCGGTCAAGCCGGCGGACCTTCTGGCGCGGATCGCACGATTCTTGAAGAAATAAGCGGGCGCGGCGGGCGCGCCGCGCGAAAGGCTTTTGCCGTGACGGAAAAAACAGCTCTGGTCCTGGTTATCGACGACGAAGAGGCTATGCGGGATTCGTGCGCGCAGATCCTCCTTAAGAATAGATACCGCGTCGAGACGGCCGAAAACGGAACGGCAGGAATTCAAAAAATAAGGGACCTCCGGCCAGACGCCGTCATCGTCGATCTCAAAATGCCCGGGATGAGCGGGTTCGACGTTCTGGACGCCCTGCCGGGCATCGATCCCCACATCGCTGTGATCGTCATCACCGGCTACGCGACCGTGGATTCGGCCGTGGAAGCCATGAAAAAAGGCGCGTTCGATTTCCTCCCCAAGCCATTCACGCCCGAGGAATTACGGATCATCCTCGCCCACGCCTTGGATCGACGGCGGCTCGTTCTCGAGGCCGAGGCCCTGAGGCGGGAGAAAAAGATTCTCGAGGAAAATTTCATCACGATGGTGTCCCACCAGCTCCGAAGCCCGCTGGTCGCGATCCAGCAGTACTTTGAGGTCGTTCTCGCCGGAATCGCGGGCGATCCGGAAGGCCAGCTGAAAGCGATGCTTGGCAAAGCCAGCGAGCGCCTCACGGGATTGCTCAATCTGATCAACGACTGGCTCGACCTGGCCCGCGTCGACCAGCGCCGTCTCATCGGGAAGCTTAAGCCTCTTGACCTACGGAAAACGTTCGATCGGCTCGTCGAGTTCATGACGCCCTCGGCCCGGGATGCCGGCATCTCCTTGGAATGGCATGGTCCGGCCGCTCCCATCTCGGAGGTCCTCGGCGATGAGGAATCGCTGGAACAGGTGTTTATGAACCTCCTCAGCAACGCAATCAAATTTAACAAACCGCAGGGCCGGGTCCGCATCGATCTCAGGGACGAGCCGGATTCCGTAGTCGTCGAAGTCCAGGACACGGGGATCGGAATCGCCAAGGAGCACCTGCCCTTCATCTTCGACCAATTTTTTCAGGTCGGCCGTGGCGAAGACAAGGCGCGGAAAAAAGGATCGGGGCTCGGTTTGTCCATCGCCAAGAAGATCGTCGAAGCTCACCGAGGCCGGATCGACGTATCGAGTGAGCCAGGTTGCGGAACGACCTTCATGGTCCGGCTTCCCAAGTCATCCCAAGCGGGAGCGCTGGCATGAGAATTCTCGCCCTTGGCCTGGGCAATGACCTTTACGGTGATGATGGAGTCGGCCTTCATGCTGTCCGACTCTTGAGAAATGCGTGGACCGCCGGCGCGCAGCCGGCTGGAACGCTCGACGAAGTGGACTTCGTCGAGTGCCCTGTCTCGGGAGTTGCGCTATTGGATGTTATTCACGGCTACGACGCACTCATGATCATTGACACGATCATCAAAGACGATCCCGTCACGGGACGAATCCGTCTTCTGGAAACAGCAGATGTCCGCAACGTCCCGGGGCCCTCTCCCCACTACATCTCCATTCCGCAGACACTCGCCATAGGAAAACTGCTCGGCCTCAAGATGCCCGTAACTGTGAAGATCGTCGCCGTCGAAGCGAAGAATCTCTTCCGCTTGGGCGAAGGATTGAGCGAGGATATGAAGGCCCGGCTCCCGGAAATTCTCGATGCAGCCAGCCATGTCCTTCGTGGACTGGTGATGCGTCCCCTCTCGGATACGATCGTTTCCGCCAAACCTGCCGGATGACATTTTGTCTCCGGATGGGCGAAGGCGTTCTCCGCGATCCGCGGGGAACGAATGGACGTCAGAGATACTTGCCCATGATGTAATTTTCAAGATGATCGATGGCGATTTTCTGCTGGGTGATGATCGATTTGACGATGTCTCCGATGGAGATCAGGCCGGTCAGCTTTCCTTCGTGGATCACGGGCAAATGGCGGATCCGGTTCTTCGTCATCAAGGCCATGCACTCCTGGGTCAAAGTCTCCGGATGCACGTAATAGACGCTGGCTGTCATGATGTCCTTGACCCGAGTGTCGATAGATGACTTTCCCAGGAGGATCACTTTTCTCGCATAGTCCCGTTCGGAAATGATACCTACCAACTTCTTTTCGGACATCACCACAAGGGCACCGATGCTTTTTTCCGCCATGAGTTTGAGGGCGTCGATCACCTTGGCTTCCGGCGCTATTGTCCAGAGGTCACGACCCTTATCGTCTAAAACATCCTTGACCGTTAACATGTCTCCCTCACTTTCCGAATTCTAATTAATAATAGGCTGCGCTTAAGATTTCCTTTGATGTCCCTTTTTTATCGTATTCGGGCAAAAAAGTCAATAACGGATGATACTGACCGTATATCACTTTCGTGCATTTGAAAATGATATACGGTCAGGCCACCTTCTTCTTGACATCAATCATTAGCCGGAAATATGATTCTGGGAGAGAAGAGAGCCCATCTTCGATGATGGAAGGCGGGCTATCGCGTGCGGTTCATGAAACCGAATTTTAGCGCTTAAGGAGGCAATATGTTGAACAGACGTGATTTCCTTCGGGGCTGTGCGGTCAGCGTCGGCGCGCTGGCCGCGGCGCCAGAAAACGCTCTCGAGCGGATTCTCGCGGCGGGACGCGACACAGCCGGTCTAAGTCCCGAACAGGTCGCGGCCGACGAGGACTTCTGGTTCGAAGTCCAGCAGGCCTTCACCGTAGACCGCAATATCGTCAACCTGAACAACGGCACTGTCCAGAACTACCTGCGCATCGTCCAGGATGCCGTCCGCCGGCACAACGAGTTTACCGGAAACGCCGCCTGGCACTCGATGGCCGTTCTCAACAACGAAATCGAGAGCTGCCGCCGGCGGCTGGCGTCGCACCTGGGCTGCGATCCCGAAGAGCTCGTCATCTGCCGCGGCGGAAGTGAGGCGGGTCAGATCCCGATCATGGGCCTCGAATTGAAACGCGGTGACGAGGTGGTCTCCACCAACCAGGACTACCCGCGGCTGCTCGGCTCCTGGAGACAGCGTGAGAAGCGCGAGGGCATCGTCCTCAAGATCGTCCCGCTTCCCGCCCCGCCCGTACCGCTCGACCTTTTCTATCGGCTGGTGGAGCAGGCGGTGACGCCGCGGACGAAGGTGATCCTGATCTGTCACATGACCCACTGGACAGGCCAGATGGCGCCGATCCGTCGGATCTCGGACATGGCCCATTCGAAAGGCATTGAAGTGATCGTCGACGGCGCCCACGGCTTCATGCACGTGCCTTTCAAGCTCGCGGACCTCGGCTGCGATTACTACACGGCAAGTTTGCACAAGTGGCTGATGGCGCCGCCCGGGAACG
>Ga0315282_10006945_pt1 | contig 18754 bp, 17 predicted proteins | sample YL17G07_20_MG_FD_203693 | JGI IMG/M metagenome (GOLD analysis project Ga0315282, IMG submission 203693) | Sediment microbial communities from Yellowstone Lake, YNP, Wyoming, USA - YL17G07_20 | ecosystem: Environmental > Aquatic > Freshwater > Lake > Sediment | place: USA: Wyoming | collected...
ATCAGAGCTAAAGGAAATGTGGCTGCGAATGCTCCGGTATTGCCCAGCGCAGCAACCAGACCCGTTACCGTGGCGAAAGACCTCGGGGCGTACCAGTTGGCCACAATGGTGAGGGTGCCCATGTACATGCAGCACATACCCAGGCCGATGAGGCCCCGGCCCAAAAGGCAGATGTTAAAAGAAGGGGCTGTGGCAAAGATTACGCTGCCGATGGCCGCCAGTGTTCCCAGAGCGGTGATAACGATGCGAGGCCCGATGGAATCTAAAGCGGGGCCGAGGGGCACCTGGGCGGCTGCGAATACATAAAAGAAAATGCTGGAAAGGAGGCCGATCCGCTCTGCGCCCAGGGAGAACTCCCGGGAAAGGTAGGGGGCGATGACAGCGGGGGAAGAACGATAGAAGTAGGAGAAAAAGAACATGGCAATGAGAACGCTGACCATAGCTGAACGGCGGGTCATAGGTTTCCTCCGGGAGCATCATAGCCGATTTCCCGGGTGCCAGTCCAATTTTTTATGCCGGGGGAGAATGGGAATATTCTCCAACCCCGTACCATGTATGGTATCATTTCCCCCCGGCCCGATCCTCGGGGTTCTGCCGGCTGATTGATGTACTTAAGGACAGTATCCATGGTGGATTTAAAAAAGGTAGCTGATTCGATGGCCGGGATTGAAAGAGTAAGAAACCTTAAAGAGCTGGTCATACTGGTCAAAGGGGGAGGGGAAATGGGCACGGGCGTGGTCCATCGCCTAACCCGTTCCGGCTTCCGGGTTTGCATTACAGAGACCCCCCAGCCTCTGGCTGTGCGCAGGGAGGTGGCTTTCTGTGAATGCGTTTTCGAGGGCGAAAAGGAAGTCGAAGGCTTGGTTGCCCGGAGAGTGACCGGGGAAGGAGAGATTCTCCAGGCCTGGAAGGAAGGGAAAATTCCTCTGGTCATCGACCCGGAGTGTATCATCCGGGATTCCCTGAACCCTGACGTGCTCGTAGATGCGATCATGGCCAAAAGGAACACCGGAACAAGCCTCGGAGAGGCTCCTTTGGTCATCGGGCTTGGCCCAGGCTTCCGTGCCGCGAGGGATGTGCATTTCGTGATCGAGACCAACCGGGGTCATCGGCTGGGACGGATCATTGAGGAGGGAGAAGCGGAATCAAACACGGGCATACCCGGGGAGATTGCCGGATACACCTGGGAAAGGGTTCTGCAGGCCCCGGCCAGTGGAAGGTTTTCAGGAAGGAAACGCATCGGCGACCGGGTGGAAAAGGGAGAGGTGGTCGCCGAGGTGGAAGGGAGTCCGGTGGCTTCGAAGGTGGGAGGAGTTCTCAGGGGAATTCTGCGGGACGGCCTGCGGGTAGAAGAAAAAATGAAGGTGGGGGATGTAGACCCGAGGGGGCTCCGGGAATATTGCTTTACCATCTCTGAAAAGGCGCGGGCCATTGGGGGCGGCGTGTTAGAAGCTGTTTTAAGAAGGTATAACAGATAACCGGGGAGAAAAAGGAACAGATGGTGGAGGGAAAAAAAATTGATTACCGCGGTCTGATCCTGTTGGGTGCCGGCCACTTGATTACCGACCTGAACCAGGGCGCCCTGCCCGCGCTGCTCCCCTTTTTAAAAGAGGCCTTAGGTCTTTCATACACCATGGCCGGAACGATTCTGCTCTGTTCCAGCCTGACTTCCTCGGCCATCCAGCCGGCCTTCGGATATATCACTGACCGCAAGTCCCTCCACTGGTTCCTTCCTATGGGATGCTTTTGCGCGGGCCTGGGCCTGGCCCTCATAGGCTGGGCCTCGAGTTATCGGCAAGTCGTCCTCTGGGTAGTCCTCAGCGGGTTGGGGACTGCGATCTACCATCCGGAGGGCTGGCGCACCGCCAACTTTATCGCCGGCCAGAAGAAAGCCACGGGCATATCCATTTTTGCCGTGGGGGGGAACCTGGGGTTTGCCCTGGGGCCCCTGATGGCTACTTATTTTGTGAAGCACTTCGGTCTCAAAGGAAGCTCATACTTTGTGGTTCCGGGCCTTCTCATGGCGGGCGTGTTTCTTATGAGCAAGTTCTGGCGGGTACGCGCTCCATCGGCGAGGATTTCGGCCTCCTCCACTTCTACCAGGGCCGCCTTGCGATCAGCGCTTTATCCCCTGTCCCTGCTCATCGGGATGGTCATTCTTCGCTCCTGGACCCACCTCGGGTTGATGACCTTCATCCCTTTCTATTACATTAACCATATGAAGGGCGATCCCATGCAGGCGGGAAATCTTCTCTTCGCTTTTCTGGGAGCGGGTACGGTGGGTACGCTTGTCGGCGGGCCTATTGCCGATCGCTTCGGCCACAAAAAGATTATCCTTTTCAGTCTGGGCCTCTCCTGCCCTCTTTTGATTCTCTTTCTTCTCAGCTCCGGGGTCTGGTCCTTTTTCTGGTTGATCCTCGCGGGCCTCATTATGATTTTTTCCTTCTCCGTTTCCATGGTCATGGGCCAGTCCTTCTTACCGCGACATCCGGGAATGGCCTCGGGTTTGATTCTGGGCCTGGCTATCGGCTCGGGGGGGTTAGGGGCCACCTTCCTGGGGGTTTTTGCCGACCATTGGGGCGTACCCCTAACCCTTTGGGTGATTGCTTTCATTCCTTTGGGGGCATTCACCCTGGGTGCGCTCATTCCTTATCCTCTGAAACACGAAACTTGAAGGATCACATGTTTTCGATGATTGCGGTGGCGAACTCCGAGCACTTCAGGCGCTTGGCTCCTTCCATCTGCCGCTCTAAGTCATAGGTCACGGTTTTTTCCTGGATGGTCCGCTCCAGGGCTTTGACGATCAGAGCGGCCGCCTCTCCCCATCTTAAATGCTCCAGCATCATCACTCCCGAAAGGATCAAAGAGCCGGGGTTGACCATGTCTTTCCCGGCATACTTGGGCACGGTTCCGTGGGTGGCTTCGAAGACCGCGGCCGTATCCCCGATGTTGGCGCCCGGGGCCATGCCCAGACCCCCGACTTGAGCGGCGCAGGCGTCGGAAAAATAATCTCCGTTCAGGTTAGGCATGGCCAGGACGTCATATTCATCGGGGCGGAGGAGGATCTGCTGGAACATGGAGTCGGCGATTCGATCCTTGAGGAGGATCTTTCCTTCGGGGAGTTTGCCGCTGTGCCGGCTAAAGAGTTGTTCTTCGGTCAAGACCTCAGCGCCAAACTCCTCCCGGGCAACTTGATACCCCCAGTCGCGGAAAGCCCCCTCGGTGTATTTCATGATGTTCCCTTTATGCACCAGGGTTACGGAAGGCCGGTTGTGTTGCAAAGCATATTGGATGGCCCGGCGTACCAGGCGTTTCGTCCGTCCCATGGAGATGGGCTTGATACCGATGCCGGTGTCCGGGGGTAGTTTTTGCCCAAACTCCTTTTCCAAAAAGGTGAGCAGTTTTAAAGCCTCCGGGCTTCCCTGGGGCCATTCGATGCCTGCGTAAACGTCCTCGGTGTTCTCGCGAAAGATGACCACGTCGAGTTTCTCGGGCCGGCGCATCGGGCTGGGTACCCCGGGAAAGTAGCGAACAGGGCGGATGCAGGCGTAGAGGTCCAGTTGCTGGCGGAGGACGACATTGAGGGAGCGTAAACCCCCTCCCACAGGGGTGAAGAGGGGGCCCTTAATGGCCACCCTATGCTCCTCGATCGCCCGGAAAGTCTCCTCCGGCATCACCGTTCCGAACTTCTTCAGGGCCTTTTCACCGGCAAAAATTTCTAGCCAGTAGATCTTTCTCTTCTTCCCGTAAGATTTCTCGACGGCCCTGTCGAAGATGCGGACGGCGGCTTTCCAGATATCAGGGCCGACGCCGTCCCCTTCGATAAAGGGGATGATCGGGTAACTGGGGACCTGAAGGGTTTGATCCGGAAGAATCCTGATTTTTTCCGGCGCGAGAGAGGATTTCATCATAACTCCTGCTTCTTTCCGTCGAGAGTGATGGAATAGCTTTCCCGGGCCTCATCGTACTGGATGAGGGGCGCCAAAAGCTGGTAGGCAGACCGGGAGAAGCGAGCTTCGAACTCGCCGCCGCGAACCCGGCAGTAAGGGACATTGTCCGGCCCAATTCGCAGGGTCTCCAGGTCAAGCGGCTCTCGGGTTTCATCATTCAGGATGAGCCAAATGACCTTCAACTCCTGACCTATGGAAGGGAGGAAGTCGATGGTTTTTACCACAAAAGGGGCGTCTTCCACCTCTACCGCACATTGCTCCCGGCCGATGCACAAAACGTAACCACCGGCTCCGTCGCGGCTCAGGTTCCGGTTGAAGAGAAGATAAGTCTTGCGATGGGTAATCTCCTCATCCTGGTAAAACCAGCGCCCCTCTTTATCGATTCTTAAAAGGCGGGTGTTCATTTTCCGATGCAGAATTGGTTGAAAATCCGCTCCAGGATCTCGTCTGAGGAGGTCTCGCCGACGATTTCCCCCAGGGCCTCCAGGGCCTGCTGCAAATCCAGGACGATGAACTCCGGGGAGAGGTTTTGGTCCAGCCCCTGCTTACTCCGGGAGAGGGCGTCCTGGGAGGCCTCCAGAGCCTGCTTATGGCGCAGGTTGGAGAGGATGATTTCCGCCGATGATTCCAGCTTTCCATCCAGGACGGCGAAGCGAATGGCGTCTTTGAGGCCCTCAATCCCTGAGCCATAGAGGGCAGAAATGGAGATGAGCGAAGCTTCCGGAATCTGCCTCTGCAACTCTTCCGGGGAGATTCGCTGGGGGAGGTCATTCTTGTTGACGGCCACCACGGTTTTTTTCCCTCGGACCTGAGGGAGAATGTCCATGTCTTCTTGACTCAAAGGCTCGGCTCCGTTCACCACCCAGATGGCCAGGTCCGCCCGGGCCAGAGACTCCCGGGTGCGCCGGATGCCTTCTTCCTCAATGGCATCCTTGGCGGGCCGGAGGCCAGCGGTGTCCATCATTCTTAAGGGAATTCCCTTGATATTGGCCACCTCCTCGATAACATCCCGAGTCGTTCCGGGAATTGCCGTGACGATGGCCCTCTCTTCCCTTAAGAGGGCGTTGAGCAGGCTGGATTTTCCCACGTTCGGTTTGCCGACAATGGTGGCGGCGACTCCTTCCCGGTAGACCTTCCCCTCCTCGTAGGTGCTCAGGATGGCCGTCAGGCGGTCCTGGGCATCCTGTATCCGATGGACCGCCTCCCGGGGGGAGAACTCCGGGACCTCCTCTTCAGGAAAGTCGATGGCGGCCTCGGCCAAAGTTAGGAGATCAAGCAGGCCTTCCTTGATCTGCAGCACCTCTGCAGCCAACCTTCCAGACAACTGAAGGTTGGCCAAATCCAGGGAGCGTTGGGTCTTGGAGTGGATCAGGTCGATGACGGCTTCGGCCTGGGTAAGGTCGATTCTTCCGTTTAGGAAGGCCCGCTTGGTGAACTCCCCGGGCTCGGCCAGTCGGGCTCCGCTTTGAAGGACCGCCCGCAAAATTTCCTGAAGGATCAGGGGGCCGCTGTGGCACTGAATCTCCACCACATCTTCGCGGGTGTAGGTTTTGGGTTGACCCATGAAAACCAGGAGCACCTCGTCGATCACCCTCCGGTCGTCCGGGCGAATGATCTCCCCGAGGTAGAATCGCCGGGGTCGAAGGGGACCTTCGGGTGTCTTGGAGCGAAAGATTTTTCCTGCGATATCCAGGGCCTGGGGACCGCTGAGACGAACGATTCCGATTCCTCCCATCCCCAGGGGAGTGGAGACTGCGGCGATCGTATCCCCCAGCGGTATTTTACTCATGTGTTCAGGAAGGTTTTTTCTCGGGAGTAATGACCACCTTCCGGTACAGGCCCGTTCCCGTGGAGCGGGTCCTCAGGGTCTTATCCTCTTCAAGGGCCAGGTGGATAATACGCCGGTCATGGGCATTCATCGGGCTGATGGTTACGGGCTTGCCCAGCCGCCTGGCTTTGTCTGCCAGGCGATGGGCCAAACTAACCAGAGATTCCTCTCTTCGGGACCGATAGTTTTCTGTATCCACGACGATGCGTTTTTTTTCATCCGTGCGCTTGTGGACGATCTTGTTCATCAGGTATTCCAAAGCCTCCAGGGTTTGGCCTTTCCGGCCGATGAGCAGCCCGCTGCAATCACCGGTGATATTCAGCGAAATCTGGTCCGGCTCTTCCCTCATCTCCACTCCCGCCTCAATTCCCAGCAGGGCCAGAATGTCCTGGAGGGTTTTTTGGGCAACCTCCCCCACCGGGCTGCCGGGGCCGGCAGAAAGATCATCCGGGGCTGCTTGCCCATGGTCTTTGGGTTCTTTAACCGTTGCAAGGACCCGGGCCTTTTTGGCGCCCACCAGCCCAAGGAACCCGCTTGAACCGTTGGCCAGGACTTCCACGTCTACCTCCTCCCGGGAGGCGTTCAATTCTTCACAGGCTTTGCTGATCGCTTCTTCAATGGTTTTTCCTTCGGTTTCCACAGACTTCATGATTTCCCCCGCATTGATCTAAGCAGTGCGCTTGTTGATGTAGATTTGCTGCCCGATGGAAAGAATATTGTTGAAAAGCCAATAAAGAACCAGGCCGGTGGGGAAGCTCAGGAACATAAAGGTGAAGACCACGGGCATGATCAACATCATTTTGGCCTGGGTGGGATCCCCCGTCGTCGGAGTCATCCACTGCTGGATGAACATGGAAACCCCCATGAGAATGGGAGAGATGTAGTAGGGGTCCTGGGCTGAAAGATCCTGGATCCACCAGTAGAAGGGGGCATGGCGAATCTCGATGGAGTAGAGAAGGACTTTGTAGAGGGCGAAGAAAATGGGGATCTGGATGGCAATGGGCAAGCAGCCGCTCATGGGGTTGACCTTGTAACGGCGGTACAACTCCATCGTCTCCTTATTGAGTTTTTCCCGATCGTCCTTGAATTTTTCCTTCAGTTTGGCCATTTCTGGCTGGAGCTTTTTCATCTCTTTCATAGATTTGTAGCTGATGTGAGTCGGGTACCAGAACAGGATCTTGATGATCACCGTGAGAAGGATGATGGCTAGGCCGTAATTCCCCGTGTACTTGTAAAAGAATTTCATGGCCTGGAGCATGGGTTTAGCCACGACGTCAAACCAGCCAAAGTCCAAGGCTCGGTCCAGGTCATCTCCGAAGGCTTTGAGGATGTCCAGGTCCTTGGGGCCCAGGTACATGGTATAAGATTGGGAGAACTGGGTTCCGGGGGGAAGGGAAGCCTTGGGACCGCCGATGAGCAGGCTGGCGTTGGTCTCGGATATCTTTTTCAGGATGAGCTCTGTACCCTCGGATTTTTTGGGGATGAGGGCAGCCAGGAAATACTTGTCCTGGAATCCGCCCCACTGAACATTCTGAGAAAAGCGCTTTTCCTCCTTGAGGTCTTTCATCTCCACTTCGTGGAGCTCTTTCTTCGCCAGGACGGTAAAGGGGGGCGCTTCTGCGCCCGAGCTTCCTCCCGAACCCGGGATGCAACCCATGCCTCCCGAACTCCCCGGCGTGGTGAAGATCTTCCCTGCCCAGACGAAGAGCGGCCTTCCTTCATAAACCCGCGAGGAGAGGTTGGATATCTGCAGGTTGATGTCTATCCGGTAGCGATCCGCATAAAAAGTCATCTTCTGGGTCAGGTGCAGCCCATCGGGAGAATTCCAGATAAATTGAATTTCTCCGCTCTCTTTATCGGATCCCAGTTTCAACGTTTCGGTATTCACCTGGAAAACGGCTTCCGAGGAGAAGGCGAAATTGGCCTCGGTGATCTCCAGACCGAATGGGTAACCCCCGGCCAGTTCTTCCGTGGCCAGATCGATGGGTCGGGCCCCCTCTCCGATCTTGTTCATATACTTTTTGACCTTCCAGTCTTTCAAACGGGCTCCCCGGGTGTCAAATACCGCTGTGTAAAGCGGAGTGTCCACCGTGATATCTTTGCCCGGTTGGGCCTTGATCTCCGCAGGGGCCTTGGCGGGGGTCGCCGGAAGAGTCTCTTTCTTTATTTCTCCCGGCGGGGCGGCTTTGCCAATTTCCTCTTTTGTTTTTTCAATGGACTGGGCTTTCTCCGGGGATGGTTTTTCCGTTTGCTGCCCCGGGGGAGGGGGGGCGAAGTATTGCTGATAGAAGATAAGAATGATCAAAGATATGATCACAGCCAGCAACGCACGTTTTTCCATGAATAACCTCCGCCCGCTCAACGCCGGGCTGGGGATTTGACCACCGGATCATAGCCGCCGGGGTGAAAGGGATGGCATTTCAGAAGCCTCCACGCGGTTAGAAGCAGTCCCTTGGCGGGACCAAACCGTTCAACGGCCTCCAGGGCATAGGCAGAGCAGGAGGGCACGAAGCGGCAAGAGGAGAAGGTCAGCGGGGAGAGGAAATAGCGATAAAATCGAATGAGTCCAAGGACAATCTGAGTCAACATCCGTCAATGATTGAGTCTATCGCTTTCCCAAAATTCCTTTTAATTCTTCAGCAGCTTCCCAGTAATCCAGGTCGGCAGCACCCTCTTTGGCCGTGATCACAAAGTCATGGGATCCTGGAAGCTCGCCCTTATTGAGCCGAAAGAATTCCCGAACCAGGCGCTTCACTCGATTGCGTTTAACCGCTGGACCAACGCCCTTGCCAACCGCGATTCCTAATCTCTTGAGGCTCAGGTTGTTGGGACATATCGTGACCCTGAAATGAACGGTTTGGTATCTCTCCCCTTCCCGGGAGATTTTCAGGAAATCTGTCCGCCGGCGGATCCTCTCTTCTTTTGAAAAGGCGTACAGGCCCATTCCTCAAAAAGCTCCAGTCGCGGTGGGTCAAGTGTTTCAGTATTCCCTTGCCTCGACGATGAGACGTTTTCTCCCTTTAGCCCTCCTGCGCTTCAAAACCAGGCGCCCAGCCTTCGTGGCCATTCGCGTCAGGAAGCCATGAGTCCGTTTCCTGCGAATATTACTCGGTTGATAAGTCCTCTTCACCGAAGAACTCCTATTCTTAAAATATTATTTTACCGGCAGAGAGCCTCAGGTTGTCAAGGTCCTCTGGGGATCCCTCTCCCGGGAATTTCCCGAGCTTTCCTGCTCCCCCTTCCCATTTTCAAAAGACCGCGTGAGGAGCGTTCCTCTGGATTTACCGGAAGGGCAGATGGCCCGCGCGCTCCCTTTCCGGTTTTTGACGATAATTTCAAGAATTCAAAAAATCTATTCTATCGATTTTAAGAAAGGATAGCAAGGTTAAAATTGGATTCCCTGTGAATCTCATGATATTCCCTGCAAAATTAGAAATCCTGGTCTCCCCCATCGCCCGAGTCAGAGAACCACCGCTGGTCAATGATCCATCTTTAGAGCAATGCGCGGCGAGGAGATCTCCCTTCACTTTTGAAAGAGCCTTGTGTTGTGGCCCGGATGGAAGAGCGGGGATCGTCGGCTGAATAGATGGGTCAGGAACTGTATCGCATTTCTGACATGGGGAGGTCCGAGCGGGAGGGCATTCTCTCGGAATCATCGGGTCCCGCCACAGGCGGGATTCTTCCATGGACCGCGGCGGGGCTTTGTTCGTCATGCGCATAGCACTCTACGCTTAGCGTTTTTGAAGACCCGCCTATGCTTCCTCGTTCATGCCCTCCCGCTCGGGTTGCGACACAGTCCCTTGGGAAGGGATAGGGGAGCGTTAGGGCAAAGCTGCACCGGCCGTTTTGTCCCGCCATCGGCGGGATTCAGTGTTTCCCGCCTGTTGCTGGCCAAGCTCTCCGAATTCATAACTGAAACTCAAAAGTGAAGGGGGGGAGGTCTCCCTGTTGTTTTTTGCCGGAGATTCCCATATAAATAATAAGGAGGCGCCTGTTGGCGGACTCGCATCCGCGGCCCGCGAGTGTCCAACCTTCAGACGCTTCCTTTCCAGCGGGATCAGGAAGGGCTTCTTGGCTTACCCTCCTGGCTGAGCCGGAAAAATCTGAAACCGCAGGTCTTCATGAAGTCCATGGTGAGCCCCATCGTCTTCTTCGACATGGATAAAACCCTGATCGCCGGGAATTCAGGTGTATCTTTCCTACATTACTCTCACCGCCGGGGAAAGGCCAGCCGTTGGAAAGTTTACAAGTCATTGATACATTACTTCTGCTACCGGTTTGACCTATTGAACATGGACAAGGCCTACCGAGATTCCTTGCGCCCCTTGATCGGGGTTCGTGAGGAAGAACTGGGTCAGTTCTGCCGGGAGTGGTTTGAAGAGGAAGTAAGAGGACTCATCTATCCCGAGGCCCGAGATTTGGTCGAGAAGCACATGGCCGAGGGGGAAACGGTAGCCATCATATCCAACGCCACCTTTTATGCCGTGGAACCCTTGGGATACCATCTGGGGGTGCCGCATATTCTGGCGACCCAACTGGAGGTCCAGGAGGGTGCTTTTACGGGGAACTATATTCCCCCCCTTTGTTTCCGGAACGGGAAAATCTTCTGGGCGGAAAAATTGGTCCGCGCGCTGGGAGCCGGTTTTGAAGAGAGTACCTTCTACACGGATAGCATCACGGACCTTCCCTTGCTCGAGAGGGTGAAATACCCGAGGATTGTCAACCCGGACCCCAGGCTTCGACTCCTTGCCAGGAAACGTGGCTGGCCCGTCCAGGACTTTCTCCCTCTGGGAAAATTGAAGTCTCTGAAAAAATAAAAATGGGACTTTGGGGGGTGAAAAGCCTTCTTGTCCGGAAGGCCCAACTCTCAGAAGGAGCCAGAGGTTAGCAAAACTCCCGCCCTTCTGGACAGTCACCCCCCTGTTGCTTATGAATGCAGCAAAATTCGTCCCCTCGAGATGTTATTTTTTCAGAAGAGTGGCCATCCCCTTCTTCAGGGTTTCGGGGAAGTCCTTGGCTGTAATGAGAAGGCTCTGCACGTAGGCTTCAATCTCCATGTGAGTGTTCTTATCAAGCCCGGTCCCCCAGTCGATAGCCCGCTTGGCCAGCCCCAGGGCCAGAGGAGGTCGGTCGAGGATCTGTCGCAAAAAAGTTTTAGTCTTTTCTTCCAGGTCTGCATCGGGGACGGCCTGGTTGACCAAGCCGATCTCGTAGGCTCTTTTGGCCGGGATCATACTGCCAGTCATGATCAACTCTTTAGCCCAGGCCGGGCCGAGGATCCGGGTCAGGCGGGTTGTTCCCCCGCAATCGGGGATGAGGCCGAGGAGGATCTCCGGCAATCCTAAAAGTGCACTCTCGCTGGCGATACGAAAATCCGCTGTCAGAGCCAGCTCCAGGCCCAGGCCTCCGCAGAATCCATGAATCTTGGCCACCAGGGGCTTTTCGATGCGTTCAATCCGGTTGAGGGTGGACTGGATGGCATCGATTCCCTCCCGGAGGCGAATCCCTTGCGCCCTCCCGTCATCCCGGGCCACGTTGGCCAGGAAGGTAAAATCAATCCCCGCAGAGAAGGCGGGTCCCTCTCCCTGGAGTAAGAGCACGCGGGCGTCGAGATTGGAGCTGAGGTCTGAAAATGCTTTACTGAGTCCCTCCAGCACTTCGCCGTTAATCGCGTTACGTTTTTCCGGACGGTTTAAAGTGAGGACTCCGACACCCTCTTTCACTTCCCACTTGACTACCGGGTCAGACATGGAATTCCTCCTTGTTATATTTTTTGGCGAGACGGTCGACCGCTGAGACCGGGCGGAACACTGAGATGGAGGGTGACCGACTGGGTCGTCCCCTCGGATGGAGCCGATGGGCCCGCCGAAAAAAGCCCTGGCCGATGCTCCACCCCCCGTTCCTGAGCGTTCGAGGACGGGCCACGGTGATGGGGTCCCGGGATTTTTTCTTTTTCAGAATTCCATAAGGGATAATGAATTCAGTGAATGACAAGAAAGAGAAGGCCCTCTGTCAGAGTGCCTTCTCTCCTGTCATCAAAGGGGTGGTAAATAATTCACTTTGCTTCAGGAGGACTAAAGATGAAACTCGAGAGATGCTTTCCCCTTTTCAAAATATTTTGGTTATCTTTGTAATGGATTTGTTGGTAACCCAGGCATTCACCACGTCCCCCACGCTAATGCCCGCGAGGTCTTTGGCCCTCTTCTTGCCCACGGTCAGGGTGATTTTTTTGTGTTTCTTCACCGCGTCCTGTTTGATAGTGATTTTTCTGGCCGCTGCGTCCAGGGCGACGACTTCTCCTCCTATCCGGTACTTAACAACCTTTGGGGCCTCCTTTTTGGCCTCTTCTGGTTTGGCTGGCTCGGCGGGCTTGGCCGGTTCGACAGCTGCTTCTTTCTTGGCTTCCTCCGGTTTGGCCGCCTCAGCCGGTTTAGCCGGTTCAGCGGTTTTGGCTGGCTCGGCGGGTTTTCCCTTTGCTTGGGCGAAAGCTAAGCCGGCCACAGCAAGAGCGACGATCAAACTGATCAAGACGATTGACAGTTTCTTCATGATTCTTCTTCACCTCCTTTCTTTTTTAAATTGTGGACAAAAAAAAGCTTTTAAGATAACTTCGAAATTATATTACGCGAGAAAAAATATTTCAATATTTTTTTCTTGCCCGGGTACTGGGGGTAATCTGGGCTCTTGGGATCCTGCCAGGCAGGAAGGAGCCAAAGACACGCTCCGCCCTGCGAACCATGCCCCCCGGCAATAATCTACTCGGTCAAGTCGCGGTAGCTTTGCGATCCTGGAAGGTCCGGAGAAAGGTTTCTATTCGATGCCTCACCGTTACCGGGGAAAGGAAAGACGGTTTTTCGAGAAATTGGTCCAGGAAGCTGTTGAATCGCTTCCAGCGGAGCTGAAGGATCGGCTGGAAAATGTGGCGATTCTCGTGGAGGAAAATCCCCCCGACCGCCCGGAGGAAAATGATGAACGAGGGCAAGAGCTGCTGGGCCTTTATCAGGGGATCCCTCATAAGCATAGGGGACTTTGGTATGGGAACGTTCTCCCGGACCGCATCGTGATCTACCGGAAGCCTCTGGAGCGGGTCAGCTCCTCCTTGGAGGATTTGAAGAGGAACATCCGCCAGACCGTGGTTCACGAAGTAGGCCATTACTTCGGATTTGAAGAAGAAGATCTCCGGCGGTTTGAGGAGGAGGAATCTTAAGGGCTTCGGCAAAACCCATCTATCCAGCTCTCCGCCGCATTGGCCTGCATCTTTAGTCACGGGGAGACACACGGGCAGATCCCGGGGGATGGTTTACCGTAATTATTGGAGAAAGGGGTCAGATGAATGGGCAGGTGCAAGGGGCGGATGAACATAGGGGACAAACTCGCGGGTATTTCTTCAGGAGGGCGGATTCCAGGTCTACCCCCAAAAGGTTGGCAACAGAGGCCAACCAGGCAATGACATCGGCCATCTCACTGTCTATTTTTTCTTGTTCTTCCCGCCGATAAGACCGGATAAGCTCGCCAACCTCCTCCAGAAACCAGAGGAAAGTCTTATCCGAGCCTCGCCGGGAATCTCGTTGGAAATAAATATCCCGGATCAAATCCTGAAAGGCTCTCAGTTCCATGACAGACCTCTCTGAAAAATTTTGTATCGTTCCAGTCCCTCTGGATAATCTCTCCATCCACAGCCGATGTCTGTTCCCAAGCTCCCCGGGGTGAAAAAATAAATTTCTCTGATGATCTTCCAATACCTGAGCCTTCTATCCCTATGAGCCCCCGAAATATAACAGCCTCCTCTTTCATTGTTCAATAAAATGTCACTGCCTGCCTGGGAAGGCGAGACTCCCTGCTATGGTATTTTCACCCTGTAAAAAAATCTTATTGCAAAGTCTGCTCCTCTTCCCTCTGGAATCAGCAAAGGGTCCTGATCATCTCGGGAGCGGAAGGGAAGGGGGAAAGAGGGGGAGGAGTTAGAGGTTGACCCCGGAGCCCAGGTCAATCAATTCCTTCGCGGCTTGCTCCAGGGTCTCACGGTTCTCCACATTCAAGACCTGGACGTTGGGGTCCACTTTATTGATCAACCCGTTCAGTACTTTCCCCGGGCCGATCTCCACAAAGACCCTGACCCCATGCTTAATCATCTTTTCGACAGATTCCTTCCAGAGCACGGGCTTAAAAATCTGATCGGACAACTCATTTTTGATATCCATAGGATCCACGATGGCCCGCGTACTGCTGTTGGCAATCACGGGCTTTCCGGCAACCGTGAAATCCGTCCCTTCTAAATAAAAGCGCATCCGGTCGGCCGCAGGCTTCATCAGATAGGTGTGGAATGGACCGCTTACCTTGAGGAAGATCCCCTTGAACCCCATCTCCTCTGCCATCTTCTTGGCATGCTTCAAGTTTTCTTCATAGCCGCCAAGGACGATCTGGTAATCGTTATTATAGACGGCGATATTTACATTGGCTGCCCGGCAGATCCGATCAATCCCCAGAATTTTGGCCTTGCCAAGAATGGAGAGAAGGCCAGCGTTTTCGATGTCATCGCCGCAATCCTGCATGTATTCGCCCCGGGTCTTGACCAACAAAAGGGCCTCTTCGAAATTCAAGGCCCCGGCTGCAAACAGGGCCGTGTACTCTCCGATGCTGTGGCCGGCTGTCATGTCAAAGGAGGGATATTCCCCGCGGGCGCGAAGCTCCTGTCGCAGGGCTTCCAGGCAGGCTGCGCTCACAGTGAAGACGGCAGGCTGGGAGTAGCGGGTGTACTCCAGCAGGGGCCGCTTATGATATTTTTCTTTCAGCCGTTCCAGGAATTCCAGATGGAAACGGTCCCCGATGTGCTTCAGCCAGGTACTCAGCTTTTCATGGGAATGCTTTTCATCTTTTTCCCATAACAGGTCCGTGATTCGATACCCTAGGAGATCATCCGCGCGGTGGAGAATGTTTTTGGCCACCGGATAATGATTGGAGAGGTCCAACCCCATGCCCGGGTACTGTGAGCCTTGACCTGGAAAGACGAAAGCGATTTTTTTTCTTTCCATTTCACCCTCAGCCGGATCTGCTCTGCTGCCAGGTCCAGGTTTCCCCAGTCTTTTTATGGAGGGCGTAAATTAACATATTGACAGGAATATTACAAGAAAAAATTTTCAGCGGGATCAGCCTCGACATGGCCGAAGCCCCCTAAAGGAAAAACCAAGCCTCCCCAGATGGGGAAACCATTATTTTAAAAAATCCATAAATTTAAGTCATTTAAGAGTATCAAAGGATTTCTTTCGCCAATTTTTGTTATACCCTTCGGGGCCTAAAAAAATACTTGACAGGGGGGTGCAAGAAGTGCTAATGAACGAACATTCGTTCGCTTTAAAGGGATTGGGCGCTTCCTTTCCGGCAGCGGGAGGAAGCCCATTTCCTGCCGATGTACTTACGGAGGTCTCACAGAAGAGAAGACAGCCCGAGTTTCATTTTACCCTGATTTGCCAACATCTTACGAAAGGAGGAAGTCATGAAACGCTTTGGATTTTTCTTCCCATTACTCGTGTTCCTTTTCTACGCATTGTTGGTCCCTCCCGGAGCCGAGGTCGTGGCTCAGCCCAAGGAGGTTATTCTTGGGGCTGCCTTGCCCATCACCGGGGGTCAATCCCGTGAGGGTGGCTACTTCAAGAAGGGCTACGAAATGGCGATCAAAGAGATCAATGACGCCGGCGGGGTTATGGTCAAACAATACGGCAAAAGGATCCCCATTAAGCTCATTATATATGACGATAAGAGCGATAACACCACATCTGTCCAACTTTATGAGAAGTTAGTCGCCGAGGATAAAGTGAACGCTCTTTTGGGCGGTTATGGGACCCCGCTGATTACAGCCCATACCGTGGTCGCCGAGAAATACCGGGTTCCTTACGTCAATGGCGGCGGTGCTACGGGGGCCATCTACGAGAGGAAAATGAAATACATCTTCGGGACCTTGGCCAGCATTGAGAAGCTGGCCTTTACCCTGATGGAGTGGACAACGGGCCAACAGGATGCCGGCGCCCTGAAGAAACCTCTGCGGATCGCCCTGATGGGTGAGAACACCTCGCACGGGAAAGAGTTTCGCCAGGGAGTCCTGAAGAAGGCCAAGGCCGCCCCGGACCGCTTCAACGTCGTGATGGACGAACCTTTTGAGATCAACCTGAAGGACGCCGATCCCCTCCTGCAAAAGGTCAAGGCTTCTCAGGCAGACATCTACCTGGCCGACGCCCGCATCGCTGACTATATCACTATCCACCGCCGCTATACCGAACTTCGCCTCTATCATCAGGTGGCAAGCTACGGCCCGCGCGGTACGGAGCAAGCGGCCCGGGATGCCCTGGGGGCGGCATCGGACTACATTGTTTCCTGCAACTGGTGGCACAGGGATATCCCCACAGCGGCGGCCAAAGCCTTCCGGGACAAGTACGAAAAAACGTATAATGACACAGCCGAGTGGTTCCCGGCCCTAGCCTATGAGAGCGCCCGGGTCATGGCCAAGGCCATTCAAGATGCCGGCACGTTGGATAAGACTAAAATCCGTGATGCCCTGGCCAAGATGGATATGAAGGACTCCCTGGTGGTTGGCGGGCGGGTCTGGTATAAGCCGAATGGCCAGATCGACAATGAATACGTGATGATGCAGAACCTGCCCGGCGGTAAGGTATCTCTCATCTACCCCAAGGATATCGCGACGGGCAAAGCCATCGTGCCGATCCCTCAAAAATAATAATGATGGGGAGGGGAGTCCCGATGCTTTCCCACTCTCCCCTCCCTTCCTAGCGCCGTCCTTTATTCTTATACTTCCAACAAGGAGTTTCCATGACGATAGATATTCCTGCCCTGCTGGTAAGCGCCATATTGTTAGCTGGACTCTATGCCACCATGTCCTATGGTCTGGCGCTGATTTATGGCGTCATGAAGATTGTAAACTTGGCGCATGCAGGGGTGATGATGTGGGGAGCCTATGCCGCCTTTGTCTTGATCGTCAATGCCGGAATGAACCCTTTCTTGGCCCCCTTGTTCGTCGTCCCCGCTTTCTTTTTTCTCGGGATTTTCATGCAGCGCTATATCGTCCGCCGGGTGATGTTCGCTCCCTCCATCTCTTCTCTTCTTCTCCTTTTTGGCATCTGGCTGATCATGCAGAATATTTCCTACCTGGGATTTACCGGCGATACCCGGGCCATCACTACGAAATATACCCTTATGACCTTTCAGGTCTTTGGCATTGCTATCTCCATCAACCGGCTGGTGGTGTTCTGTGTTGGGGTGCTGGCCTTATTGGTAATGCGGCAATTCATGGGGCGAACGTACATGGGCAAAGCCATCCGGGCTACGGCCCAGGACGGCGATGCCAGCAAATTGGTGGGCATAAATACTGACCGCGTGATGGAAATCGCCTTCGGACTCGGGATTGCATTGGCCAGCCTGGCCGGGTCGCTCATGGCTTTAATCTTTGCTTTTGACCCTGATTTTGGCCGGTCGCATCTCTTAAAGGGTTTTTGCATCGTAGTGCTGGGGGGGCTGGAAAGTATGGTCGGTGTGGCTTTAGGCTCTTTGGTCCTGGCGATCGCCGAGGCCTTGAGCATTCTTTGGATCATGCCCGCCCTCCAGGATTTCGTCAGCTTTGCGCTCCTCGTCATCGTTCTGATAGTCATGCCCGGTGGCATGGTGGGGCTATTGGCCAAATTCAAGAAGACCTAGAGTTTCACAAGGGGGTATGATGCAAGTCAAAGAATTGCTTCGTTCCTGGAAGACATGGATTAGCCTGGCGCTCATTATCTTCTTGTTGCTGGTACCCTTCTCGGGCATCGGAGGAGGATACCTTCAGACCCTGGGCTTCCTGACTTTCCTCTACGTGATCCTAAGTACCGCCTGGAATATCCTGGGTGGGTATACCGGACAAATTTCGTTCGGACACGCCACGTTCTATGGCCTGGGGGCTTACACCACCAGCATTCTGGCCTTACGGGGGATTAATCCTCTGATGACCATGCCTTTGGCAGGAGTCATTGCGGCTTTATACGGCTTGCTGTGGGGTTACCCCTGTTTGCGCCTGCGCGGCCAGTATTTTGCCATTGCCACGATTGGCGTGGGTGAGGCAACCCGGTTGTTAATGCTAAATCTGGACGATCTGATAAAGGATATCCCCCTGTTAAAGGATGCCTTGCAGGATGGGGGCCTCACCGGGGGAGCAACCGGGTTGATGTTGCCGACGCCGGAAGACATCCGTTCTTACGCGATGGGCTTCTACTACGGGGCCATGGGGTTGATGTTTGCTGCCCTGTTAGTCTCATGGTGGGTGAAAAAGAGCAAGTTTGGCCTGGGGTTATTCGCCATCAACATGGACATAGATGCCGCGGAGACCGTAGGGGTAAACACGGTTTCTTACAAAAACCTGGCCCTCGTGCTCAGCGCCTTCATGGTCGGCATCGGCGGCAGCATCTATGCCCAGTACATGTTTTACATCGACCCTCAAACCGTCTTCGGCTTCCCCATGTCCATTTCTATGGTTTTAATGCCCACGATTGGCGGCATCGGGACCATAGTCGGGCCGATCCTGGGGGCGGTGGTTTACATCGTAGTGCAGGACCGCATCCTCACCGCCAACATAGAAATCGGAACCTTCACGCTGTCCTTGAGTACTCTTCACCTTCTGCTCTATGGGGGCCTCCTGGTGGTTATTGTGCTTTTTGAGCCGAAGGGTATTTTGGGGTTGCAAAAAAGGTTGACCAGGCGGTGGGGGAAACGGGGGATGGAGGCAGCCCCGGCAAGGAAGATGGCGTAAAAGAGAACCAGAAGAGAATCATTTTATATCCCCAATTGCGAGGGTCATCATGGCAGTCATGATCGAAGGAATAGGGGTCAGCAAATACTTCGGCGGGCTGGCGGCCGTCCATAACGTGAACTTCCAGGTGCAGGAAGGAGAGATTTTTGGACTCATAGGTCCCAACGGCGCCGGCAAGACCACTCTCTT